>Ga0116210_1001613_pt1 | contig 16040 bp, 15 predicted proteins | sample TshhotsprinmetaG_FD_94483 | JGI IMG/M metagenome (GOLD analysis project Ga0116210, IMG submission 94483) | Hot spring microbial communities from South Africa to study Microbial Dark Matter (Phase II) - Tshipise hot spring metaG | ecosystem: Environmental > Aquatic > Thermal springs > Hot... | reverse complement strand
GAACCTGTACGTCGCCGATACGGAGAACCACGCCATCCGCCTGATCGACTTCGGCAGACGCACCGTGACCACCGTTGCAGGAACAGGCATGCAGGCACGCTTCTGGCCCGAAGGCGGTAAAGCCCGTGAGACAGACCTCAGCTCGCCGTGGGATGTGGTGCTGGTGGGCGATACCCTCTATATTGCGATGGCAGGGATTCACCAGCTGTGGCGGATGGACCTGCGAAAGGGAACCGTGGAACCCTACGCGGGCAGTGGACGTGAGGCACGGTTCGACAGCTACCTGCCACAGGCAGCGCTGGCACAGCCTTCCGGCATCACCACCGACGGCAAACGGCTGTACTTCGCCGATAGTGAAAGCAGCTCTCTGCGCAGTGCCGACCTGAACCCCAACGGGCGTGTGGACACTCTGGTAGGAGGCGACCTGTTCGACTTCGGCGATGTCGACGGGGAGGGCAGGCGTGCCCGGCTCCAACATCCGCTGGGCGTGGTGTATCATCAGGGCGCCATCTACGTCGCCGATACCTACAACAATAAAATCAAGCGCTACCACCTTGCCACTGGACGCATCGAGACTTTTCTGGGTGACGGCACCGCTGGTACGCGCGACGGCGACCGCCCCACCTTCGACGAGCCGGGTGGCGTGAGCATCGCAGGGGGCAAACTGTACATCGCCGACACCAACAATCACGTCATCCGTGTGGCGGACCTCAAAACCCGCCGCGTGGAGACACTGACCATTCGCGGCATGGAGAAGCTGCGTCCGCCTTCTGCGCTCATCCGTGCAGACGTGATGGCGCTGGAAACGCAGAGCGTGCAAGCCGGCGAAGTGCAGGTGGTGTTGAACCTCTCCCTGCCAAACGGCTACAAGCTGAACCCGCAAGCCAGCTCGCGCCTCAGCCTGCACGCGAATCCATCCTCGGCAGTTAGCGGACTGCCAAAGGAAGGTTTCGCATTGAACCGCCTGCCCCTTCGTGTGCCGGTGAAGGTGGCGTCGGATGGCGAAATACTGGTGACTGCCGACCTGTATTACTGCCAGAGCGGCAACGAGGCGCTTTGCTACTTCAAGCAGGTGCAGTGGCGCGTGCCGCTGAGGGTGCAGGCTGGCGGCAAATCACAGGTGGAAATCGCACACACCCTGCGCCCCTGAACCGTGGTTAAGATGAAGGGATTGACCCGGGGTCCATACTTCTGATAAAATGTTTTATCATCATTATCAGGAGGCAGTGGATGGCGGTAACGATTCGTGACGTGGCGAAGCTTGCGGGCACCTCGGTCAGCGCGGTGTCGGCGGTGCTGAATAACACTGCGGGGCGACACATTCGGGTGAGCGAAGCGACTCGCCAGCGCATTCTGCAAGCTGCCCAGCAACTTGGCTATGCTCCCAATCCTCTGGCGCGGAGCCTGGTCACTGGCAGAACAGGCGTGCTGGGGCTCGTGTTCCCCTACTCTCGCGCCTTCATCGACCGCAATCCGTTCTCCGACCAGATCATGAGCGGCGTTTTCGAGGAAGTGGTCAACGAAGGCTACAACCTGATGCTTCACACCGCCGTGGGCAACGACTGGAACGCGGCTGACGAGAAGATGCTGATAGACCCGCGGGTAGATGGGCTGATACTGGTGCTTCCCAACCCAAACAGCTCGGTCATCGCACGCTGCGAGCAAGTGCGCTTCCCTGCGGTAGCGGTGGTGTACGCAACCGAGAACAGGCAGGTCTGCACCATCAACGCCGACGACCTGCACGGAGGCTACCTGGCAACTCGCCATTTGATAGAGCTGGGGCATACACGCATTGCCCATCTGGCTGGTGACCCGAAGGTGTCCACCGCCGAACCCCGGTTGCAGGGCTACTTGAAGGCTCTGCGCGAGGCGAACCTCCCCGTGCAGGCAGAATGGATCATACAGGCAGGCTTTGACTGGAAGGACGGTTACGCGGCAACGCGGAAGCTTCTGCAACTGCCGGAGCGCCCCACCGCCATCTTTGCGGCGAACGATCTGTGCGCAGAGGGTGCCATTCGCGCCCTGCGCGAAGAGGACATGCCTGTACCTGAAGAGATGTCGGTGGTCGGATACGACGATACCTGGTTCGCCACCATGACCAACCCGCCTTTAACCAGCGTGCACATGCCAATCTATGAAATGGGCAAACTGGCTGCGGAGGTGCTCATCGCACTCGTGGAAGGGCGTGACGTGCAACAGAGGCAGTTCACACTTCCTGTGCACCTGACCATCCGACAGTCCACTGCACCTCCGCTTAAGAAAATCCAGTAATTCTGTGGGCGATTCCACCCGAAAGTGGTTGACAAGACCGGAGTGCGGTGCTATAATGGAGATGATAAAACGATTTATCAAGGAGGAAATCCGCCATGCACGCGCACAGAAGAAGTGGATTCACGCTGATCGAGCTTCTCGTCGTTATCGCCATTATCGCGATACTGGCAGCAATTCTGTTCCCGGTGTTTGCTCAGGCTCGCGAGAAGGCTCGCCAGACGGGGTGTTTGAGTAACCTCAAGCAGCTTGCGCTGGGAGTGCTGATGTACACACAGGATTACGACGAGACGTTTCCGAAGAACGAGTTCGTGGACCAGAACCGCTGGGGAGAGTGGCCCGCCAACCACTACCTCTGGTCCAGCGTACGCTGTGTGGGTCCCTATCTGAAGAACCGCGACATCTACCGATGCAGCTCCGACGCAGGTACGCTGGATGCCGGCATTATTGGCGTTTTCGCCGGAACCGACCGCCAGCCGGGTATCCTCTCCTACATGCCGAATGCTTTCCATGCCAACTCGTTCTGGAATCCCTCGCACTTCGGCGTGGCTAACGGTCAGGGGTTGATTACAGTTGGTTCCACCTACGGCGCCCCGGAGACGGCAACCGCCCTCGCCGCGGTCCCGAACCCCGCTGAGATGTTCATGCTGGTCGAGGGGCTGACGAACGTGGTGGATTGGTGGTGCGGCAGTCCTGTCTACGCGAACACCGAGGTGGACTGGTGCTGGGGCACTGAGGCAATGGTCTCGGCGGACTGGCTGGTGAATCTCATCGTCTTGCCCGCCGCTCCGGGCGACTATAACGAGCGCCTCAACCGCGCCTGGCGCAAGCATAGCGGCGGCTCCAACATCGCTTTCGCAGATGGTCACACAAAGTGGTTGCAGCCCGCGGCAATGCTGGATGCCAAACGCTGGCTGATCAACGCACCGCAGTAAGTGGAGTGCCAGCATGAAATCGCGTCTGACGCTTGTGGTGCTGATAGTGGCGCTGGCAGCGGTTGCCGTGGCAGTGAACCTGCGCGCCTGCTCGCCCCCTTCCGACAACCTCCCCCGCGAGCAGGTACAGCGAGCGAACCGCCTGCACGAGATTGCCCGTCGAACCGGCGGAGATTGGAACAGGCTCACACCGGACGAAAAGCAGTTTCTGGTGAACGAACTCGCTCACGGCAACGAACAGTCCGCACGGATGCTGTTGTGGGGTGCATCGCGTCAGGGTCCACCTTCGCAGCCATCGGGCGCCCCAGCACGTTAGATCAAACTTGAAGTCGGGCGGGAGCGAGTAACGCATCCCGCCCCCTCTGGTGGAGGCAACAATGTCTTTCTACCGCGTTATCCGGCACAACGGGATGTGGTGGTTTCTTTCGCCCCATGGGGAACGATTCTTCTCGCTTGGGGTGAATTGCGCAAACATGGGCGAGCCAGAGTACTCCGAACGAACCCCCAGCTACTGTGCGATGCGGTTCTATACCACACCCGCAGAGTGGACCGACGATACCCTGTCTCGCCTGCGCAGGTGGGGATTCAATACCATCGGCGGCTGGAGCGATGTGGACACTCTACGCGCCCACTGGAAAGAGGGGATGCCTTACACCATGGTTTTGCATATCGGCTCGCGGCTCGGGATGCCCTGGAACGACATGTTCAGCCCACAGACGGCGCGCCAGGTGGATGAGCTAATGGGCAACCTGACCGCTCCTTACCGCGACGACCCCTATCTGCTCGGCTGGTTCACCGACAACGAGCAGGGCTGGTGGGACGACAGTGTATTTCTGCACTTCGTGAAACAACCGGCTGAAAACGCCACACGCCGCGAACTGGTGAAACTGCTTCGTCGACACTACAAAGACGACCTCTGCCGGATGCGGGCGGATTTCGACATCGGCGATGCCAGGCGGTTCGAGGATGTTCAGCAGGCAACACTGATTCCGGGCGGGTCAGGCATGCAGGTAATCAATGCCTTCATCGGGCTACTCGCACGACGTTACTATGGGTTGATGCACGAAGCGATCCGCCGTTACGACCGCAATCACCTGATACTGGGTGACCGATATATCGATTTCTACCCGCTGGAGGTGGCACGAGCTGCGGCGCCCTACGTGGACGTGGTGTCGACCAACCATGGCGCCGACTGGATTGATGGCTCGAACTCCTATTACTTCCTGTACACTCTCCATCGCCTCTCAGCCAAACCAGTGCTTGTCACGGAGTTCTACTTCTGCGCCCATGAGAACCGTAGCGGAAACAAGAACACTCCTCCGGGAACGAACTTCCCCACCGTTCAGACGCAGCGCGAACGTGCCGAAGGCGCGCGCAGGCAGGTGATGGAGTATGCCAGACGTCCCTATGTGATAGGCGCACACTGGTTTCAGTATTACGACGAACCCACCTTCGGACGCAGCGACGGCGAGAACTACAACATGGGGCTGGTGGACATCCATAATCAACCCTACGAGGAGCTGACCTCCGCATATCAGAGCCTGCCCGTGAATCGACTGCACGCCAAGGCGGAGCCAGCTTCCCGCAAACAACAGCCGGTTCCCCCGGCGAATTCCCAAGCACTCGCCGGTCTGCACACATGGGACAAGCGATCTGCGCTGGTTCTGCCGGATAGTGAATATCCCGTTGCAGACCTGTATGTTTGCTGGGAACCGTCCCGCCTGCTGGTAGCGGTGCACGCCTCGGATTGGCTGGACGCTTCGCTCTATCCGTTGCAGAAGGTGCCGCGTGAGGAGCGAATGCAGTGCAGTCTGCGGCTGCAGGCGGAGGAACAGATGCAGGTGACCGTATGGTTTGGCGACTCGCAACCTGCAGAGGTTTCTGACGACCGGGTGGAGTGTCAGATATGGAATGTCGCCACGCGCCACACGGCGATCCTGGCGATCCCTGCCAGACTGCTTAGTAAGGGCGATCTGCGCCGGGGCGACACAATCCACCTCGAGGCCCGTTTTAGTACCCATAGCCGTGCGGAAAGCACGAACTGGAGCAAGCAGATCACCATCGGAGGTTAGGAAAAAGCAACAGGGGCAGGTGGAGTAACCTGCCCCTTATGATTATCGCGCCGCCGCAGGTGCTTGCGGGGCACCACCGGGCTGTGCACCACCCGCTGGCGCGTTTGGCACGCCTTGAAGCGACTGCCCACCAGTTGCCGGTGCAATCGCTCTCAGGTAGTCAGGGGGCGGTTCCGTCTTCTTCCAATCTTCCGGTTTGTCGCCGAACTGCTGTTTCTTTCCACAGCCTGCCAGCGCCACAGCCGCGGCAAGCACTGACAGCCAGAAGAGTCGCTTCACCGGTTGTTCCTCCTGCTCATAGACGGTCTGAGATCTCACATCCCAGACCGCCTGTTTGACTGCTACTGAGTTCGGGTTGCGTCCCACATGTAGAAGAAGCGCGTGTGACAACCCGTGTTGCTATAGGTGTTGGGGTCGGCGTGCACGGTGCTACTCGGTTTCATCGCCTTCACGTGGCCATCCGCAAAGGCGAAGTTGCTCTTGCCAGAGTGGGTGGTAGCGATGTAGCCGTCGGAATTGGGCACGGGCGCCGACCAGGTGCCATCACCGCCGGAGGTGCGCTGTCCCGGCAACGAGTTGCCCGCGTCCACCGCGTCCGGACCGATGAGCACTGTCGCCCATGGCGAGAACGCGCCGTGCATCGGCTGCATCCAGGAGCTGGGCGGCATCTGATGGCGCTCTGCCAGCATAATGGTCTCGGCAGGCAGAGCGACTCCTGCCACCGCGCGGGGGGTCATTTCGAACCACGAACGCGAGGCGTTAATCACGCCGATGAACTTCCAGTACCAGCTGCCTCCGCAGTTGCCAGCGATGACGCCGTTCGCAACGTAGCTGTACATGGGACCCGACCAGTCCGGCACCTGATGCGAGTCGCTCGGGCAGCGGATGATCTGGTAATTCTTCATGTACGGCTGGGTGTGCACGATCCAGGTCATCTGCCAGCCCCAGCCGTTGTTGGATGTTGGCTCGCCCTGAGCACAGAAGGTTTCGTCGTAGTCCTGAGCGTACATGAGGCTGGCAAGCGCCAGGTTCTTCATGTTGCTGAGGCACGAGGACTGGCGTGCCTTCTCACGCGCCTGAGCGAAAACCGGGAACAGGATCGCCGCCAGTATCGCGATTATCGCGATGACGACGAGTAACTCGATCAATGTGAAGCCACTGCGCTTCATGCTTCTGCCTCCTTGGAAGATGTGTTGTGTTTCTGCATGCAGGGTGCCACGCTGTTGCGAACCACCAGGCAGGTCGGCAACATCCGCGACACCGCAGGCAAGTCGGGATGTTTCAAACGTTCCAGCAGCCGTTGTGCTGCCAGATAGCCGATGTCGTGGCGGGGATGATGAAGCGTTGTTAGCTGCGGTGTTACCAGCGTGCCCTCGGGAAGGTCATCGAAACCGAGCAGGCTGACCTGTTCCGGCACCTGAATACCCCTCGCCTGCAGCGCCTGCATGGCGCCAAGAGCCACTACGTCGTTGCCGCATACCAGCGCCGTCAGCGACGAGTCGCGCTCCATCAGAGCTGTGGCGCCCAGCCTTCCTGAACCAATGGAATAGTCGCCCCGGTAGAGCCAGTGGGATTCGAAGGGGATCCCTGCTTCCTCCAGGGCACGGAAGTAGCCTCGCTCTCGCTGAAGGGCACTGGTCTGGTGCAGCGGACCTGCGATTACACCGATGCGCCGATGTCCCTGCTCAATCAGGTAGCGCACGCCTTCATAAACGCCGCTTTCGTTGTCCACCTCGACGCAGGGGATTTTCGGTAGCCACGTTCCCGCTGCCACCGCGGGTACCCCATGTTCCACAACCCACTCGATCAGCGGACTGTCGGAGCGGGGTGCCACCAGCAGGATACCGTCGGTGCTGGAATCCTGCACCTGTTCCAGCATGTAATCCTTGTCGATTCTGGTCAGCGTGATGATCTTGATCTGGTAAGAGTGCTCGGTCATGTACTCCAGCGCGCCATCCAGCACACCGACCAGGTAGGGGTTTGTGGTCAGACGACCATGCTGAGGCTCTACCACCAAGCCGATCGTTCGGGTACTTCGGGTCACAAGGCTTCGCGCTACCCGGCTTGGGCGATAGTTCATCTCGCGAATAGCCTGCATGACCTTCGCGACAGTATCCGGATGGTGCAGGTGATGGGCACCGCGCAGCACGTTGGATACCGTGCCGACCGATACCCCTGCCCGTTGTGCTACCTCGATAATCGTTGGTCTTTTTCCCATCGGTGGCGCTTTTGAAACGTTTCAAAAGCATTATATACGCCCAGCTGATTTTTGTCAATGGCGGAGGCTGGTGTTTGTTCCTGTTTTTTCGCGCCAACATGAGGAAGCGCATACACTCAGCCGATAACGATAGTATGCGCAACCTGATTTTCATGCTGCTGATACTGGCAAGCGTGTTGCTTGCCCTTCTGCTGTGGTCGCCTGAGTTGAGTACCGGCGACCATCCCGAGCCTGCGCTCGCCTCTGCAGGGATGCTACGGTAACAGTTCGATAAGCGCCAGCGCGACGTTCACCTCGGAGCGCGTGCAGGGGTCCAGCCGCAGGCGCGTCACCACACCTCGCCAGCGCGGGTTCTTCTGAAGGTTCAGCGTGTACTCATGCCATTGCCCATCTATACGAACGGGAAAGCGGATGCTGGTCGCTTCGCTTTCGGTGGCAGAGCGCGTCGACCAGAAGAGCTGCGCCATGTCTTCGAAGGGAACGCCTGCCCGTTCGAGCCTCATGCGCAGACGAAGTCGCCGGTATCGCCCTGCAGGTATCTGAACGGGCGGACCAAAAAAGGCAGCATCGTCGCCGGTGGTCTGCGCAGATAGCACGCCGTTGACGATTCGCGGCTCGGTGATGTACATACCGCTGTCCCATCCGTGAGTGCCCTGCCGGAAATCCCAGCGCGGTAGTGCGCTCAGTGCAACTTCTACCTGAGGCACCGTCATTCCCACGTCGGCAGGGGTCAGGTCGGCATGCTGGCGCGGTGCGGTGGTGAACACCTCACGGATGGCGTCCAGATAACCGAAGCCGAACTCTCGATGCGGCTCGATGTAGGAGCCTTCGCCCCACTCGTTCCACGCCTCGATCAGGATCATGGGCAGCACATTGCGCGCATGGCTCTCGATAAGGCGCAGGGCATCCTGCAGATGCCGTTTGAATTTATCCGGTGTGCGTGCGTATCGCACCAGCGCGCTCTGTCCGTGCCATGGACGGCTATCCCAGCCACCGCTGATCGGTGGCAACAGCGGGATGGGACTGTTCTGCACGATACTTTTCCACTGCTGGCGATAGCCGTCAACGAGGGTATCGAAAGGCGCCCACCGTGAGTCGCCGGTCATGCCAAGGTGGGGCCAGTTGTACGCAGTGACGGCATCGTAACCCTCCCGAGCGGCAATCTGCGCCTCCCCCGCGCCACCAATGCAGGCGATGAGGTATAGACCTTTCAAGCCCGACTTCACACACTCCTCGCGCATCGCGTCGAACGCCCGTCGCACCCCCTCGCTCCCCATATCCGACCGCAACTGATACGGACTGAAAATGACCATCACCGGCTTGCCGTCGATGAGCAGGTGCTCAGGGCGGTGGAAATACTGCTCGATCCAGTGGCGAGTCACGTTCAGGCAATCCTCATAGGACGAAGTATTCGGCGGGTTATGGTTCGCCCACAGCAGGCAAAACTGCAGGTGCGTGCGGTGTCGGCTCCCGAAGTAGCCCTGGTGCAGCGCGTGTTCCAGTTGCCGTGCCCCCTGCACCCAGTACCAGTCGTACACGAAGAAGGTGATGCCGTGCTCTACCGCCCATTTGATGTGCCAGTCGGCTACCACTGGTTCTCCCTCACGATACCAGCCTAGAACCGGCTTGCGCTCGGGGAAGCGAGTGATGGGTAACCACTGTCCAGACCCGCGCCAGCCGGGGAAGTAGTATACCCCCACCGGGTATTTCGGCTTGACCGACTTTGGCGCCGGTACCAGGCTTGATTTCACCTGTACCAGTCGGGGCGTAATCTCTGCCGATGTCGCCATGCGCACCGCAGACATGTTCGCTGCAGAAATGGATGCGGTAAACGTGCCCTTCCAGGGACGCGCAAACACCACCTGCCAGCGCCACTCGGCCTCTGCGCCAAACGGCAGGTCTGCCGGTGACGCTTGCGGGCGCTTCACCACACGCGCTGCCGTCGGCAGTCGGAGGGTTGCCGTCACCCCTCGCGCCGTTTGTCCGCCGGTGTTGGTGACGCGGAGCGTTACGGCGACCGGTACACCTGCACGCGGCAGGGCGTCTTCCACACCGAAAAACTGCAGGCGCATCTGAGGAGCACCCTGTGGCTCAGAAGAAACGAGCACCTCCTCCAGAACCACTGCGTCTCCAACGCGCTCGCCGGGACGTATGCCCAGCACGAGCACCCTCCCCTGCCAGCCGGGGGAGTCCAGCATGTCGATGTTGTGCAGGTGCGACTTGCCGTCGGGGTTGAGTTCGATGGACGTCTGCTGAATGCCGTAAGCCTGATCGGTGGCGAAAAGCAGCTGGCATCGTCGGGTGGCGGACGAGCGCAGGCGCAGTACAATCACAGGGAACGGCTCCGCTGGCGTACTGAGCAGGGTTGCGAAGAAACCGTCCGGTTCCTGCAGTTGCAGTCGGATGCCCTGTGCGGTCGGCGTTGCCTGCACCCCGCGCCACGTTCGCCACGTGCCGAACGTGTTGCCAAAGGAAAAAGCGCGTTGCTCTCCTGCTGTCTCTGCTTCCAGCCGAACAATCCGGATAGCCCGCAGGGCAAATTCGCTCATGCCGCAGGGGTCAAACCGCAGCCTGATAATGCGTCCCTCTCGTTGCCAGAGGGGAAACACGCGGTAGGTGCGCCATCGCCCATCGCCCTGCACAGGGAAATCGGTGCGTTTCTCTGGCAGAAAGCCGCCGTATGGTGACTGCGTGGTATTGCTCCAGAATAGCTCCGCGACCCCGGCGGTGTTCGCCTTCATCTCGATCTCCACTGCCTGATGCGCCACAGCCTGCAGGTCGAGCAGAGGCGTGTATTCAATGATCGGGTCGTTCCCGGTCGTACGAAAGTGCATGGCACGATCGGCGAAACGCACTTCCGCGACTTCGGCGTTTGGGCGCCACACCCACAGCACATCGGAGCTGTCGAAACGCCATTCCAGCTCTGTCTGCCATCCGTTCACGGTTGCACCTCTCCCTGAGCGACCTCGCGCCAGTAGCGCTCTGCCAGAATGATGGCGACGTAGTCATCATAGGGTTCCTCTGGTGTGCGCAGCCAGCGAGGGATCAACCGGCGCCAGCCCCGCGGCGGGTTTTCGCGCAGGTAGCGTCGCCGCGCCTCCTCCGAAGTGTATGCCTCATTTACCACCTGCACTGGCACATCCGGCAATGTATCGTGCAGAAGGGGTTCCAGCATTCGGAAGCCGGTTCCGCTGCCCACCACAAGGCGCAGAGGATGAAACCGCTGATACAGCGTCTCCAGCTCCCGGCTGAACTCGTCCAGTGCGACCACCGCTCGGTAAAGCACCCTGCCATCGCGCTGAACTACCGCCAGCCCCACTTTGCTGCGCCCGGGATCGATACCGAGCACGCTCGGGCTTGTCGAGACCATCCTCTCGCCCCCTATTGCACGATGCGAAACCGCAAGCGCAGGCTATCGGCGGAGTAGGTGTCTGCGTCCGCCACCGCCACCACGTTCACATAGCGCCCTCTGCCTTCCCGCACGATACGGTCCGCCAGATCAGTCAGCTCCGCGCTCGATACTTCGCCCACCGATGCATCGCCGTCAGGACCGATCCGTGGGATCACTCCTGCCTCGATAGCGCGCAGCCGTATCTCGTCGCGTAAGAACTCGATGAGCGTATTCACGATCTCACCGGTGCTGCGTCCAGACCAGATGCGCACGCGGGCAATCTCCTCGTCTTTACGGTATACGAGCCGGTTGCGGTAAGGACGCAGCTCCACCTGTATCGGCTCGCCAGTCACGCTGTTGCGCACCGCCACCGCCAGCACCACCACCGACGCCTCCGAGCCGGCTATCTGCTCTGCCAACACCTCGACGCTCATGGCTTCATCCGCCACAACCTCAGTGGTGCCACCCGCCGGTGTGGGCATACTGATGCGTTTCAGGGGTACATACGCCGTCCGGTGCGCTCCTCCTGCCGATGCCCCTCGTGCCTGAGCCTCTCGAGCGGCTGCGGTTAGCAGGCGGTATATCTCGTTGCGCGCGCTCCGAACCGACAGCCCACCGGGAATCACCCGACGCGCAATCTCCTCGTCTTTGCGCGCCACGATGGGCTTTTCCGTCATTTGTTCCAGTCGCTCGATCAGCCCGCGCAGTTCCGCTTCCCGCGCCTGCAGCTGCTCGATCGTGTCTCGCAGAGCGTCCGCCTGTTGCTGGAGCTGACGACTACGCAGGGAAAGCTGCTCCGTCTGCTGACGGAGCCGTGCCGCCTGCTGCTGAAGCTGGGCGTTCTCCGTGTTCAGTTGCACGTTGTCACTAGCGTAACGCAGGTTCTGGGATGCCAGTTCGGTATTGTTCTGCTGGTAGAGCGCGTTCTGCTCGCGCAGAAACTGTCCCTGTCGCTGAAGCTGTTCGTTCGTCTGCCGAAGCTTCTCACTGGCAGACCTCAACGCGTTGTTCTGCTTCTGCAGACTGCTCAGTTCCCGGCTCTGTTCGGCAATGCGCTGGTTCAGCTCGGCGACCTGCAGCTGCCGTTGTCGCAGCTGTGTACGCACCTCTTCCAGCAGTCTCTGCTGTGACTGCAGCTGGCGCGTGTTAGCCTCCATCGCTCTCTGCTGTTCGCGCACCCGCTGAGCGGATTCTTCGTACCTCTGCTGGAGTTGCTGATATTCCTCGCTGAGCTGGGCGTAGCGTTGCTGCATCTGACGGGATTGCTCCAGAATACGCTCGCCGCGCACGATAATCTCACGAAACGTCTGGGCGGTTGCCAGCACTGCCACGATGGTCAGAAAAGCGATGAGCGAGCCGGTGAAGCTGGTGATGAGCATGGCGGTGTGGCGCGGACGCAGTCCCCACACGGAGATCCGCCGTTTGCCGAGATAGCGTCCCAGCCAGTCGCCGAAGTAGGCGATGAAACCACTGACCACAATGAAAATCAGTCCGATGATGATGGTGCGTACGGGCATATAGACCCCTCCCTTTCGGTATCACCGCTCGCGTCGCCACAGAATAATGACTCCAGCAATGGCTCCCAGAATATCGGGCAGGAAGCTGGCAATCACCGGAGACACACTGCCTCCGCGTCCCAAAATGAACAGATACTGCGCCATTGCCCAGTAAAGGAAGATGATCACGATGCTCAGGGCGAAGCCCGCTGCCGCCGAACTGCGTTGCCGTCGAATGCCCAGCGGCGCGCCCACAAACCCGAACACGAGACTCGCCAGCGGTAGCGAGATTTTGTTGTACAGCTCCACTTCCATCTGCCGGGTGTCCTCGCCCGCCTGGCGATAGCGCCGGATGCGTTCCAGAGTCTGCCGGAGGCTGCGGGCATCGGGATCGGGCACCAGGTCGGTTTCGATCTCGCGCAGGCTCTTGCGGATACCTCCCCGGAGTACCCTGGTGGTAGTGCGTTCGAACTCCGCCCGCACGCGCCCGTCGCCCGTCATCCAGTAGCCATCATAGAGGTCCCACTCTCTACCGCCCAGCCACTTGGCACGGCGCGCGTATACAATCAGTGTCGGATGCCAGCTCTCGGAAGAGGGGGCGAACTGAACCGCGGTCACATCGTACAGGATACCTGCCTGAAGGTCCACCCCTCCCTGCGCGGTGATCAGCGTTTCCACTTTGCCTTCGCGCATCACCGTCTGCGTGATCGGCTGGGCACGCTCCCCAATCTGCCGCAATACCGCGGTGCGCAGGCGCCACATCTCCGCCGTAGCTGGAGGCACCACCAGCTCGTTGAACGCAATCGCCCCGATGCTGACGACCGTACCCATCGCTACGACGGGCGCCACGATGCGCCACAAGCTGTAGCCTGCTGCATGCAGTGCCACCGTCTCGCTCTCGCTGGAGAGCCGACCAAGCGACAGCAGGGAAGCCAGCAGCATCGCCATCGGGAACGTCTTGACCATCACCTGTGGCAGGCTCAACACCACCATGCGCCCTACCGTCCACAACGAAGCTCCTTTCACCACATACTCGGTGAGCTGAAAGAGGCTTCCTCCAGCAAAGAACAGTGTGGTGAACAGCAGCACACCGAACGCAAACGGTCCGATCAGCTCCTGCAATATCAGCCGGTCTATCACCTTCAGGCGCATGGCTTATACGTGCTCGAATTCCTCACCAAGATAGAACTGCCGGGCAATTGGGTCTTCAGGCAGTTTGCTGGAATCGCCCTCCGTCAGGATTTTGCCGTTATGAATGATGTAGGAACGGTCGGTGATGCGCAGGGTTGCCCGAACGTTGTGGTCTGTGATCAGCACCCCAATGCCCAGTCGTTCACGCAGGTGAGCGATGATGCGCTGCAGGTCAGCGATAGCGATGGGGTCGACGCCTGTGAAAGGTTCATCCAGAAGAATGAACTTTGGCGACGCCGCGATGGTTCGCGCTACCTCCACCCGACGGCGTTCACCGCCCGACAGCACATACCCCCGCATGTGGCGCAGGTGGGCGATATGAAACTCATCCAGCAGTTCGTCGATGCGCTGGCGTATCTGCTTCTCAGGGAAGCCCTGCAGCTGCATCACCAGACGCAGGTTATCCTCGACCGTCAGCTTTCGGAACACCGATGGCTCCTGCGCCAGATAACCGATGCCCATGCGTGCCCGTGCGTGCATCGGCAGGCGGGAGATTTCGCGGTCATCCAGCCACACATGCCCGTCGTTCGGGCGCACCAGTCCCACAATCATATAGAAGGTGGTGGTCTTCCCTGCACCGTTGGGTCCCAGCAGTCCCACAATCTCGCCAGCGTCCATCTCCAGCGAAACGCCGTCCACGACCCGCCTGCCTTTGTAGATTTTGACCAGGTTCTGGGCACGCAATCTCATTTCGTACCGTCCTCCCCTGCAGGGCGTTTAGGCTGGATGACCGTTTCCGTGCGCTCCGGGTTGCCTTCCAGCACCACACGCAGGTCTTCCTCACCCAGATAGATGGTACCTCTATCACCCTTCTGCGTCGCCAGAAACTGCGGGTCATCCACCTCCACGAAGATGTTGTTCTGCAGGGTCACCTGGCGGGTGGCATCATCGTACACCACCACGCCAGCACTGCCTTTCGCGGTGCGTCTCTCTTTGGGCTGGACCAGTCGAAAAGTCACACCGCCCTCTGCGCGAGCCTTCGTCAGGCGCGTTTCCTGCCCGGGCTGAAGGCGGGACTCGGCGGTGATGGTGCTGGCTTCCAGCCTGAGCTGACCGTCGGTGCTCTCCAGCACCACGCGACTACCGCTCACCCGTACTACCACGGTGCCGTCCCTCTTGTACTCGGTCACTATCTGCTGATAGCGCGTCAGGCGGTATTGACCGACCTGCACCTGCGCCAGCACCGGCACGCTCGCCAGAGCAAGCGCCACCGTGCAGAACAGTTTCTGCTTCAGGGTCATGCCGATACTCCTGTTACGGGTTTCAGGGCGACGAAACGCTCATCACCTGCATGGCGGTATCCAGTTCCGCCTCCCGCGCGCGGAGACTGAATTGTTTGCCTGTAATCTGCACCTCTCCCCGTGCTAACAGACGGTTTTGACGTGCGAGCCATATCACCTCGTTTGCCTGGAGGCGAACTCCATTTACCCGTGAAACTGCCTCCACACCTCCTCTGGCTTCCACGCGCCACTCCTGCTGAACCGCCCGCACACGCCGGGCACGCAGGTCGGTGGTGGGCTTGCCCTCCTGGTAGAGGACACACCGTACATTATCGAACACGCCGGTCGCGCCAGCCTGTGTCGCGCTCGCCTGAGCGTAGGGTACTTCCGCCTCCCAAACCGGCTGGCTGGGAGTGCCGGGGTCCATCCATCGCAGGCGAAGCTGTTCCGTTTCCACCTGGAGGGGAGGCACCTGCGCCTGCTGTGAAGTGGGCTGGCGTGAAGGGGGGCTGGGAGGTTGGCGTTGCGTTCCGCAGCCCGTTCCGGTGAGCCACACCCACCCGCACAACAGGAAAGCAACCATCCTGACGAGATTCATAGCGGGTACATGTTACACGAACGCAAGCGGCATGTGCAAGCAAGGGGGACGAGGAGGCGCGCCGGCTTGTGCGCGCCGGCGCAGCAAGATGAGGAAGCGCTACTTGATTTCCACAGTGGCGCCTTCGGCTTCGAACTTCGCTTTGATCTGCTCCGCCTCTTCCTTAGTCACGCCCTGCTTGACCGGCTGTGGCGCCGTCTCTACCAGCTCCTTCGCCTCTTTCAGACCCAGATTGGTGATCTCGCGTACCACCTTGATAACCTGAATCTTCTTCTCGCCAGCCGCTTTGAGGATGACGTCGAAGGACGTTTTCTCCTCTTCTGCCGGAGCCGCCTCAGCCGCACCAGCAACTGCAACGCCCGGCATCGCCGCCACCGCCACCGGCGCCGCAGCGGTCACACCGAACTCCTCCTGAAGAGCCTTCACCAGCTCGTTCAGCTCCAGAACGCTCATGCTCTTGATGGCGTCGATAATCTCTTCCTTGGTCAGTGCCATGGTTGGACTCCCTCCTTACTTGCTTTAGGCAGATTTCTTGTCGGCAATTGCCTGAACAGTGTATACGAAGTCACGCAGGATACCATGCAGAGTGCCCACCAGTCCCGTGATTGGCGCCTGCACTCCACCCACCACCTGGGCAATCAACACCTCGCG
>Ga0116210_1001606_pt1 | contig 16107 bp, 21 predicted proteins | sample TshhotsprinmetaG_FD_94483 | JGI IMG/M metagenome (GOLD analysis project Ga0116210, IMG submission 94483) | Hot spring microbial communities from South Africa to study Microbial Dark Matter (Phase II) - Tshipise hot spring metaG | ecosystem: Environmental > Aquatic > Thermal springs > Hot... | reverse complement strand
AAATCCTTGAAAAAAAAAAAAATAAAAATATATAATAAAAATGTAATAAATTTTAATTATGGGAGGTAATTGGATTTGAAGAAAACATTAACCTTATTTAGTTTGTCAGTCGGTTTGGTGGTTTTCGGTGGAGTAGTGCAAGCAGGTACTAGCTGGTCAAACTATGATACAACCGTTCCAAAATTTAATGGTAGCGGTTATACTGGTTATCAGACAAAAGATTCGTCTGGAACGTATGGGGAGTTATATTCGGCGGTCGTTGGAGGATCGTATACTGTTGATGCGAGAATGGTGGCGAGCTCTGGTACAGGATCATGGGTGCGTAGCATAACGGATGATGACTATCGCAATCTACCAAACTCTGTTCCGAAAGGGTTGAGCACGCGAGTTGAATTCAGTAATGATATAACAACGCCAGTAAATGTTCAAGTATCGGGAAGATGGAGAAGCAATTAAAAAACATCTATCGTGATCGTTTAGGACGAACGTCCGACGATCACGATTCATTTTTCGTGAATGAGAGGGTGAAAGATATGTTGAGCAACCAATTAGTAGTTGAATTGAAGAGAGCACTTACAAAAAAAAATTTATTTTTTTGGATAAGTATTATTGTTTTGTTACCAACGGTTAGATTTTATATGGTAAAAGAAGGATATCAGTTTTATGAACCGATTGAAGTATTTCATGAAACAGTGTCAGGCATTATTCCGTTGCTCTTTCCTGTTATCGCAATTATAGTTTATCTACCTTCTTTTTTACAGGAACAAAGAAACAAGTTTATTACGTATACTCGTACTAGAGTTCCATTGCATATTTACATCATTAGTAAAGGATTGGTAAATGCTTTGCTAACGGGGGTCATTACGTTTTTGCTCATTTTTCTCCCGTTCCTTTTTATCGTATATTTTGAACAAGAATTAGGAATTATTCATTATAGCCCTTCTAATGAACATATGCGTATACCTGCTGTAACTTTTTCACAGTTTTTATCGCATGGAGCGTTAACATACGGACTTATTTATTCTTCTTGGGTTGCTGTAAATGGCATAGTGTATTCTACCATTGCTTTTATGCTATTGCTAAATGTCAGTAATCCATTCATCGCTTTATCGATCCCGTTTCTTTTTTATCATATTTTAAACTTTGTGACCGGCTTGTTTCATATAGCCATTTTTTCACCGCTTAGTACGATTTTTCCGTTCAATATTGAACAGCAACCTCTATGGACTGTGCTTGTTCCGTTTTCATTTTTACTAATTGTTTTAGCTATCGTTTTTGTATTTTCGATACGAAATGAGAATGAATGGATGATATAGACTATGAAACGAGAGAGCATTGAGAATATCGTTAGTATAAAGTGGATCGTTGTAGGCGCCGTTTTTTACTTTTATGGCGCAATGCTTAAAAGCGAGATCGTTCAAGTTGCATATCAACAGCGATTACACTTCAACAACTGGGATGTGTCTTTGCGCCTGCTAACTGATCCGTACCTCATTCTTTATTTTGTTGTTCCTATTGTGCTATTGCTTTTAATAAAGTCTATTTTGATCGAATTTGATTATCAAATTTTAGTTCGCTTAGGGTCGTTTAAGAAATGGATATATTATTCCTTTAAAAATTTCTGGAAAATCACCTTTCCGCTACTCTGTCTATGGGTGTTCATGTCGTTATTTATGGCAATTGGATTTCCCTATTCATGGAGTTGGAGCGAGTTTAGTAAGACAGCACATTCTACTAATACGCTTGATCGGCTTGTATATTTCTTCAACGAACCTGCATCCGTTTTTGTGGCGCAATTACTTTTGTTGCTCTGTATTTTTTCATTGTTACATATCGTTTTTGCAGTCACGTACGTGTTAACTAAAAGTAAGAATTTCATGCTTTTCATTAGCGTTTTCTTTTTCCTTTTCAGTATTATAGGATTCAAGCTATTTCCAAATGAGTTTGCTTTCTTGTCGCCACTTTCCTTTTTTTCAATCACTAATGGGATAGATGCTTTTCATTCTCCTATCCCCGTTTATATTGTAGTCATCACCTTTTTTTGTGTTTGTATATGGTTTTTACAATTTTTAGATTTGGATAAAAAAGTGTACGTTCATTCAATAAAATCGTATATACCTATTGTTACTTATTTTTCTCTTTGTGTCATGGGGATAGGAGCAACAGCTCGATCATTAGTTCAATCCCCTGATGTGACAGTTTGGGATGTTTTCGTTATGTCGTTTGCCGGGGTTAGTGCCGATCGTTTTGCTTATATTCCGTTTTTCTTTTATTCAGTCGTATTTTTTGGATTTGTTTATTTAATTCAACTGCTTTTTCTAAGTAATGAGATTGAGCAGTTAGGATACTATAAAATCATTCGTTTCAAGAGTTTAAGTAAATGGTTTTGGAGCTGGATGACGAAGTTAATGGGGGTAACCGTTTTCTTTTTGTTCATGTTGATTATTCTTTCACTCGTATTGGCTGTTTGTTTTGGGGCACATGTTAGTTTTTACATGACTTTGCTTTCCAATCCGTTACATGAAGTAATTTATCACTTTTTTGTTAACGGTTTTTTGCAAATCGTTTTTTATATAAGCCTTGTCTTTATATTTTCTTGGACAAGCAAGGAATCAATATATGGTGTTGTTTTGACTAGTATGTTGATGCTTTTCATGTTGCCTAGTGTGAATTCAAAAGGGATCATACCTGTAGGGTTAAATGGAATTGTTTATTTAGCGGATTATTCTCCTTATTACTTAACATTTATTTTAGTTACGATGAATATCGTTTCATATTTTATAATTCGTTATTTATTGAAACAAAGCTTAAAAATATAAAAAATGAATATGGGTGGGATGGAAAATGTCGATTGTTATTTCCTTAAAAAATGTGAGTAAATCTTATAAAGGATTAACGCTGTTCCAAAATGTTAATTTAGATATAGAAAAAGGGAGTATATGTGGTATCGTAGGTCCGAACGGTTCCGGTAAATCTGTTTTATTTAAAATGATATGTGGATTCGTATTTCCAGATGAAGGGAGTATTGTTGTCAACGGGGTAGAAATCGGGAAAAGTAAAAGATTTCCGGATAATATTGGAATCATTATAGACCGTCCTGGTTATATAGCTAATAAAACAGGTTTTCAAAATTTGAAGGAATTAGCAATGATTAGAGGGAAGATTAGTGACGAAAAAATAGCAGAAACAATGGAAAAGGTCGGATTACAACCGCAAGCTAAGCAAAAAGTGAAACATTACTCTTTAGGTATGAAGCAGAAGTTAGCGATTGCCCAAGCAATTATGGAAGACCAACAAATACTCATATTAGACGAGCCATTCAATGCACTAGATGCTGAAAGTGTAAATAACATTCGTCATTTGTTATTATCTTTCAAAAGTGAAGGTCGTACAATTTTATTGACAAGCCATAATCAAGAAGACATAGATATTTTGTGTGACCGAGTTTTTCGCATCAATAAATACCAACTAGAGCCCGTTGCTTTAGTAAAGAATGAATTATGACATGTCATGAGGCTGACATCATGTGTCAGCCTTTAATCGTTTGAAGAAACTCCTCGACTTGTTCGCGTGTTTTTGCATTGGCGCTATGTAAGTGGGCGATTTTTTCGCCGTTTTGGAACACAAGCAAGCTCGGAATGCCCATAACGTTGTATGTTTCGGCGATGTCTGGCACATCGTCGCGATTGATGTCATACCATGTGAATTGCGGGTAAGCGGCAATGACTTCATCCATAAATTGATCCATTCGTACGCAATCTGGGCACCATGTTGTAAAAAATTTAACGACAACCGGCGTGCTGGAGGCGATCGCTTGTTTAAATTGTTGTGCGTCTTGTAGTCGTTCCATATGACACGTCCTTTCTTTTAATTTCGTCTTTTATTTTAGCACATGTTCTCGTTTTTTACGTATGAAAAAGCAAGGGGGGAAAAACGATGGATCGATTGGAAAAAGAACTGCAATCGTATGCGCGGGCAAAACATCAAAAGCACGATGCGTTCATGAAGGCGTTTGACGCATGGGGAAAAGAGATGGAGATGACGCTAAACAAACTTGAAAAAATAAACGAGGCGCTATTTCAACAGTTTCAAGCAAACATGAGCGATGCAGAAGCGTTTTTTGCGAAAAAAGAAAAGCAGTTCGCCCGCATGTTTCGGCAAGGAGGGGAATTTTTATAGGAGCGCCCATACCAAATTCATTTGTATGCATATGATGTAAGCGACAACGTTCAAGGAGGTGGAGTCTCATGGGCTTCGGATATTGCGGATATGGTTACGGTGGCTACGGCTACGGCGGCGGCGGATACGGTTCAACATTCGTGTTAATCGTCGTGTTGTTCATCTTGTTAATTATCGTTGGTGCAGCGTTCGTTCACTAAAAAGAGACGTTCCAAAGGGTCACGCCTTTGGAACGTTTTTTTTGTTTTTTCATATGCTGAAAAAGAAAAGTGAAGGAGGCGGGAGAAAGATGGATCAACATTTTTTTAAAAATATCGAAAAGAAAACGGGCGTCAATATGCAAGACATTTTTGCGCTTGCAAACTCGTTGCAACATGCGAATTTCAAAGATGAAAAAACGGTGCGCGGCATCGTGAAGCGCGTGGCGCAAATCGCTAATCGCAACGTGCCGAAAGAATTGGAAGATAAAATTGTTCAATCGATTATCAACAACGGAAAGCAAATGGACTTCAATACGATCGCAAACATGTTAAATAAAAAATAACGAAAAAGCGAAAAGTCTTAGACGAGGCTTTTCGCTTTTGTTTGAGAAGGAAGCAAGCGCGAGGCGTTTGCTTTTTTTAAACGGCGCATGGACGGGACGGAAATAAAGAGACTCTCTTTGGCGCGCGTGACGGCGACGTAAAGAAGGCGGCGTTCTTCTTCAAGCGGTGCGGCATCGCCGTTTCGGTACGCTTCGAGCGCATAGTCGTGCGGCAATAGTCCGTCCACTGCCCCGATGATATATACGATCGGAAACTCTAACCCTTTCGAACGATGAATCGTCATAAGTTGAATGCCGCCATCGCATGTCGTGTTGGCGTACGCTTTGGCGCGCGCGACGTGGGCAAGAAACGCGGGAATCGTTTTAAATTTGCGCGCGACAACTTTGACGTCGCGCACGTCATCGGATCCTTTTTCGATCGTATTTCCTTCGTTGCCGCGCTTTTTTAAAAAGTCGCCAAACCCCATTTCTTTTTCAATGAAATCGATCGCCTCAAGCGGCTTCATTTCTTTCACTTTCGCAAATAGCGGAACGATCGTGCGCAATTTTTGTTGTTGAAACGGTGCGATACGATCGAGTTTAGCGAGCGCCTCCACGAGCGAACAGTCTTGTAAAATCGAGATCGCTTTCAAGTCGTTCATGACCGTTTGCTTTAAAAACAACACCGTCGCCACATCGGCAAGCGCTTGTTCGTTGTTTGGATCGATGCTTAATTGAAGAAAGCTTAACAAATAGCGCACGATGCGACGGTTGTAAAATGATTCTCCGTCCGTCGTCACCGGGAGGCGAAGTTGGGCGAGCCGTTCAAAGACGGCGCGAGACGCGGCGTTCGTTCGGCATAAAATAGCGATATCGCTCGGTTTCGCACCTTGTTTCAATCGCTCTTGTATGTCGCATACGATCATCGTCGCTTCTTCTTCTTCGTCATACGGGAAGAAAAGTGTCGGCATATGTGCGCTATCCGTTTGGGCGTTCATTTGTTTTGGAATGCGCGTGCGACTTTTAGAAATCATGCTGTTGGCGAGCGCTACGATCGGATGGGGCGAACGATAATTTTCTGTCAACTTTACGATTTTTGTATGTGGAAAATCTTGTTGGAATTGATGAATAAACGATGAATCCGAGCCGCGAAACGCATAAATGGCTTGATCGTCATCGCCGACGGCGCATATATGGTGCGTATGTGACGCAAGCAGCTTCATCGTTTCGTATTGCACGCGGTTAATGTCTTGAAACTCATCGATGAGAAAATAATGAAACCGTTCGTGATATTGACAGAGCCGCTTTTCATCTGTCCGCAACATGTCATAACAGGCATATAACATATCATCAAAGTCAAATAAATCGTGTTGCCGTTTTTTTTCTTCATATTGCACGTACAACTGTACGATGCGCTCGTCCCATTCGGTTTCGATCGTGATGTCCGCAAGGGAAGTAAGCGTATTTTTCCAATATGACATGCGCTGCATCGCTTCATCGTACGGAAAATCGCGCTCATCGATGCCGAGTTCGCGCCCGATTTCTTTTATCATTCGCTCTTTTTGCCAATCGCGAATGAGCCGCTCATGCCGCCAGCGAAACGGATCGGCATGTTGCAACATGCGATAAAATAAGCTATGAAATGTGCCGATCGTCGGCAAGACATCCAAGTTGTATGCATGCAGTCGTTCCGCTAGTTCTTTTGCCGCTTTTGTCGTAAAGGTGACGATCATCATGTTTGAAGCTTTTATATGATGATTTGTAATCATTGACGCAGCCCGCGTCGTCAACGTGCGCGTTTTGCCGCTTCCTGCACCGGCGAGGACGAGAAGCGACCCTTCGACGTGGCGGACAGCTTCATATTGATCCGCATCGAGCGACACTCCGCATACGATCGTCTGTTTTTTTTCTTTCGCTTGAAACGGTTGGTGCGGTTGAATAGCAACCGCGCTTCCTCGTTGTCGTTCTTCTTTTATGCACGGATTCGAAACATGATAAAAGTGCGGGGCATGTTCAATCGCTAAATGCAAGCGAACGATTCCACCGCACATCGGGCACGTCCATTTATTGCGTAAACTTTGTTCGTAAACGAGCTCGTATTTTTCTCGTGGCAATGTATGAAGGTCAAACAACTTGCCGTTATATTGCGCTTTGTTCATCGTAAAAACTCCTCCATGTAACGTCAACGTCTATGTTAACAAAACATATAATAAGAGAAAAGGAGTTTTTCGTTAGATGGCGAATGATATAACAAAGGAGGCGATGAAGGTGCATATCCCGCCAATTCGTTCGAATCCATTCACTGTTCCGCGCGCAACAAGCGTACAACGCACAACGAATGAAAAAAAAGAAAGTTTTGCTGAAAAGAAAAAACGCCCGAAAGATCGGTCGTCTGAGAAAAAACGTTAATATGCCTGCACGTGCATTCCTTTTCCTTCTTGCCATTCGGCGTATAAAATGTCGCTGTAGTTTTCAAACCCCGCATGGCGAATATGTTTTTGAAGCCATCGTTCGTCCCACCCATTTTCCCGTATATTGTCCCAAATGACTTCTCCATCGATAATGACGGTGACGGGCAATGTCGCTTGAGATGCGGATATGTTGTGGTCTTGACGCGTCGGTTGTTCATACGGCGCTTTTTTCATGACGCTTACTGTGCCATCCGTTTCTAAAATGGCGTATTCGACTTCGCGAATCGAAAAGACGTTGCGAGCGCGCAACAAATGTTGGAGCTGATTTAAGTCGAGTTTCGTTTGTTTTAATGCGTCATATAAAATGTTTCCTTTTGAAATGACGATCACCGGTTTTCCTTCTAACAGTTCCCTCAGCTCTTTTTTCTTTTGTGTCACCATTTCTGTTGTGTAAATAAGCAGTCCCCAAATGGCGATCGCAAACAATATTTTAGAGAGCCCGACATTTGCATCGTATAGTCCGTTTCCGACAAGCTCGCCGAGAACGAGGGCGGAAATGAAGTCAAACGGTGTAATTTGGGTAATTTGTGTTCGTCCGAGTATTTTCGCCATCATAAATAAAGCGACATAACCGACAACTAACTCAAGTGCGATTTGTCCAAATTCGTTCATAACGATATCCTTTCGTATGTAGCTTCTTTCCTTAGTATGCCAAGTGAAAAAGAAAACATGCGACCGTTATGATCGCATGTTGATTGTTTTGACCATTGTCACATGTGGAATGCCCGCGTCAAGAAAGACGTCTGATACGGTTTCGTAGCCGAGTTGTTTGTAAAACGGTTCGGCGTGTGTTTGGGCGTTTAGCTTCACTTTCGTCACGTGCTGTTTCGCGTATTGTTCGATCGCTTCCATCATTTGTTTTCCGATGCCGCGTCCGCGATAAGAAGGAAGGACGCAAATGCGTTCAATTTTACCGACGCCGTCGATTGTACGAAAGCGACCTGCGGCGATCGGCTTGTCGTCGTCGTATAAAACGAAATGAACGGATTCGCGTTCGAATGCGTCAATTTCTTCTTCCTCTGACACGCCTTGTTCGTCGATAAAGACGGCGCGGCGAACGAGCAAGGCATCACGCCAAAGCGCTTCATCTTGTCCTTTATTTAGGCGCATCGTTTATTCCTTCCCGAGATGAAATGTTTCGTAAGCTGACCACGATCCATTTTCGAGTTGATAGAGAAGATGGAAGCGGTCAATTTGTTCTTCAAAAGAAACAGATTGCATGTTGAAACGTCCAAACACGTCCGAATATTCGTCGTTTGACAAATCGCGCGCGATTGTAATGTGCGGTACGAACGCGTAGTCCGTTTGTTCGACGAACGGCGGACGATGCAATTTTTCGTGGAGCTGAACGAGCGGCTCTGTTTTCTCCACTTTTAAATAAATGACGTTGTTGACCGGATAAAACGAACTGAATTTCGTGATGCGCATCGTAAACGGCTCCGTTTCGCGCGCGACGCGATGCAGTTGTTGGACGAGTTCAGCGAGCTTGTCCTCCTCCACATCAAACGCATATTTGAGCGTGATATGAGGCGGGATAAGCGCGTAATGCGTGTCGTATCGTTTGCGATACGAATTAGCGAAATCTTGTACTTTTTTCGATGGAAAAATCGCGATACCACATTTCATGCGATGTTTCCTCCTTTCGTCATTATATTTATATATTATAACAAATTTTCGGAAAATACTGTTACATTTCGATAACTTTTTTTAATGCGAAAGGTAAGTCTCGTTGCCAGTATGTCCACGAATGATCGCCGTCAAACTCGTGATAGTGATAGCGAGCTTGTTTTGCTTGAAGGGCGGCACATAGCGCCCGATTCGGTTCAATAAAGTTGCGCACCATTCCATCTGTCGTTTTCACTTCCGTTTCTTGCGTGCCGATCGAATGATAAAGCGCAAGTAAATGCCAGTCGGTAAACGATCGAACGCGCGCCATCACATCGTCGTTTACATATGGCGACTGCATGATGACTTTTCCGAACGTATGCGGATATGTCATCGCGGTAAGGAGAGAAACGGTTCCTGCAAGCGAATCGCCAATGAGAATGCGGCTTGAGCCGATTTGATATGTTGAAAACTGTTCATCGACAAGCGGCGCAAGCTCGTTTGCTAGAAAGCGCATGTACGCTTCTCGTTTTTTTCCGTTCGGGTGGTATTTGTCATAACGATCGAATACGTCGCGGTATGGCACGCCGATGACGACAGCGCGCACCCCAAGCTCATCGATCACGCGGGCAATTTTTCCAAACATAAAATAATCTTGTCCATCTTGTGCGATGAGGACGAGATGTTTATAAAGCGGTGTGACAGGCTTTGTGCAGTATACGGGCAACGACAGTTCCTCATCTAAATGGTGGCTGTGAAGTTTTAACTCTTGCATGTTCTCCCATCCTTTTTCGACGTTGTTCTTTCTTATCGTATCACATTTCGGCATTTTTTGTCGCTGCGTGATATAATGAGAGAACGAGAGGAGGAATGAAACATGAAGCGTGTGACAAGCAAAGAAGTGTACGAAAGAACGTTGCAGTTATTGACGGAACGTGGGGTGACGATTCCAGCGATTGCTGAGATTGTATATGAAATGCAAAGTCCTTACAACAAAGAGCTAACGATGGCAGAATGTATAGAAAGCGTCGAAAAAGTGCTGCAAAAACGCGAGGTGCAACATGCGATTTTAGTTGGCATCGAGCTCGATAAACTAGCCGAACAAGGCATGCTTTCCGAGCCGCTGCAAACGATTGTCGAGACGGACGAAGGACTGTTTGGGGTCGATGAAACGTTGGCGCTCGGCGCAGTGCTCGGGTACGGAAGCATCGCGGTAACAACGTTTGGTCATTTAGATAAAAATAAAGTCGGGATCATTAAGCAGCTTGACACGAAGCGCGGCAAAGGCGTGCATACGTTTTTAGACGACTTAGTTGCCAGCGTTGCCGCTAGCGCATCCGGTCGCCTTGCCCACAATTTGCGCGACGAGGAAGAAGCTGCGTTGAATGCATAAACGTTTGAGGCTGTCCAAAAAGTCAGCGCAACTGACTTTTTGGACAGCCCCTTCTTGAAAACATGTCGAAGCTAATCTCCTAACCGCTCTCGTATTTCCTCCACTGTCATGTCGAGAATATGGGCAACGTCTGTTATACTCATTCCTTTTTCGACCATTTTTCGAATCGTTTCATTTTTCCCTTCTTCTCGACCTTGTTTCAATCCTTCTTGTCTTCCTTCATCCCGACTACCGCGAATGTTTGAAAGTTGATCAAGGAGCCATTTGAGGCGCATTTCGTACGCGTAGCGGTTTTCGGGGTCGACACTTAAGCTTTGCCATTCTTCTAGCGCTTCTAAAATATCTTGTTCTGTCATGGCAATTCCCTCCAATTCATGAAACATCTCTTCATCCATTTTTTTCGTTCGGCCATCGACAGCCGACAACATCGTTAACCATGGCCATTCTGGTGACTGTTTCACTTCTCTCCGATATTTCTTCCATTTTACCATAAATTGTGACAAGTCGAGTACATGAAATTCAAGGTGATGGCTCCAAAGAAATTGTTCTTCGTCTTCACGAATGTGAAAAACAGTATGGAAGCGATCTGTTTCATGCGGGAAAAGGGGATAATTTAAGATGGCGATCATAATCGTTGGAGGGAGGGTGTCGTACCGTTCTCCTTTCGATAGTGAAGATGAAAACAACCTTGCCCAGTAATACAATAGACGTTCGGGCATACCGTATTGTGGGATGATTTGAATTTCAACGTGAATGCGCTCGCCGCGATTTGTGCGAACGATGACATCTAACCGTCCGGTCTTGCCGTCTTCTGTTTCTTTCGTGAGTTCGGTGTTTTCAAACTGTACGTCGATGATGCGATCATCCCCAGTCCGATGTAGCAAAGCATTTAAAAACGCCATGGTGATTGACTTTCTGCTTGGGTGGCCGAACAGTTGTTTAAACATAAAATCCATTTTTAAATCGAGGTATTGCATACAGATCATCCTTTCGTAGAATATAAGGGGCAATTTCATTACAATCGGGAAATACGGGAAATGCAAAAGTGGAAAATTGAATTTTGTGGGTGATTTTTATGACAAATGGGGTGAAAAAGCGGGAGGATGAACTGTTTTTTAGGTTGAAAAATTAATTTTTGAAGTTACAAAAAGTAGTTTGCGATCGGTGTGGATCGGCATTGTTATATTGGAGATATCGTTCATTTCAATGGGTGAAAAAAGTATTAGGGACGTTGTTCAAGCACGGCGCATAACATAGCGATTGATGATATTGAAAGAGGTGGGAATGTTGTATTATTACTATCCGAGCTATATGTATGTGCCGATGTATCCATATCCGATGATGGGGTATCCGCTTCCGCGCGCAACCGCGACAGATTACGGGCCGAATCCATTTGTTGTGCAAATAGAAGAAGCGACGAAACAAAACAATATGTTTCGTACGGCGCTATGGACAGGGCCGCATTTGCAAGTGACGTTAATGAGCCTTCAAGTTGGAGAAGATATCGGATTAGAAATTCATAATCATCTCGACCAATTTTTGCGTATCGAACAAGGGGAAGGCATTGTGCGGATGGGAAAAAGGAAAGATCAGCTCACGTTTGAAAGGAAGGTAGCGGACGGATCGGCTATTTTCGTGCCAGCGGGAACGTGGCATAACTTGATGAACACGGGAAACGTTCCACTTAAACTGTACTCGATTTATGCCCCGCCACAACATCCAGCTGGAACGGTGCATCCGACAAAAGCAGATGCCCTTGCGGCAGAACGATAAGAGACTTGGGGCGATGCCTCAAGTCTTTTTTGCTCCAACTTTTCCTTGGGCAACATACTTGATTATTAGGCGATAAAAAACAGTTGCAATGTTTTTGAAAATGATGTACATTAATTAAAAATCAGAAAATTCGATATTGTTTTGCGTTCTTATCGAGAGAAGCGGAGGGACTGGCCCGATGAAGCTTCAGCAACCAGCCGGAAACGGTCAGGTGCTAAATCCAGCGAATTGGCGTTCAATTCGGAAGATAAGAAGAAGCGATTGTCTATGGACAAAAAAGCCTTCTTCTTTGAAGGCTTTTATTTTTTTAGAAAGGAAGAGAGCGAATGAGTCATATCGAAACACGGTTAGCGCAAATTGGTAATCGAAGCGAGACAACGACGGGGACGGTCAATCCGCCAGTATATTTTTCAACGGCGTATCGTCATGAAGGAATCGGACAATCGACAGGGTACGATTACGTTCGAACCGGCAACCCGACAAGGCATATTGTCGAAGAGGCGATTGCACAGCTAGAAGAAGGGGATCAAGGTTTCGCATGTAGTTCAGGCATGGCGGCGATTCAAACGGTGTTTGCGCTATTTGAAAGCGGCGACCATTTTCTCGTTTCGGCCGACTTATATGGCGGGACGTATCGTTTGTTTGAAAAAGGCTGGCGCAAGTGCGGCATGACGTTTACATACGTCGATTTTCGCGATGTTGATGCGGTGAAGGGGCATGTGACGGACAAAACAAAGGCGATTTTTTTAGAAACGCCAACGAATCCTTTAATGCAAGAAGCGGACATCGAAGCGGTCGCGGCGTTTGCGAAACAACATGGGCTGCTTCTTATCGTTGATAATACGTTTTACACCCCTGTACTGCAAAAGCCGCTCACAAAAGGAGCCGATATCGTCGTTCATAGCGCGACAAAATATTTAGGCGGACATAACGATGTGCTAGCTGGGCTCATTGTCGCCAAAGGAAAACAATTGTGCGAACAGCTGGCGATGTATCATAACGCCATCGGTGCGGTGTTGTCTCCATTTGATTCATGGCTGTTAATTCGCGGCATGAAGACGCTTGCGCTTCGCATGCGCCAGCACGAACAAAACGCAAAGGCGATATATGAATTTTTAGCCGAACATGAAGATGTGACGGACGTATTGTATCCGGGAAGAGGAGGAATGTTGTCGTTTCGCGTGCGCGATGAAAAGTGGGTGAATGCCTTTTTACGAAGTTTACAGCTCATTACGTTTGCGGAAAGTTTAGGCGGTGTCGAAAGTTTTATTACGTATCCAGCGACGCAAACGCATATGGATATTCCAGAGGATGTTCGCATCGCAAACGGGGTGTGTAATCGCCTATTGCGTTTTTCTGTCGGCATTGAACATGCGGACGATTTAATTGCTGATTTAACTCAAGCGTTTCAACGCATGAAAGAGGTGTAGAGGATGGATTTGCAAACGCAACTCGTTCACAATAAATGGCAGATCGATGCGCAAACGGGGGCCGTTAGCGTCCCGATTCATCATGCGTCGACGTTTCATCAGTTTGACTTTGATACGTTCGGCAAATACGATTATAGCCGTTCGGGCAATCCGACGCGCGAGGCGTTGGAGGAGACGATTGCGGAATTAGAAGGTGGAGTGAGCGGTTTTGCGTTCGCTTCCGGCATGGCTGCCATTTCAACAGCGTTTTTATTGTTGTCAAAAGGGGATCACGTATTAATTACCGATGATGTGTATGGTGGAACGTATCGCATCCTCACCGATGTATTGAGCCGATTTGGCATCGAGCATACGTTTGTCGATATGACTGATTTAGATGCGGTAGCGCGCCACATTCGCCCAAACACGAAAGTCATTTATATGGAAACGCCATCGAATCCGCTATTGAAAATTACGGATATTCGTGGGGTTGTGAAGCTCGCCAAAGCGCACGGATGTTTAACGTTTTTAGATAATACGTTTGCGACGCCTGTGTTACAGCGTCCGCTTGATCTCGGCGTCGATGTCGTTTTGCATAGCGCGACGAAATTTTTAGCCGGCCATAGCGACGTTGTAGCTGGACTTGCGGTTGTCAAAGATGCGCGCTTGGCGAGGGAACTGCGCAAACTGCAATATTCGTTTGGTGCGGTGCTTGGCGTGCAAGATGCGTGGCTTGTGTTGCGCGGGTTAAAAACGCTTCACGTTCGGTTAGATTACGCTTCACGTTCGGCGTTGCAGCTGGCGCAGTTTCTCCATCGTCATCCGAAAGTGGCGCACGTATATTATCCGGGGCTTTCTTTTCATGAAGGTCATAACATTCATCGCGATCAAGCGCGCGGGTTTGGCGCGGTGCTGTCGTTTGAATTGGAAGACGAACAAGCGGTGCGGACGTTTGTGAAACATGCGCGCATCCCTGTGTTTGCGGTCAGTCTCGGGGCGGTCGAGTCGATTTTATCGTATCCGGCGAAAATGTCGCATGCCGCTATGCCGAAAGCGGAGCGCCATCGCCGCGGCATTACGGACGGCTTGTTGCGCCTAAGTGTTGGATTAGAGGCGACCGATGATTTGCTTGCTGATGTGGAACAGGCGTTATCATATGTATAGGCTAGGCACATCGCCTAGCCTTAGCTAATTTGGTCGAGCGCATCACGCTTCATTTGCTGTTCGACCATGCGATCAAGTTGTTGAATTTTTTTCAAGGCGAGTTCGTCATCGATTTGGCGATAATGATGTTTACCGCCCGGTTCTTCATCCGCTTCATCCGCAAGTTTGACGATCGTCTGGAGCGGCTTTCGTTTTAATTCTCCTTCTGGAAGGTACGAATCGGTGTGAAGCAAAATGGCGAGGGCAATTTCTTTCGCATGTTGAGGGTGTTCGCCGAGTCGAATAAGCAACTTATGCGCTCGCTCTGCCCCTTTAATCGCATGAATATCGTTTTGTTTATATGTTTCATAGTCCCACGTTCCGTTTGAGTACCATTCATAATGACCGATATCATGAAGCAAAGCAGCTTTTGTCGCTAAATCGACGTTCACTCCATAAAGCAAGGCGAGGCGATATGCGTGGTATGCGGTAGCGATGGCGTGCGCGACGCCTGAACGTTTCAAATATTTTTGAGTGATGGGGTGAAGGAAGATGTCAGTTAATGTGACACGTCTCATAGCTCACCATCCCTTTCGAATGTTTTTCTAATTATCATATCATGTCTTTTTTAGAAAAGGCAATACATATTTTTTCTGTTTTTTCTTCATACTAAGTGAAAAAAGGTTTGGAGGACGCGTATGTTTTTATCCTTATTGTTATCAGTTATGACGGTCGTGTCGGCTCAAGGGGACGTGTGTACGAAAAAATTGGATGAAGCGAACGTGCAGCTATGTGGCAAAGAAGATGGAGAGTGGCTCCGTCACTTCACGCTACATGTCGGAAAAGAAACGTATACGTTTCCAGAATGGGAGCATGTAAACGACCCGAAAGCACTTCCGCAATTGTATTCGATGGACGTGACGGAAGATGGAAAAGAAGATATTGTCGTTTTTCTCGTAAAAGCGCGCGGAAACGGAACGTATAAAAACGAGGTGCATGTGCTATCTCATCAACGAAACGGCATTGAGGAAGTCATCGTCGAAGATCCGCGTCCCATCATCTTAAAGAGCGTCAAAATGAAAGAGACGGACGAAGGGACAGAGCTGATCATCGATCATGTCCACGCGCTCATTCCGCACAATCGCGAAGGCGGGAAGGGGATAAAGACGACATTCAATCGCTTTTTAAAATACGCCGTCGATAAACAAAAATTGAAGGCCGTTTTATAAGATTGGGCGTAAAACCCCTATGCCTTTAGGCTAGGGGATGTAAGCCCTAACGACCTTGTTCTTGAATATATTTTTGAATAATCTCTTTGCTTACATTCCCAATACTACAAGAAAAATATCCATCACTCCAAAAGGTTCGTTCTTTCCAAAAATGTCGGCATAAGTACACTTCGTGCTTTTGCCACATTCGATAAGTTGTGAGTTGCTTTAATAATCTAACGATTTCAAGAATACTCCATTTTGGAGAATATCTGATTAAGATATGAATATGGTCTTTGTCTATTTCTTGCTCAATAATTTGCCAACCGTAATGATTAGCTATTGATTCGATTTCAGTTTTAATATCATCACCGACTTTTAATAATAGCTTTTTTCGATATTT
>Ga0116210_1001604_pt1 | contig 16130 bp, 12 predicted proteins | sample TshhotsprinmetaG_FD_94483 | JGI IMG/M metagenome (GOLD analysis project Ga0116210, IMG submission 94483) | Hot spring microbial communities from South Africa to study Microbial Dark Matter (Phase II) - Tshipise hot spring metaG | ecosystem: Environmental > Aquatic > Thermal springs > Hot... | reverse complement strand
GTGGAATGTACCCGCCGATTAACATCGAGGGGTTCCGGCACGACCACCTCGGTCTTCTAGGATCCGCCTTAGTGGTGAGGTCCTTTCGCCGTCTTGGCCGGGTAAATGAATAGGGGTAATAAGTATTTGGTGAAACGGGTGTTTGGCGAAATGGGTACCGGGCTAAACGAGTCCCCATAGGTTCACCAGACTTTCTATGGGCTTTCAATAGGGGCATAACTTTCAAGAAGGACATAACATTCGTAGATGACCTCAATTCAGGGATCGCCTTGGGCAGCGGCCTAATCGGGGGAATTTTCCGTACTCAAGGATGAGCGAATCTCTCCGGGTGGATTAAATACCTCGGGATAGAGGTACCCGCCGCACCGATTTAGCACCGACATTGTTGTCTGACTCCAGGGAGCCAGCTCGGCAGCGGTTCTGCCGATGCGAAATACGAGGCCGAGGATCTTTTCAGCAGTTTATGCCAAACTAAAATATCGCCAAGAACAGGTGTTTCCCTGCGGATCATCGTTCGGCCCGGTTTTATCGGGCAAAGTATTCGGTATATTGCTCGGATTGATGCACACGCACACCGTGTGCGAGACGCTGGGCTTGTGGGCGATGTCGCGGAGCATGCAATTGCCCAAGGAAGCGTGTGAGGCCGCGGGCTGACGATCGAAGTTTGTTTTGCGGGCAAGTTTCGATTGTTTTGCGGGCAAGCTTTCGGTAGTAGCGAGGCTTGGGCTCAGAAACCGAATGAAACCCGGTTGAAAGGGGGTTACAAGTAAGCCGGCGAAGGTTGGCTTAATGTGCGGCCGAAAGGTTGATAGCGACGGGAGCTGGAATGCTCGGTGGTCTTAAGCCGGCTTTTTCATGCATTTTTCAGTGGAAAAGCAGCGTTTACTTGCTCGAATCAAGCGTAGTTTGCCATCATTGACACCTGGTAGCTTGGTTTTGGTTTTTTGGTGTGCGGTTTTTCTCGGCAGGGCTGGAAGCTCCCGCCGATGCTTGACCCAAAAGGTCTTGGCTAAATGCTGAGCATTGAACCAATCCGTAACGGAGGCGAATTCCCCCCTTGGGTAGATCGGGTTCGGCCCGTCTTGGGCCTAGTCCTTGTGGGGTTTCCCCTCTATCTCCTCGGTGTGCTGTATTATTTTGGCTCGCCCCAGACGACCGATGTCGGCTATCAGCCGCGGCAACCGATCGCGTTCAGTCACGCGCTCCATGCCGGAGAATTGGGGCTGGATTGCCGCTACTGCCATTGGACGGTGGACCGGGCAGCGCATGCGGCCGTTCCCCCGGTTTCCGTGTGCATGAATTGCCACGCCGAAATCGGCAAGGATAGTGCCAAATTGCTCCCGCTGCGGCAAAGCTGGGCAAAGGGGGAGCCGATTCGCTGGGTACGTGTGCACGATTTGCCCGATTATGCCTACTTCGACCACAGTGCCCATGTGGCGCGGGGGGTTGGTTGTGCGAGTTGTCATGGGCCCGTGCATAAGATGGAGGAAGTCCGGCAGGTAGCCAGTTTGAGCATGGGGTGGTGCCTGGAATGCCATCGGGCGCCGGAGGCACATTTGCGGCCCCTCGAAGCGGTGACCGACATGGATTGGGTGGCGCCGGAAGATCCGGTGCAATTTGGCCGCCGGCTGCGGGAACAGTACACGATCAATCCATCCACGGATTGCTCCACCTGTCACCGCTGATGGCTGCGGGGGAAATTTTGGGGAGTTCCTCTCGCGAAGTTGAGTTCTCTTGAGGCTGTGGTTTGGTGACGAATTTTTCTGCGGAATGAGGAGATGACGCCAATCTCCAGGGATTCAAATAACATTATCGCGGCAAAAGCAAGCAAGGGATCGGCGGAATTATCGCGCCGACGATGGCTTGAGTTGATGGGGGCCTCCTTCGCCCTAGCGGGATTGACCGGTTGCCGCTGGCCACGCGAGGAGATCGTGCCGGCTGTCAAAGGGACCGGCCGGGTTCCGGGTCAAGCTCTGAAGTATGCAACTTCTCGAGAGTTGGCCGGGGGTGCCCTTGGACTTTTGGTCACCAGTGTGGACGGACGACCGATTAAGATCGAGGGAAATCCCGCCCATCCGGCGAGCTTAGGGGGAACCGACGCTTGGGCACAGGCCGCGATTTTAGAGCTTTATGATCCGGATCGTAACACCGGGGTTTTGCAGCGGGTTCCGCCGGTTGTGGAGCGCCGAAGTTGGGAGGCGTTTATTGAGGCCTGGGGGCGTGAACTTCAGTCTCTTGTGCAACACCAGGGGGAAGGCCTCCGCGTGCTTTGCGAGTGGCGAAGCTCGCCGACGCTCCTTCGACTGAAACGGCTTTTCGAGAAGCAATTCCCGCAGGGTCGATGGATTTTCTATGATCCGCTTTTCAATCATGCGGAGCGCAAAGCGATTGAGGAGTTTTTGGGCGGCACTTACCGGATGCAATATCGGCTCGAGGAAGCGGACCTCATTGTCACTTTGGATGCCGATCTATTAGCCGATCCGCCTACCGGGGTGGTGATGGCTCGGCAATTTGCCGCACGGAGGGACCCGGAGGCCGGTCCGATGAATCGGCTTTACGCCGTGGAAAGTGCGTTGACGCTTACCGGAGCAAACGCGGACCATCGCCTGCCGCTCCCCTCGAGTAAAGTGGCGGATCTTGTTGTGCTTCTTGAGGCGGCGATCAGTCGGGGTTTGTCTGGCGAAGCGCAAGCGGGGAAGCCGGCGGCTCCGTCGCAGCCAGGGGATGGGCAAGCCGCATCATCGGCCGAGGGTGCCGAAGAAAATGAAAGCCTGCGTTTCCTCTCCGCAATGGCGGATGATTTGATTTCGCATGCCGGTCGATCGGTGGTGGTAGCCGGAAGGACTCAGCCGGCGGAAGTTCACAAGGCCGTACTCAGGATCAATGCCCTGCTGGGCAATTTGGGGAAGACCGTCGTTTTGAGCGGCGAGCTGGCTCCCGATGATTTACCGAGCGAGACCGGCTTAAAGCAGCTATGCGCGGAAATGGCTCAAGGCATGGTGGGAGCCCTCTTCATTTTGGGGGGCAATCCGGTTTACACCAGTCCGCCGGAGTTGGATCTGGGAACTCTCGTCAGCAAAGTGCCTTTCTCGGTGCATTTGGGGCTTTATCGGGATGAGACCTCCGAGGTTTGTACCTGGCATCTTCCCGAGTCCCATTTTTTGGAGTCTTGGGGCGATGGTCGCGCCTGGGATGGTACTTACGGCGTAATGCAGCCGTTGATCGAGCCGCTGTTTTCGGGCCGATCGATCCTCGAATTGGTAGCCCTCCTTGTGCAGGGGGCATTTCAAACACGTTCTGGCGGGGCAATTCCCAGCGGTTATGACCTGGTGCGGGAAACGTTCTCCGAGCTGATCCAGGTGCCGCAGGAGGATCCGGCTTTTACGGCCCGGTGGCAGGCGGTGCTTCATGAGGGGTATTTGGCGGGGAGTGCGTTTTCGACGAAGGCCGTTACCCCGAAGGAAGCGGTTTTGCCGCCGGATGAGAGCCTCGTCGCCCGGGTGCGGCAGCGCTTATCAGAGCCTCTGGACTCGGCGGCACCGGAGCTAGTCTTTTGGCCCGACCGCAAGGTGTACGATGGTCGCTTTGCCAATAGTGGTTGGCTCCAGGAATTGCCGGATCCGATCACGCGGCTTACGTGGGATAATGCGCTCATTATGTCGCCGGGGACGGCCGCCCGGTTGGGAGTGGAGCACGAAGAAATCGCGGAGCTAGAGCTGGCAGGCAAACGGGTGACGGTGCCGGTATTTTTGCTGGAAGGCCAGGCGGACGGTTCGCTTGCTTTATCGCTGGGTTACGGGCGGACGGCGGCTGGCCGCGTGGGGGGACTTAGCCGCGAAGGGATTCCTCCGGTAGGTGTAAGTGCCCGCGCGATTTGGCCTCAGGATGGAAAGGGGTTTGTTCATCCGGTCACGGTGCGACCGACCGGCAGTCGCTACTTGCTCGCTTCCACGGAAGAGCATCAGCAGATCGATGCGGTGGGCCAGTGGGGCCGCCAGGAGCGGCTTGATCGCCTTGTCCGCGAGGGGACGTTGGAAAAATTTGAAAAGCAGCCGGATTTCGCCAAGCATGCCGTCCATCATCCGCCTTTAAAATCGCTTTGGCCGGAGCATGAGTATCCGACGAATCGATGGGGCATGTCCGTCGATTTGAGTAAGTGCGTCGGTTGTGGTGCCTGCGTGGTGGCGTGTCAGGCGGAAAACAATATTCCGATTGTCGGCCGAGAACGGGTGCTGTGGAATCGGGAAATGCACTGGATCCGGGTGGACCGATATTTCCGGGGAAAAGGGCTGGGTGGAGGGGTCAGTTTCCAGCCGGTCATGTGCCAGCAATGCGAAAACGCCCCGTGCGAGCAGGTTTGCCCGGTCGGAGCAACGGTCCATAGCCACGAAGGGCTCAACGACATGGTGTACAATCGCTGTGTCGGGACGCGCTACTGCTCGAATAATTGCCCCTATAAAGTGCGGCGATTCAATTACTTCTGGTACCATCCGGACTTGGACGATCCGGCGCAGTCCGTCAAAAAGATGGTCTTTAACCCCGAGGTGACCATCCGCACCCGAGGCGTGATGGAAAAATGCACCTACTGTGTGCAGCGGATTCAGGCGGCGAAGATCGCCGCGAAAAACGCGCGGGTCATTGGCCAGATCGAAAGAGCCCGAGAACTCTTAGCCGACGGTGCCATCCAAACGGCTTGCCAGCAGGCTTGCCCGGCTCGAGCGATTGAGTTTGGTGACCTGAGCAATCCCGGTAGCCGTGTCAGTGTGGCTCAGGGATCGCCCCGGGCTTATGCCTTGTTGGGAGAGTTGAACGTCAAACCCCGAACGATCTATCTGGCGAAGATCCGTAATCCGAACCCTCGTTTGCAAGTTCCGGGTAATTCATAGCAACCTCAAGGTAGCCGATTGCAGTCTTCACATTAAGCCATGGCAATCTTTAGACAGGCCATTGCCATTTCCTGATAAGCGATTGCAATCTTCAGAGAAGCTGTCGCAATCCCCAGGTAAGTCATCCATCGATCAGCACGATGAGTCTCAGAGCCCCGACCATTCCGCTTGAGCAAGCCGGTGGCATAGCCATCGAAGAGCCTTACGATCCGCGGCGGCGACCGCCGGTGGTTGCCGGCCCGTTTGATGCGGCCCGGGTAACCGAATGTGTTTCGCGAATTACCGAGGTGCCGCGCACGCCGCTGGGCTGGTACATCGCTTTTGTAATTTCGGGGGCCCTGACGGTGGTCTTTTTCGCGTGCTCCGTCTATCTCTTTGTGAAGGGAATTGGCGTCTGGGGGAACAACATCCCGGTGGGCTGGGCCTTTCCGATTGTGAACTTCGTATTCTGGATCGGGATTGGGCACGCCGGCACGCTGATTTCGGCCATCCTCTTTTTGCTTCGCCAGGGTTGGCGGACCAGCATCAACCGCTTTGCCGAGGCCATGACCATTTTTGCCGTGATGTGTGCCGGGCTATTTCCCGTCGTGCATTTGGGGCGGGTTTGGTTTGTTTATTGGCTGCTCCCTTATCCGAATCAAATGCTGGTTTGGCCGCAGTTTCGCAGTCCGCTTCTGTGGGATGTGTTCGCCGTTACGGCGTATTTTGTGACCTCGCTTCTTTTCTGGTATTTGGGAATGATTCCCGATCTGGCCACCTTGCGCGACCGAGCCACCACGCCGGCACGACGTCTGGTGTACGGACTGTTTGCCTTGGGCTGGACCGGTTCCGCACGCCATTGGCATTGGTATGAAAGTGCCTACCTGTTCCTGGCGGCCTTGGCCACGCCGCTTGTGGTGAGTGTTCACTCGGTGGTTAGTTTCGACTTTGCGGTATCGATTGTGCCCGGTTGGCATGCCACGATCTTTCCCCCTTATTTCGTGGCGGGAGCCATTTTCAGCGGCTTTGCGATGGTGATTACCTTGCTGGTTCCTGCCCGGGCATACTTTGGGCTCAAAGAGCTCGTCACCATTCGACACCTAGACAACATGAACAAGATTATCCTGGCCACCAGTTGGATGGTCGGATATGCGTATGTGATCGAACTTTTCGTGGCGTGGTATAGCGGTAATGCCACGGAATGGTTCACATTCATGAACCGGATGTTCGGGCCTTATGCCGCGGCCTATTGGGTGATGGTGGTCTGCAATGTGTTATTGCCGCAAGCCTTCTGGTTTCGGAAGTGCCGCACCACCCCCGCCATTATGTGGCCGATTGCCGTGCTGATTAATCTGGGAATGTGGCTAGAGCGATATGTGATCATCATCGTTTCGTTGAGTCGGGATTATCTCCCCTCGAGTTGGGGGATGTATTATCCGACCTGGGTCGATTTGGCGATGCTGGCGGGGAGCTTTGGGCTATTTTTCAGCCTGTTTCTCCTTTTCTGCCGCTGGCTGCCGATGGTGGCGATGGCGGAGCTCAAAGCGCTCCTAGCGCTTCGGGGGGAGCTATTGCCGCCGCATGAAACCGACGTGCGGCAACAAACGGCCGCCCCTTAAAGGAAGTAACTTAAACGAAGGAAACCAAGCGAACGCACGAACTTTGAACCGAAGACCGGTAGGTAAATATCCTTCTGCCAAAACCTGATCCGGCAGCGCGATCTGGATGAAAGTCGAGAGGCCTTTTTGGAATTAATAAGGAGACCGGGAACTCGATTTGGAATGAACGAGAGACGTTCCAGGAAACATCAGGCAGTTCGAACCTGATTACCGAGCCGCGAGGTTGCCGAAGGCATCGAATTTTTGTCGCGTGGTTTTTGGGCCGAATAGCAAGGTCTTAGATCATGTGCGACATCTGCGGAGACTGGTGAATAAAAACGGGCGAAAGATTGAGCAAATGATCCGATTTTCGAGAACCTTTGTGCGAGGGTAAGGGAGCGAATCATCGCGGGGATTCGAAAGTTTTTAGTGGCATTGGGCGGCCGAGACCCGAAGTCGGAATGGCTCCGCTTTTCGGGGCGTCAATCCACAGATTTGCCGTTCCAATCGGAAATCCGCAACGTGGGCTCTCGAATCGGGTTTTGCGCAACGTCGGCATTCGAATCGGATATGCGGGTGCTCGGATTCGGGGGTGCGGCCTTATCGGCTGTCGCCTTATCGGTTATCGAAAAAGGAGGGGCGGCAAACCGCCGGGCGCAAAACGAGCATCTTTGAGAGATTGAAATACGAGTGGTGGAAAGCCTGCTAGCGAAAGTCGAAAACCCCTTGATTTGACGAAAGTTCAAAGCCCCCTAATGAAAGTTGTCGCCCCCGGCGATGAATCGCCTCTCTACTTACAACATTTCGAGCGGTGAGGGGAGTGCGGCTTTTTAACGTTGAGAAGTTTTACTGAGGATTTGAAGAGGATTTGAATTTGTCATCCTGCTGATCCCAAGCGGCGATCGAGCCGGGTGAAGCCGATCGCCGTTGCGGGTTCCCATCGTCGGTTGATGCCTAGGATTTGATATGGGTAGCGAGTCGGAAAATCTTCATAACGTCTCAAGCTCAGGAAAAAGCGTAAACCAGCAATCGGTGCGGCCGATCGCGGGTTTATTGGCGGAATATCCCAGCGAACACACGCTGGTCCGATGTGCCGAGCAACTCCGCGACGCGGGTTACCGCCATTGGGATGTATTTAGCCCGTATCCGATTCACGGTTTGGCCCGGGCGATGGGTCTGCGGCGGGCGTGGTTGGGTAAGCTGATCTTTTTGGCGGGGATTGGCGGGGCGGCGTTGGCCGTTTGGCTTCAGTGGTATACGAATGCGGTCGATTACCCGTTGATTGTGAGCGGAAAACCTTTTGTCAGTTGGCCTACCTATGCGCCGGTGGTCTTCGAGCTCGTGGTGCTCCTTTGCGCGGTAGCGGCTTTTGGGGGGGTGCTGGCGATCACCGGGTTGCCAAGGTTTTCGCACCCGTTGCGGGCCAATCCGCGATTTCGTCGGGCGACCCGTGACGGACTTTTCGTGTTTATTGATGCGAAGGATCCGCGGTTCGATCCCGAGCTCTGCCGCGAGCTTCTCACTGGGTTGGGGGCCGTGGCCGTGGAAGAAGTGCCGGTCCTCCCCCCTTCCCCGGTTCCCCGAGCGCTTTACTGGGGAATTGCCTTTGCCGCAATTCTAGCGCTCGTTCCACCCCTTTGGATCACGTACTATCGGATGGTTCCGAAGCGGTCACCACGGATTCATTTGATTCTGGATATGGACGCGCAGCCTAAGGTAAAACCGCAGAGTTTTTTCCCGTATTTTGCGGATTTACACGGGGAAAGACCGGCGGTTCCCGGAACATTGGCCCGGGGGGAGATGGTGGAGGATCCGGCCCGGCTTGAAGGGAAGAACGCCGATGGAAGTTGGGTGGAAACCATCCCCATTCCGGTGACGCGCGATTTAGCACTTCGCGGCCAGGAAAGTTACCGAATCTATTGTGCGCCTTGTCACGGTTTGACCGGCGGCCCCCCGGAGATCGGTTCCGTGGATGATCCTTTAAAATACTTCGGCATGGTAGTTCGCAGGGCCCAAAAGCGGGGCCAATGGATCCCGCCCATATCTTTGCATGCGGAATCTGTCCGCCAGCAACCGGTGGGTCAGATTTTCCATACCATTACTCATGGCATCCGAAGTATGCCCGGGTATGCGGCCCAAATACCCGTGGATGATCGTTGGGCCATTGTGCTGTACGTGCGGTCACTCCAGCGAAGTCAGCGGGCCACTTTGGAAGATGTACCGGCGGAGGAGCGGAGGGCTTTGCGGTAGGTTATGCCGGAAAAAGGCGGTAGGTTATGCCGGAAAAAGAACGTATTTAAAGAACGTATTCAGGGTTTGCCTTGGCAGCAAACAAAACGGCCGAAGTGTCCCCGGGGATTATGACGTTTGGAGATTTACCGGTCGCGGCCCCGGCTAGCGGAGGCAGTTTTCCAGGACCTGAAGGTCGTTTCCAAGTTTCGATTACGATTGGGAAGCAATACCGGCGTCAGGACTCGCGGTAGCAAATGGCGGCTTTTACACGCCCTGCTGAGGTTGTAACCGATGGGTTCTCCCTCGCCGGGAACCGAAGTGAATGAATCGGCGATTGGGCTGGCAACATTATGACGGCAAAGCACGGCGAAACCAGCGGTTCTTTAAACGTCGGGGAAAAGCAGCAACTTTCGCCGGAGGGGGCAATCGCCGGGAGCCGGCGGCTGACGATCCTCGGTGCGGTTTTGATCGTTCTTGCGTTCCTGCTAGCGGGTTGGGGCGGAGTGACGGCGGAATTTTTCTGGCGAAGTTATTTGCTGAATTGGCTTTTTGTGCTGAGTATCGCGCTGGGGGCTATAGCCTTCGTAATCCTTCAGCATGCGACGCGGGCCGGATGGAGTGTGGCCCTTCGCCGAGTGGCAGAACTTTTGGCTACTCCGTTGGGACTCCTGGCTCTGCTGTTCCTGCCGGTAGCTTTAGCGATGGGCCTGCTGGGGATTGCCGTTTATCCCTGGATCGAACCAAAGCACGCCGAAACTGCCGGGGTTGATGGGAGCGGCTTCAGATCCCCCGATGCAGAAAACACCGCTGCCTTCGTGGCGGAAAGTAGTTACGAACACGGACTCACAACCGCGCAATATCTACCGATGAGCGCGGCAAAGAGGGCAGCGAGCGCGACCCGAGCTTCCTCGGGACTGGAACGCCACCTTCTTGCCGGCGACAAGCAAACGGCGCCTTTTGGCGGTGATAATCTTACTGTCCCCTTCGGCGGTGACGATCCTACTGTCCATTTCGGCAGAGACAACCTTGCGGATACCCTTGCTGGGCACTTCCGGCTTCAGCGAGCCGCTTTTGGGCCGCTCTCCGCCGGGATGACCGTTGGAAAACCCTCGGAAATTTCAGGCGAGGCACCGCACCATGGGTCGACGGCGCTTGCCGGCCCAAAGGCCTTGTATTTGAACTTCCCTTTTTTCATGCTCCGCGGGGCTTTTTACTTAGTGGTTTGGTGGGTCTTGATGCGGTGGTATGTGCGAAATTCGATCGCGCAGGATAGCTCGGGCGATATCCGCCCCACCGTGGCGATGGAGCGTTGGAGCGGACCGGCTTTGATCGCTTTGGGGTTTACGGCAACCTTTGCGGCCTTCGATTGGGTGATGTCGCTCGACCCGCATTGGTATAGCACCGTTTTCGGTGTGCACTTCATTTCGGGCTGCTTGATTGCGGGGCTGTGCGGCTGGGTCCTCGGTGTTTTCGCGCTTCAGCAAGCTGGATATTTGACCGTTTCCGTTACGTCGGAGCATTACCACGACCTGGGCAAACTGCTTTTTGCTTTCGTGATCTTCTGGGCATATATTGCCTTCTCCCAATTCATGCTCATTTGGTACGGCAATATCCCCGAAGAGACCGTTTGGTACCAGCTACGCTTGCATGGGGTGTGGGGATGGGTAGCCGCGGCACTAATCGTTGCACACTTCCTTGTGCCTTTTTTCGGGCTACTGCCCTACTGGGTGAAACGGCGGAAAGATCTGATGGCGTTTTGGGCCACTTGGCTTTTGTTGATGCATTGGCTGGATCTATGCTGGCTTATTCTGCCGGGCACGCCGGGGGGAGATTTGCCGGGGATCGTCTGTAACGTTCTTCTCCTGGCGGGATTCGGTTGCGTCTACGTAGGCGATGTGCTCCACAAGGCAAGTGAGTGTGTCCTTATACCGGTCGGTGATCCGCGCCTTGGTGAATCCCTAGCCTTCGAGAATATTGGGTGAAATGGCTTGAGGGCAACAGGTGCGGGAATTCCTGCGGTGGTAATAATTTTAGGGACGGCAGTTCGCGGTAATATGCCCCCAACCTACTAATTGAGGATAAGATGGCCGCGGCCCACGGCTCATAGGATCATTCGAAGCAGCCCGGTTGTGGGAGCGGTAGAGCATTTTGCTGCCGCACGTCAGAAGCCAACTTCCTGCTTCGCCAATTTGCGATTCTCGTGTTCTCGCGTCGCAAATTCATGACGTTCATGTTCTTTCGTGGCAAATTTGCGACGATTGTGGGCACGCAAGCCTCGGAAAGAGGAAAGGTGCCCCTTGCGGAACCGGGTTGCAGCGGACGGCAATCGCTTAGTGGCCGCGACTTTGGCTCACCGAAAAAAGTGTCGTACTCGTTTCGGGAATCTGGCATGGCAACCGGTAGCGGATTCGGCGCATCAAAAGCGACCGGTCTTGTGCCGATTTTTTGGTTACCTATTACCGGCTCCCTGGGAGGAGTGGGCCGGGTAAAGTATTTAAGGGCGGAAGGATTCCATCCTGGAGGGGGAGCGAAGGAAGCGGCAAGCCGGGGAAATTGGGATCCAGCGGCCACTGGATGATGGAATGCGGTCCCATGGTGGTTTCCTCAGCGACGGAAGTCCGCGGTCCGGGTTGACTCGGGGCGGAATCCGTTTGGGGCGTTTCCAGCGGTTGGACCGGTGGTTGGGCTTTCGGTGCGGTTGCGGTGCTATCGGTCGGCGAATGGGTTTCGGCCGTTGGCCGGCGGGCAATCTCGGTCGGCTCTAGCCGCCGGACTCGTCGCGGGTCCAGTAGCACGATTTGACGGGCATCTGCCTCACGAGTTCCGGACCGCGAAAGCTTCAATTCATCGCGGATACTGCCGTAAGTGATCGGGCCTAATCCCAACACATACCAATTGGTGTTGTGCGTCCGCCACCGGACGACTGTAGCGTCTCCGAGGAACTGCTGTTGCTTGGCGTCGTAACAGACTAGCGACAACTTGGCCATCCCATACTGTGTATTCTGCGAGAGGATGCGAACTTCTGGGGTTTGCACCGGAAATGGGCCGGGGACATTGATCGCCGGGATTCCGATAAAACCCTCGGATCGGTCGGTCCCCAATGCCCCTGCACTGACTTCGATAATGAAGTCGGCTTGCTCGGGTTTATCCACTAGTCGTGCCCCGCTTAATAGGAGCCGTCGCCGAACGGCTGCGACCACATACTTCTTGTCTACACATTCCAAGAATCGGTCATCGACGCAGACGGCATGACCCGCAAACTGGGAGAAATCCAGTTGGTCTAATGACTCGTCAACCGCGCGGGAAAGGAGAATTTGCTCGAGCCCCGTTCGCGACGTATCCGTAAGCCGGGTAGTGCTGCAACCCATGAAGATGCCGACAAGAAAAGCGAAAAAAAGCACCGTTGTTCTGCCGCCCGTAAGGGCGGGTAGGGTGTTGCCTTTAAAACTCTTCATGACGCCCATGCCGACATTCAGGTAAGTTCCGTAACCCCCCTCCTCCCTCAACCTCCAAGCCTGGTTACCAATCACTTCTCGGTTAAGTACCTGATAAAAGGGAAACACACGGTCCCTTCGAATATACGTGGATAGCTTGATAATTGCTTGCCAAGAATCCGCGTTTGCGCAAGCTCTGCGGTCAGATGAGAGTGTAGCACTCCCATAAAGTGCGATCTGAAGAAATGAACGTATTGCTTAAAGCACATGATTCTCGCAGGGTACTGTCTTAGGATTCCTCCACTGCCAGTGATGCGTCAGGATTCCCCATTCCCAAGTCTTGGGACTATCTTCCCAAATCGATGCAAGTCTGTTCGATGTAACCCACTTGGAGTTCTTGGGCTTTTCGTAGGCCACAAGACTTCCTTTCGGTAGCAAGGGCTTTCCCATCAACTTTCCGCATAAGGGGGAAAACGCTGCCGGGCGTATAAGACCTGCTGGCGGTCGCTTGCTTCACCTCAACCGAAGGCAATTCCCCGCGGGCATGCCGAGCACGGATTCAGTTCACCGAACCGGTGTCCAAGCTGGGCGGCGACGTTCCGCCGCGCGAATCCCGGTCTGTGCCGGCGATTGGGAATTTTCGGCCGCAACGATCCCCATCCCACCGGAAGTTGGCGTGGAGCCGGATCCCCTCGTGGGGTCTGTGCCTTGCGATGCGATGGTTTCCGGCAAGCCGCGACCATCGGCTCCGCCGAAGATTGACTTGGCGGACGAGCTTCGGACGATCTGCCGACCCTCACCATCCCTGGCCATCACCTGGCCGGGCTTTTCCTCACCCGGCGTGGGCAGCCGCGGTTCTTGCTCCACGTTTGTGACCCTTGCCTCGCGAGTTGCCAAAGCGACGGAGATCGGTAAATCGGCCTGAAGCTTTCGCCCGTCGTCGGTTACATAACGAACGAATAAATGCAACCGCTGATGAACCGGCTTACGCTCCTGCCAGGGAAGTTCCAGGTAGATTCCTTCGGCAACCGGGCCTCGACGATAACAAGCGGCCACTTCCTGGGAACTCAGATCCCACCGGGCCAAGCGGGCATCTTCACCGGGTAAAGCCGGATCAAGCACCACAATGCTCATCGCGGCCGCTGCACGGACAAATCGTCCCTGCGCATCGAGCGGTGCGACGAGTAGTACGACCCCCTCGTCAGGCGGGTGACCATCGGTATCCAGCCCGCCGGTCAACTGGCGGTTAATCTCGATCCGCTCAATCAGGCGGTTGTCGGCGGTGGCTTCGACCGCTCCCATCATGATCGAAAACTCCCGATTGCTTCGCCCCAGCGAGCCGGAAGGATCCGGCTCCGGCAGCAGCTGGGGAAAATTCGGTGGCGGAGGCACGGGCAGTTGCCCCGGTGGGGGAACGGGCGAAGCGGGCGGAGTCGACGCCTCCGGCCGAAGTTCGCCGGTCTTTTCCTCCGGTTGAGGCACACCTTCCACGCGGATCTTGGGAAGCTCGGTTCGGCCGGGTTCAAATCGCGGCGCTTCGGAGCCGTAGATTGTGCGTCTGCGGTCGGTGTCGAAATCGTCGCGGCTCACCGATGGGGTTTCATCCTTGAGCCCAGACCGATCCTCCCGCGCGGTGATTCGATCCAACTCCTGCCGTAATTTTTCGTTTTCGCGGCGGCAATCCCTTAGCAACCCGGCGACTTCATACAAACGGTCTTCCAGTTGCCGATTTTCTTGCTGCAACGCAAGGAGGTGGGTTTGGGTCCGGCACCCCGCCCCTACCCAAAGTATTGGGAGCACTAACAGCAGGACCATGCCGTAACTTTTCGCCATCCGATGGTTACTCATGGCCGCGTCCTTGGCCGCAATCGATGTACGGCATGCCGATCAAAAGTCCTTGCAGCTTGCGGTGCCCGACGATCCGGATAAGGTTGTGCTACATGGAAACGTGGTGAAACTGGGAAGATCCCGTGTGATCAACTTCGACGAGTTCAGGAGCACACCGCGTTACAAACCGTGTTACAAATGGACGAAGTTACCCATGGACGAACGACAAATAAAAGCCGCCGCATCCGATCGCTGTCGTGAACATTGGACAAGTTGGGAAACTGGCGGAGTGCGTAAGACAATAGAATAAAATTTATATAAACTAAAGTAATTTAATTTCCTTGACCGCAGACATCCCGTAGAGAGCCGATTGATCAGATTGCCGACAAGAATTAGCCGATTTACGAAACACTCGGAGGTAAATAGTAAGGCGAATCGACAAGCCGAATCATGTAGGCTGCGGATTAACCAGATGAACAGAACTTGTCAAGGTCGCCGGTTCATCGCGCCTTCCCAGCGACCAAATGCTGTCTTAACGACGACCGAAGTTTACTGATAAGACCAATTTTAAGAACTATCTTTGTTCCTTCTTCGGAGTCCGAAAAACTCGCCCTGGTTTTCCATGATTTCCAGATTACCTGCAATCCCTAAGCAACCAAGAGTTTTACGCCGGCAGTTCCGCAGGGGCAGGAGCCCGCTCGATAATCCGATCAATGATGCGGTATTCCAAGGCTTCCTCCGCGGACATGAAGCGGTCGCGATCTGTATCTTCCTGAATTTTCTGAAGCGGATGACCCGTGTGTTTAAGCAGGATCAAATTCAGCCTTTCGCGCAGCTTGCTAAATTCCTTAGCATGGATCATGATTTCGACCGCCGTTCCCTCCACACCGGCCAAAGGCTGATGAATCATAATCCGCGAATTGGGAAGCGCGAATCTTTTTCCTTTCGTTCCCGCGGCCAACAGTAGAGCTCCCATTGAAGCGCATTGCCCGACGCAGTAGGTCGCCACATCGCAGGTGACGAATTGCATGGTGTCATAGATGGCCAAACCCGCCGTCACACTCCCCCCCGGTGAATTGATATACAGATGAATATCAGCGCGGGGATCCTCGGACTGTAAGAAGAGCAATTGAGCGACCACGAGGTTGGCCACGTTGTCCGTAATGGTTGAGCCGAGAAAAACGATTCGATCCTTGAGCAGGCGACTAAAGATGTCCATCGCCCGCTCTTCGCGGCCGGTTCGCTCAATCACAAAAGGAACAAGCGGCATGGGTTCCTCCGTCCAGTCTTCTGATCGGGGAATATTCGACCGATTCATAGCCGTTTGGGCATCACCGCAGACGCGAAACGAAGCCTTTATCGGGAATCGGTGGTTCGTCACTCGACTGCCTCTTCGGCCGGTTTCTGCTTAGTCAATATTTCGTCAACGATTCCGTACTGTTTGGCCTCCTCGGCTGTCATGTAGAAATCGCGATCGGTGTCCTTGGCGATTCGTTCGATCGGTTGGCCAGTATGATGGGCCAAAATCTGATTCAGCGTGTCGCGCGTTCTCAGGATTTCCTGCGCCTGAATTTCAATATCCGACACCTGCCCGCCGACCTGGCCGTACGGCTGATGCATCATCACCTTAGAATGCGGAAGGGCGAATCGCTTGCTTTTGGTACCTCCCGCCAAGAGTACCGCGCCACCACTGGCGGCTAAACCCACGCAATAAGTAGCCACCGGGCAGCTTAAGATCTGCATTGTATCATAGATCGCTAAAGTCGCGCTGACACTCCCCCCGGGGGTATTGATGTAAAAATGAATGTCTTTTCGCCGGTTTTCGCTTTGAAGATAAAGCAGTTTCATGATGACTTCATTGGCGTTCAAATCATGGATCGGCCCTTGGAGGAGAATGATTCGGTTTTCCAAGAGCAAATCCCCCAACGTCAAATACCGCTGACGCTGATAGTCGCGGTAAGTCAACCGAAGATCTGACAGCAAATGCGGCAGAAACGGCGCTGGGTTCCAATTTGCAAATTGCTCGAGGTGGTTTGGATTGCCGTCATGCATGGCCGTACCTCAAAGCGGCAGTTCGGGGGAAGTTGGCACTTCTAAGTTCGAGTCTTTAATGGTTTTCCACGGCTGTAAGCAATTCAGCTGGCGACCGCAGATGCCACTATCTATTTATCTAT
>Ga0116210_1001600_pt1 | contig 16183 bp, 16 predicted proteins | sample TshhotsprinmetaG_FD_94483 | JGI IMG/M metagenome (GOLD analysis project Ga0116210, IMG submission 94483) | Hot spring microbial communities from South Africa to study Microbial Dark Matter (Phase II) - Tshipise hot spring metaG | ecosystem: Environmental > Aquatic > Thermal springs > Hot... | reverse complement strand
TCTTTATTTACTACAAAAATCAAAAAGCAATGAAGCACATATTAAAGCAAGCATGATTTTTACTTCGAATGATGTGATAATAAATATTGGAGTAATCGTTGCAGGAATATTCGTACTTCTTCTAAATTCGCAAGTACCTGATTTAATAGTCGGTTCAATAGTTTTCATAATTGTTATAATTGGTGCATTTAGAATTCTTAAATTGAGTAAATAGTATGATTGAATTATTAAAGAAACCAATTTTTCTCGTAAACTTTTTAACCGGAATAATTTTCATAATAGCTGCATTAGTTCAGATAAAATTCCCACCCAAAAAGATTAATTCACTTTACGGTTATCGAACAAAAAACTCAATGAAATCTAATGAGGCTTGGGAGTTTGCTCAAAAGTTCAGTGCGAAAATTATGCTGAAATTCGGCATAGGTTTATGCTTCCTTGCGATAATCCTTAAAAACATTTCTTTCTCAAAAACCGAATATGAAGTCGTTTTAGCTACTTTCATAATAACCTTGGTTGTAGTTATAATGTTAGTAATAGTTGAAAAAGAATTGAAGAAAAGGTTTTAGTTTTCTATTCAATAATTCTGAAATGTTAATAGTATTTTTATCCTGCATTTATAAATTATTCAGGAACAAGAATGAAAAAACTTTTTATCATAATTTTTATTTCAATAACAATTCAGGCGCAGGTTAAAGTGGAAGAAATTAAATCATTTACACTTAAAAACGGGATGAAATTTTTAGTTTATGAAAATCATTCAATCCCTAATGCAAATATGTACTTATTTTTCAAAGTCGGTTCGAGAAATGAACAGATTGGTATTACAGGCATATCTCACTTCTTTGAACATATGATGTTCAACGGAGCTAAGAAATACGGACCTAAAGAATTTGACAGAGTAATGGAAGCAAACGGCGGTTCGAATAATGCTTACACTACTGAAAACATTACCGCTTACACAGATTGGTTTCCGAGTTCTGCAATTGAAGTTATTTTCGATCTTGAATCGGATAGAATCAGAGATTTGAATTTTGATGATAAAATGATTGAAAGCGAGAGAGGAGTAATTCTTTCTGAAAGAAATACCGGTCTTGAAAACAATCCAATGGAGGAACTTTGGCAGACAGTTCAAGCAACGGCTTTTACTACGCATCCTTATATGTGGCCAGTGATTGGATGGGAATCTGATATAAAAAACTGGACTAAAGCTGATTTACAGAATTTCTTCCATACTTATTACGCACCAAATAATTGTTTGGTTGTTATAAGTGGAGATGTTAAACTTGATGAAGTAAAAAAGCTTGCTGAAAAATATTTTGAATCAATTCCCAAAGGACCAGAGCCAAGGAAAATTCACACTGTCGAACCAGAACAAAAAGGAGAAAGAAGAGTTTTTGTAAAACGTGAAGTGCCAACACCATATCTTTTAATTACTTATCACGTGCCTCAGACAGGAAGTGAAGATTATTATGCTTTGGAATTATTAAATGATGTTCTTTCAAATGGTTCTTCTTCGCGATTGTACAAATCTCTTGTTGAAGAGCAGCAACTTGCAATCGAAATTGGCACTTACTATCCAAAAGCTTTTGATCCGACTTTATTCTATTTTTATGCAATCACTAATGATGGAATAAAATCAAGCCAGTTAGAAAATGCAATTTATCAGGAAATTGATAAAATTATTGAGAATGGAATTACTGATTCCGAATTACAAAAAGTTAAAAATCAGAAACTGATGGAATTCTACAGAACTACACAAACAATAAATGGAATGTCAAACACAATCGGAACTTACGAACTCTTCTTCGGAGATTTCAAAAAATTATTTTCCGCTCCTGATGATTTCAAAAAAGTTACAAAAGAACAAATACAATTGGTTGCGAAAAAATATTTTAACAAAGAGAACAGGACTGTCGGAATTTTATTCACGGAGGAAGAAAAGTGAAAACTTTATTAACAATTTTAATCTTATCTACAATTATGAATGCTCAATTTAAACTACCCAAATATGAAACTTATAATCTGCAAAATGGCTTAACGATTTACCTTCTTGAAAAAAGAAATTCGCCATTGATTTCACTATCATTTACTGTTAATGCTGGTTCAATTAAAGATGGAGAAAATTTCGGTTTGGCTTCATTTACAGCAGAGGCATTGAAATTCGGTACTGCAAGTTTTTCAAAGTCACAGATTGATTCGACTTTTAATTTTTACGGAAGTGAACTTTCATCTGATGCTGGCTACGATTTCAGCATAGTAAGTTCTACAGTGATGAAAGAATATTTTGATCAGCTTTTTAATGTATTCAGTGAAGTAATCCTAAAACCAAAATTCGATGAACAGGAAGTGATTAAAAGAAAACAAAGATGGATTGCTGAACTTGAGCAGGCAAAAGAAAGTCCTCGCTCAATAATTAGCTATTACTTCAATCGTTTAATTTTCGCCGAGGGCATTTATTCAAATCCACCACAAGGATTAAAATCAACTATTGAAAAAATTACTCCTGAGATGATTCGGTCATTTTATGAACAGAATTATCATCCGGAGCATTCAGCTTTGGTAATCGTTGGAGATTTCAACTCGAAAGAGATGAAAAATAAAATTGAATCTGTATTTGCTAATTGGAATCCTCAATCCGATAGACTTGTTTACGACATTCGCTATCAGCAAAAATCTTTTAACAAACCGAGAGTTTATCTAATTGATAAAAGCAATTCTTTTGAAACTACTTTTATGATTGGCGGAAATGGAATTCCAATGAGTAATGACGATAAAATAAAAATTGAAGTCATAAACACAATTCTTGGCGGGCGTTTTACATCATGGTTGAATGATGAGCTAAGAGTTAATGCAGGATTAACTTATGGTGCAAGGAGCAGATTTGCTTCATATAGATTTGCTGGTACTTTTGCCATGTCGAGTTTCACTCAGACGAAAAACACTGAAGCAGCAATTGATTTGGCAATAAAAACTTATAACCGTCTTTTTGAAAAAGGAATTGATGAAGCCACATTAACTTCAGCAAAGAATTACATCAAGGGACAGTTTCCACCTAATTATGAAACAAGTAATCAGCTTGCTTCATTCTTTGTTCAAAAATTTATTTATGGATTAGATGATTCTTACATAAATGACTTTGAAGAAAACATAAATTCTTTGACTGTTTCAGAAACAAACCAAATAATTCAAAAATATTTCCCGAAAGAAAACCTTCAATTCACTATTATTGGTAATGCCTCAGAAATTGAAAGAGTTGTTTCCAAATATGGAGAAGTAATTAAAGTTAGTATTGATGAAGATAAGTTTTAGTAAGAATCCAACATTTGACGAGTTCAATCTGAATTTACAACTGAAATAAAAAAGGGCTGCTCAATCGCAGCCCCTAAAAATAAACTAATTACAAAGTTGATTACCCTGTTGTAGTTGAAATTCTACCAACATATTATTTGAAGTAATAGTTTGTGTATGTGTATAGTAAACTCCATCATAATATACTCTGAATTGATAAGACTGACCAATCTGCAAACATCGCAATAAAATCTGACCATTTACTATTCTGCCTGCGAATTGCCAGAAACCATCTTTAAATATTTCTAAGTCAAGAGTACCTTGATCAATAATATTTCCATTTGGGCATCTTCCACGAACAGTTACATTTATATCCTGACCTCCACCTTGAACGTTAACAGGAACATTATAGGTTTGATTCGATTGACATAAATTCTGAACTGTAATCGAACCAACTAACCCACTTTGGTTATTATTATAATAGTAATTTTACCAATCATTTAAGTTTGAGAAAAATAATAATTTTACCGGAATGTTCGCTGGTGCATTTATAAATTTTAGAGTTGGGTCTGCACCAAAAACATAACCAGAACCAATGTAACCCTGACCATTTGCATACTCCAAATACCAAAATAGATAATGCCAACACCCTCCGACAATATTGAATGTAGCTGATTGATAACAGCTATTAAAAAACCAATCAAGATTATACCATGATAAATGTGTAACGTCATCTTTTTTAATAAATAATTCTTGATTACCGCCTAAACCAATTTTTGAGTTCACAGTATAATTACCTTCAAATTTCCAATTACCATTATTTTCATCGTAACTCCACAGAGGAATCACATCTCCTGCTCTAACAGTTGTACCTGTTATTGGATTATTTGTATTAGGTTTAATTCCAATTTGAACAGAAACTGGCTGACTGAATTGCTCAACAGAAGTGTTTCCAACTCTCATATTGATAGAAGCAAAACCAGCTGTTACAAATCCGCCTGTTCCACTACCTTGAGCATTTACTGTAAATCCGCCAGGGAATGAAGAGATAGCACCACGACTGGTTGCATTAAAATATGTTATTTCTGAAGTTAAAGGTCCGGATAAAGGTGTTCCCGATGCACTTCTTAATACTGTACCCGCAGGAATAGTGATAGAAGCTGAAATTGTTCCGCCAGAGCTAGCAATTATCGTGCTTGTTGTTCCTGTGGAAGGAACATCGCCAAGATTTGTGGAGTTTGAACTTACACCTGGTGGTAATGTGCCAGATAATCTCCATTTATCATATATGCTTTAGAACCAGGGCTGGTTACTAAAATATTTTGAGATGTGCTCAAATACCCACTTCCTTGAACAATCACTGTAAACTCTACGGGCTTTTGAACACTTGGCTGAAGATTATCTTTTATTGCAAAATATGCAATTCCTTCTTTAACGTTCATTTCAGTTATTAGAACATTCACATCTGAAATAATATTGTTCTTGTCTTTACCAGCGAATTTAATTGAAAGTGGAGTAGAAACAACCCTACCAGTATTGGTTTCAATAAACTGAATTCTAATTGTTGTTGTTCTGGGAATGTTTTTAATTTTAACCTGTATTCCTTCTACAGGATTTTTAATATCACAACTGATAGGTAAAAATGCTATCAATCCGGCTATGAAAAACAAAATAATTAATTTATTGTTCATATCTTCCTTTCAAATTAAAATTTATATGTTAGACCAAATGAAACGACAGGAAACCACTTAAACCAACTTATGTTATCTGCTAATTTTTCTTCTTGATCTGGTGAAGCTGATGGTTCAATCAATCCCGTTGCTGATAAATCAACTTTTGGAGAACCGTGATACATAGTACCCATATCAAAGGTGAATCCTAATTTCTTTCCTTCAGCTAATGGATTTCCAAACCCAATACCAATGTAAGGTGCAATTTTGTTGAACTTTATTTCAGCATTCATTTTACCTAAAACATCCGGAGTATAAAGATCACCACCCACAGTATAAGTCTTTGAAGGAGTCATTTCAGTAGTAACTTTGTTAAGGTTAATTAAAAATCCTGCTGTTACTCGCAGTCCTGTTTGCCAAGGAAAATAGTCTGCAAGGATATTTATTCCGGTTAAATTAAGTTTTGCATTATAAGAATAATCATCCGTAGAACCCCCACCACCTTTAATACTGTAGCCAAAAACAGCGAAACCTACTCTTGCATTCAAATTGGGAGAGAATGAACGCATTGCTTCAATTCCAAATCCGAGTGTACTGCCCTTAACTGAAATCCCATAATTTTGAGCAAAGAAACTATCATAACCGGATAGGATGAGAAGGAGCAGAAAAGTTAATGTTAGTTTTTTCATAGAACTGACTCCTTTTAAATTGTTTATTGAATTGCTAATTAGACTTAACTAATTTTACCAATAAAGCAAATTATTTTTTATTAAATATGATTAAAAAGATATTATCATTGATTTATATCACTCTCATCAGTGGATGTATTGAATTACCTGATGAAGTACTATTCCCGACGTGGGACAGTGAATTGAATCTTCCAATTAAATCCGGAAAATATTTTATCAGAGATTTGGTTGATTCATTAAACAATTCAAACATAATTCTAAGAGATTCTTTATATCAAGGGACAGACTATTATAATGACAGCGTATATTTTGTAGTTATTGAAGATTTGAATTCATCCGTAAAAATAACTGATTCGATAAAAATTCCTTTCAACATTTCATCGGACACATTATATCTTTACGGAAATACAGGTGGTGGAATAATTTCGAACGGTTTGATTTATAATCCAAATCCGGAATATCACTTACTTGAAGCAGAATTTAGAAGAGGCTTCTTTAGCCTAAGATTAACAAATTTAACTCCTGCAGATGGCTTCTATGAAATAATTATTCCCGGATTTAAGAGAAAATCCGATAATCAGATAATGCGTTACACCGGTTCTATCACTGCCGGAAGCATAATAAATATCAATTTTAATTTAAGTGAATATAGATATAAAGAATTACCTATCCTTGGTTTTAATGACTTTGAAAATTTTACGTCTCAGGAAGCTCCCGGGTTTTTATTCGTCGGCAGAGTTAGTTCTTCAAATCCCGTACTTATCAATGTCTCAACAACAATCGCTAATAATGAACTAATTATTTCCAGATTAGTTGGACGAATCAAGCGAGTAGAGTTGCCTTATGAAGAGAGTGAGTTTTCGACAGGTTTCGGTGAAGACTTAAAAGACTTTCGAAATAACATCAGATTTGAAGATCTCAAAATCAAAGTCAATCTCGAAACGATTGGTGATCTGAGCAATATTAAAATTATAAGTGATTCACTCACATTCTTAGGCTATCAAAAATCCTCTAGCGGGAATATTTACGATTCTCTACGAATAAAATTTAATAATTTAAATTATTTGAGAACAGAACTGATCGCAGGACAAAAATTATCTCTTACTTTCGATAAAAATAATACTAACCTTCAGGAGTTAATTAACAAACTACCAAAGTTCATTAAAATGGGTAACCGCTTCATCTTAGATAAAAGTAATATTGCTATTCAGGAGCAAACTGTTTCTGATAATGCTAAGATTCAATATTCAGCTCACATTTCTGCTCCGATGGTGTTCGCATTAAAAAATATGTCTTATGCAGATACCATCAATCTTTTTAGCAATGGTAATAAAGATGGTTATCTTTCTGAAGATGATAAAAATAAACTTAAGAAAGCTAAGGCAGCAAGACTGATGTTCGATGTCGAAAATTATTCCGGACTTGGCTTCGTATCGTCAGTTAAATTTTTGGATAAAAACAAAAACTTTTTATTTAATTTGAGAACCTCTGATGGTAATAATAGAATTTTAATACCTCCTGCTTCGGTAGATCAGACCGGGAAACCAATTTTGCCCGGCAAGACGCAAGGTTTTTTCATCGAGTTGAACAGTAACGAAATAATCACTTTAGTTGAACAAGCTCAATACATTTTGGTTGATGTTGCACTTTATTCATATAATAGTACTCCGACAACTTTTGGTCCTTTTGTGAGATTAAGAGCAAAAGATTTTCTTCAGTATAAACTTTCCGGTATGATTAAATATCAGATTAGTTCGGGAGAAAATTAATGAAAAAGTTATTCTTCATTTATCTTGCGTGCAATTTAATTGTTTTCGCACAGCTTAGCGGATCTGATGGTGTAACTGATTTTACATCTTCTTCAATGGGGAATGCTTATACTACAACAAGTAGTGGTGTTTACTCTTTGGGTAAAAATCCCGCAAATCTTTTTAATGGCTTAGAAGATAAACATTTCGAAATTTCTACTATTCTACCGTTTCCAAATATTGGAATTCTTTTAGGTCAGGAGTTTTTTACTTTTGAACAATTTAACTATTACTTCGGCGGAATAGATGTTAATGGAAAAAAAGAGCCACGTTATCTCACAGATGAGGATAAAAATGATTTAAATAATCTCCTCGACAAAGGTGGTACTGCTACATTTAATACCTCTATCAACTACTTGAGTATTATGTATTTTCATAATAAGAAAATCGGTGCTTTCGCATTCAGTATGGATGATATATTGGGATATTCATTTAAGATTCCGAAAGATCTTGTTAAAATCGGTTTGAATGGTAATCCATTGAATAGTATTTACAACTTTGATGACTCAAAACTTGCATTACTTTATTACAGAAATTATTCGATAAGTTATTCAAGAACTTTATCGGATTTAATTAAATTAAAACTCAATGATATTTCTTTCGGTTTATCATTAAAGATCATTAAAGGATTTGCTTACTTTAAAACTGAAAATGTAGAATCAGTGATAAAAACTCTTCCAAACAGTGATATTGAAATCAAAGGAAACTTTCTTGCTTATAGTTCATTCTCTCCTGATTTTGGTCTAAGATATTCTTTTGAAAATGATGATGAAAAATCTGATCTGAATATCAGTCCATTTTTAACCCCTGCTGGTAGTGGCATTGGAATAGACTTTGGCTTTGCAGTTAATTATGATTCAACATGGAGATTTGGAATATCCTTTACTGATTTAGGAAGCATTAAATTTGATAAAGAGGTCGCAAAGTTTGAATCAAATACTGCATTTTTATTAACGGACATAACTGATCAAAAGCAATTGGATTCGCTTTCAAATTCCATCAAAGCTGACGCACAGTTATATGATGGTGTAATCAGCTCTCAACTACCCTCAGCTATGCACTTAGGCATATCAACAAAAGTCAATCATTTCTTCAAATCTTTCCCCGGTGAATTGATTGCTGCAATTGATTTACACAAGGGCTTTAACGATGTTTTATCGAATACAAAAAAATTCAGATTAGCATTAGGTTTACAGTGGAAACCGTGGAGAGTATTAAACATAAGAACCGGTGTCTCTGTCGGAGGAAATTACGGAAGTAGTTTCTCTTTCGGAATGGGTTTAGTTCTTGGCTCTCTTGAATTTGGTTTTTCTTCTTACAAATTCAGCAGTGTACTAAAGCCAAATTCATCTAATTATTTTTCAATTAATTTCGGCTCAAGGTGGAAATTTTAGTTTAATTTTATTTACGTGAAAAAAACTTTTATTCTTTGGATTTCCACATTTGTCGTAGTTTTTCTTGTTAGCTACTTCAAAATTATATTTTCTGAAAATTATCCTGTCTCTGGAACAATAAGCATTGACGGTGAAAAAATAACTTACAAACTTGATAAACAAGCTTATGGCTCATCTCATACTATTATGATAAGAACCGATTTAAACGATTTAGATATGAAAGCGATTATCTTAAATAATAATTTCAGAGATACTTTGTCATTCATTAAATCTAATGGCTTTTATAAAACTACATTTGAGCGTAAAACGACAGGACAATCCTTTGAATACAAGGTGTTGATTAGAAAAAACGAAACTGAGAGAATTATTCCTGTAAATTCAACTGTACAGTTTTTTTTCTTTGGAAAAATTTCACGAATGCTTGCGATCCTTCATTGGTTATTTTTATTCTCAGGTCTAATATTAATAACCCGCACTGGATTAGATTACTTTAATGATAATTTGAAAGCTAAGAAAATCATTTTGTTATCAGATGTAATCTGGCTGACTTTTCTTTTTTTAATCAATCCGCTTTATCTATCATATAAATATGAGTACATCAATCATTTAATTACTCCAATTGAAAATCTGTTTCCATTAAGTTACTTAATCATTTTCATAATTCTTATCATAACTACAATTCTTATATTCAGAAAATCATTTCAGAAAAAACCGGTTTCATTAATTGGAGCAGTTTTGGTTTTGATAGCTTACTTATTAAGTTAAAAATTTTACCACTTGTTGATGTAGAAAAAAATTTGCAGCTAAAATATTTGTACCTTTTTCAGGTGAATTGCCTTCGCAGTCTGTGATAATTCCGCCTGCCCCACGAACAATTGGAATTAAAGCCATTTTATCCCAAACAGACATAATTGGGTCAATCATTATATCTGCGTAGCCCGTTGCGAGCAAATAATATCCGTAACAATCTCCCCAGTTACGATATATATTTACAGAGTTTATAAGTTGATTAAATTTTTCTTTATTCAAATATTTTTCTGCATTAAGATGATCGGTGGTAAGCAAAACTGATTTGTAGAGTTCTGATTGATTACTAACATTTACAGGGACTTCATTTAATAGAGTAATCGAATTATCTCCAATCAAAAATTCATCAAGTATCGGATGATTGATGACACCTAGCACTGGTCTTCCATTATGTAAAAGTGCAATCAATGTCCCAAACGAAAGGGCACCACAAATAAAACTTTTGGTGCCATCAATCGGATCTAAAACCCACACGAATTCTGCATCAGAATTTTCATTTCCAAATTCTTCTCCGATTATTCCGTGATGTGGAAAATTTTTAGAAATAAGTTCTCTTAATTTTTCCTCTGCTTTTTTATCTGCAATCGTTACAGGAGATGCATCTGATTTCTGCTCGAAGTTTATTTTAGTTCGAAAGTATTGCCTGATTATTTTACTGCTTTCATCAGCAAGTAATTTAAGAAAGGATGAATATTCTTGAAGATAATTCAAATCAATATCCTCGAATCAAAACTTTTTCCATATCTGCTTTAATCATAATTCTGACTAACTCTTCAAACTTAGTTTTCGGTTCCCATCCGAGCAATTGTTTTGCTTTAGAGTAATCGCCAATAAGTAAATCAACTTCCGTAGGTCTGAAATAAGTTGGATTAACTTTTACAACAACATCTCCAATTTTTAGATTTTCTTTAATCGGATATTTTATTTTTTCTTTAATTGATTCAAAGTCAATTAGTTTTGTAATCATCTGGAAATCAATGCTTTTGATTTTACCAACTTCATTTTCAGATTCACCAATCCATTCAAGTTCAATTCCGAGATGTTTGAATGTTAAGTCCACGAACTCTCTCACAGTGTGAGTTTCGTTTGTAGCAAGTACAAAATCATCTGCTTGATTATGTTGAAGAATCAGCCACATTCCTTCACAATATTCGGGAGCATAGCCCCAATCTCTTTTTGCATTCAAATTTCCTAAATATAAATCCTTCTGAAGTCCCGCTACAATTCTTGCAGCTGCTCGAGTAATTTTTCTGGTTACGAATGTTTCGCCTCTTCGTGGTGATTCGTGGTTGAACAAAATTCCGTTTGAAGCATAAATGTTATATGCTTCTCTGTAATTGACTATTATCCAATAGCCATAAAGCTTAGCAACTCCGTAAGGTGATCTTGGATAAAAAGGAGTTTTTTCTGTCTGAGGAATTTCCTGAACTTTACCATAAAGTTCTGAAGTTGATGCCTGATAAAATTTTACTTGTCTTAATCCAACTTCTCTAATTGCATCGAGAAATCTTAATGTTCCAAGAGCATCAACTTGTGCTGTGTAATCTGGAATTTCGAATGAAACTTTGACGTGACTTTGTGCTGCGAGGTTATAGATTTCATCAGGTTCAATTTTTTCAAGAAGGCGATTAAGATTGCTCGTATCAACGAGATCTCCATAATGAAGAAAAAGTTTTTTGTTGAGTATTTCAGGATTTTCATAAAGATGATCTATTCTTCCCGTGTTGAAAGAGCTGCTACGTCGGATTACTCCGTGAACTTCATAACCTTTTTCTAATAATATTTCTGTTAAGTAAGAACCGTCTTGACCGGTTATACCAGTGATGAGTGCTTTTTTCATTCTTTAATTTCCAAAAAAATTTGTTTCAAATTTAATCAGTGCGGATGAGAAATTGCAGAGAGATAAATTCTGAGTAAAAGAATTTTTTATTCAAAAATTATCAAAGATTAAAACTCAGTTTTTGCTTTTTGCTTTTTCCACTCAATGTGACCGTTAATATTATATTTTTCATAAGTATTAAGTATATCTTCACAAAATTTCTGTGTTTCTTTATCTCTAATTTTAATTGCAGTTTCCCATAATCTAATAAACATCTTTTTCCCACTTTCGGTTTGATTATAATTTTTCTTTCTGAAGTTACAAATAGAGCATAATATTTGACCATTCTCTAACGTTGCCTTACCACCTTTATCCTTTGGTAGGATATGATCAACATGTAACTCATAACCTTCTTTTTCACCTCTTCCACAAATAACACATTTATATCCGTCTCTTTCAAGGATTTTCTTTTTCAATTCGGGAGTAAATTCATCTAATTCTTTTAACTGATTATAATTTGGTTCATACCGATATATGCCTTTTTTCACCTTTATTAAGAAACCTTGCTGATGCAGCATTCTTATTGCTCGCCAAGTATCTCTCGGTTTTTTATTATACAGTTTTATAAATTGTTTTTCTACCCAATCTACTACTGGAGCGTGAGTAATATCTTTATAGGGATGCTTTTTGAAATATTTTATGATAAGGTCTGAAATGCTCAATTGCTTACGCTTCATATTCAAAACAACATATTAGTTTCATTTATAATTCTTTTTTTAGCTAATTCACAATACTTAGAGTCTATTTCTAAGCCAACCGAATATCTATTCAAGTTATTAGCTGCAATTAAAGTTGTTCCGCTCCCGGTAAAAGGGTCGAATACAATATCATTCACAAAACTAAAAAGTTTAATACATCGGTAGGGTAATTCTATCGGAAAGGGAGCCGGATGTCCTATTCGTTTTTTACTTTCACCATTAAAAGTCCACAATCCATTTGTCCAATCCATAAATTCATTTTTTGAAATATCCGATATTTTAGAGCCTGAATTTTTTTTCCATTCTCCTTTACATAAAACAACTATCAATTCAACAGGCGCAATTACATAAGGAGCAGAAGCAGATAACCAGGAACCCCAGGCGGTTCTTCTCGAAATATTACCTTCGTTCCAAATTATTGTCGAGTGGTAATTCCATCCTATTCTTTGAGCTAGATAAGTTAAATCTGCTCCAACACTTTTTTGCCCACCTTTATTTTTATCTAATGGTATATTTAGACAAAATCGTCCCTGATTTTTTGTCCAGTGATAACAGTTACGCATCCACTTTTCAGAAAAAGCTAAATATTCCTCATAGGTTAAATCATCTTTATGTGAATTGTACTTAATATCTACATTGTAAGGTGGAGAGGTTATTATAAGGTCAAAAGTGTCTTCTTCAAAAAGTTTTTTATCTAATACATCGCCTTTTACTAAGATTGAATTCTTGTAACTTAAAACTATTTTATTTGGAAAAAGAATTTTCTTTACTACTGGCTCTAAACCATTTAATTCAACTAAATCGAAACTTTCTGCTTTTTCTCTTACTTGATTTTTCTTATTCGACATTTTAATTAAGTTTTAACGAAATTTAAGAAAAATTAATTTATAAGACTATAAGCATCGTAAAACTAAATTTTACTTCTCACTGAGGAGCATCAGCAGTGTATTTTTGTTTTACCGACTCCGCTTCTTCTATGTTCTCTATTCCGGAAATTCTCTTCGCGAGAGATTTTCCATCAAGCTGATGGTATTCAAGCACTTCGAGTGGTGTTCCGCATTCGGGATATTCTCTTAGTCCGAAATTGACGAATTCGTAGCCACTAATTTCACGAATTTTCACTAATTCATTTAAGATTCTATCACCAAGTCCACCAACTGCAGAGTGATCTTCAAGTACAAATATTTTTTTATAATCTTTAACTATTGATTTAAACCATTCCGAATCAATCTTATTAAGCCACGGCATATTGACAACTTTCAAACCAAATCCAATTTTCTTCAGATAGTCCGCTGCAACCAGAGCTTCGTGAAGCATTACAGGACCATAACCAAATAGCACCGCATCTTGACCTTCTGTTAATGTTGCACCAACACCAACTTTCAACTTATAATCAGATGGAAGTTGAATTCTTTCCGGCGAAGGACCAATTACAAGTCTTAGAACACAATTCTCTTCGGCAACATTTATGCAATAATCTGTTGCCCACTTTGTCTCTTCTGCATTACACGGTTGAATTATTGTTACATTAGGTAAAGCACTAAATAGTGAAATATCTCTCACACTCTGATGTGATTTACCGGGTCCGGCAGGAATCATTCCTGCAAAATGGCAAGTGTAAATTATTTTAGTTTTCTCACCTGCATTATTGTAAATCTGCTCATTAGCTCTTGCAGCAAGAAAACTTGCGAAAGTATTTACAATCGGGATCAAACCCATTCTTGCTAATCCACCAGCCATTGAAACCATATCCTGCTCGGCAATTCCGTTTTCGATGAATCTTTCGGGATAAGTTTTTTCGAAATTGCGGAGTTTACAATCAGCAGATAAATCTCCATCGAGCACAACAAACTTTTTATTTGTCTTTGCAAGTTCAACCAGTGCTTCACCATAAGCATCTGTTACAAATTCTTTATCAAGTTTAGTAGCTACTTTTCCTTCCGTTTTATTTTCCGGTATATTGATTTTTTCAATACCAATTTCATCAGCAAGTTTATTTATTGAGTCTGATAATTCATCAAGCCCTCTGATATAGCTTTCATCATCAGGAGCACCTGAATGCCATTTGTATAACGTCTTTCCCTGAAAAGTTTCGGTAAGAGGCTTTTCCATAAAAGAAACTCCCCTACCTTTGATTGTATCTGCAATTATCATTTTAGGTTTGTCTGTAATACTTTTAAGTTTAGAGAAAGTTTTTTTCAGCTCATTAAAATCGTGTCCGTCTATTCTAACAACATACCAACCAAAACAAGAAACTTTTTGCACAACATCTTCAATATTGTTCACATCAGCAACAAGCATATCAGTCTGATACTTATTGTGATCCATAATTGCAGTTACATTATTCACTTTTTGATGAGCAGTTGCCTGAAGTGATTCCCAGATTTGTCCTTCCTGAAACTCACCATCACCAGTAAGCACATATACATTGCCTTTGTTATTATTATAATTTTTTGCCCAAGCCATTCCTTTTGCCTTTGAGATTCCCATTCCAAGTGAGCCTGTGCTTGCTTCAATTCCGGGCTGACGAACTTCAGGATGTCCATCAAGTCCATGCAATCTTCTAAGCATCAGTAATTTTTCTTCCGGAATAATTCCAAGTGCATAAAAGAGAGAGTACAATCCGGGAACATCATGTCCTTTCGATGAGAAATAAATATCACGATCGGGTGAATCGAGTCCGACTTCAAGTATATTTAATTCGTTCAGATAAAGATATGTTACAATATCCATTGCACTGAGCGAAGAGCCAAGATGACCTGAGCCTGCTTTTTTAACTGCAACGAGTGTGTTGTATCTGCACATATCTGCGAAAAGTTTCATTCTCGTGGCCCAGTCTCCGGAATGATTTTTTACTTTATCAAATTCAGATTTCTTTATGAGATTATAAATCATTTATGCTCCAATTTTTTATTTGCAAAATTACCAAAGAAAATTTTTACAACTTATTTAAGTTTGTACACCTTAGTTTAATTTTGTGTTAAATGATTATCAGAAAGAGGTTCTAATGAGAATCTTATCAATTTTAAGTATTAGTTTAATGATTTTATTTGGATGCAAATCTGAGCCTCCAACAGATCCCAAATATGTAGAAGAAATAAATCAATGGCATCAGAAAAGAATTGAAAGATTAAAAGCAGATGATGGCTGGTTAAATCTTGTTGGAAGAACCTGGCTTAAACCGGGAGAAAACAAATTTGGCTCAGCAAAAGATAATGATGTAGTAATTGAATCGGACAAAGTGCCTGCCTATATGGGTGTTTTCATTTTTAAAGATTCAACTGTAATAATGAGAGTAAATGATGGAGTTGAAGTATTGTTGAATGATAAACCTATTAAAGAAATAAAAATGATAGATGACCAGAAACCTAATATGACTGTTTTTCAATTTTCATCAATTAAATGGAATTTGATCATCAGAGAAAATTTAGTCGGTGTGCGATTTCGCGATTTAGAATCTCCATTAGTAAAAAATTTTCCGGGAATAGAAAGATTTCCGGTTACAGAGAAATGGAAATTTACAGCGAGATTTCAGCAGTATATCCCGCCAAAAGAAATAATTGTTCCAAATGTTTTGGGACAGATGAACAAGGAACTTTCTCCCGGCGCTGTAATTTTTCAATTCGGTGAAAAGTTTTACAAGATTGATGCACTTGAAGAGAATAACAAATTATTTCTGATTTTTGCAGACAGAACAAGTGGCGCAGAAACTTATGGCGGCGGAAGATTTATGTATGTTGATAAACCAGATTCAAATGGTAATATTATACTTGATTTTAACAAGGCATATAATCCACCATGCGTTTTTACGAAATTTGCTACCTGTCCGCTTCCACCGAAGCAGAATTATTTAAATTTAAGAATTGAAGCCGGAGAGAAAAATTATGGACATTAAGACTTTCTTAGAATTATTGTGTACTTATCTCGATTAACTAACAAAAGTGCTTTGA
>Ga0116210_1001598_pt1 | contig 16187 bp, 8 predicted proteins | sample TshhotsprinmetaG_FD_94483 | JGI IMG/M metagenome (GOLD analysis project Ga0116210, IMG submission 94483) | Hot spring microbial communities from South Africa to study Microbial Dark Matter (Phase II) - Tshipise hot spring metaG | ecosystem: Environmental > Aquatic > Thermal springs > Hot (42-90C)... | reverse complement strand
AAGAGCCTAAGCTCATTCCACTGTCTATTCTTCTTCTCCTCTCGGGGGGGCGCGAACAGTTCAGAACGAACGTGGAGCGTCTCGCGGCGTCGATACATGAACCTCATGAAATCATTTTCCTCCCCCTGCATCGCTCACACTCGCCGCCGAAGTGGCTGAGGAGAATGCTCACAAACAACACGCATCTCAAGTTTGTCGATCCCCGCGCGGGAAATGCTTCTGCCGCAGGCGCCCCGACCGCGGGCCGCCCACCGTCTTCGATAACAGAGGATATGGGGTTTTCTGCCGCCTGTAATGCCGGGATCGCCGCGTCTTCCGGGGAATACATCGTCGTGCTCGATGATTCCGTCCTCGTCACCGACGAGTGGCTGAGCGGTCTGCTCGAGGTGCTCAAGAAGTCGGACGACATCGGCGTCGTCGGGCCGATGCTCTTGGGGGGCGAGGGTCGGCAGGGGGTGGATGAAAGAATACTCAAAACATATAACAAGAGCGAGGCTCATGGGGACTCGTCGAGACGCGGGGAGACGACCGAACGGGTGATCGGAAACATGGAAACCGGCATGAAAAGGGTCGGAGCGACGAAACAATCCCGGGGTAAAGCGAACGATGAGATCGCCGCGTCCCGCTCGAGCGGAACTCGCGATGACACAAATATCTCTGAAATAGATGCATTCGCACGGTTTTTTAAATCACGGAACAGGTACCGGCAGGTTCCCGTAAAGAGCATCACCCATCCCTGCGTCGCTTTTAAAAGGGGCCTTTTCACAAAAATCGGGCCTTTCGACGAGCAGTTCGCGACGGCGCAGTATGCGCTCGAAGACTACTGCCTGAGAGCGGCCATCGAGAATTATAGAAGCACCATTGCAGGCGACACCGTCGTGCTTGTGCAAAAGCCTGCTCAGGACGATGGGCGTAAGAGAGAGACGTTTGCCGATCGAAAGCGTTTCCTGCATAAGTGGAGCAGACAGGAGACGATCGAGCGGTACGGCGCGAGATTGGTTGCCGCCAACGTGCTGGCCGCCTCCGCAGATTTTCGCACGCGGGGCGAAAAAGAAAAAGCACTTGTCGCTCTCGGCGAAGGCCTGCGGGCGAACCCCAACGATGAGCGACTTCATTTTGCATTGGTTGACCTGCTCCAGGATACCAAGAGATTTTCCGAAGCGTATGACATTCTCCAGTCACTGCCGGATTTCGAGAAAGACGATCCAGCGTGGCTCCACCGCGCGGGATCCTGCAAATTGGGGCTTCAGCACTTCGAGGAGGCAAAAAACTTGGCAGAGCGGATGCTCGCTCGTGAACCGGCATCGGCCGAGGCTTTCACACTCCTCGGTCTCGTCGCCTATAACCGCGGGGACCTCCCCGGCGCCGAGCGTCTTTTCCGGGAAGCGATCGACACGGGCGCTGGATACGCGGAAGCCTACGCGAATCTCGGCGGGGTAAAATGGGCATCGAAAGCCTACGAAGAGGCATACCACTATCTCGAGAGAGCGTTCATCCTCTCGCCCGGCACGGAGAGCATCGCGGTCAACTATCATGCTGCCTCTGTCGCACTCAGGAGACTGGAGCAGGCTGTGCAGGCATTCCGCGAAGCTTCATCCTTGTACCCTCTCGATAAGAGGCTGAAATACATACTCGCCGATCTCCTCCTGCAGGAGGAGCACTATGCGGAAGCCATGGAGACGATCGAAGACGTCCTCATTACTTTCGGTATGGACAACGATTCCCTTACCCTTGCCAGTGTGCTGAGGGAGAAATTAGGGCCGCACGACAACATAAAACATGCGTCGTGTGGCCAAGAAGCCACTGGGACACGTGAAACATCCGAATCAGAAGGCGAGATTGCCACTCCCGCCTCGGGCGGGATCGCGATGACGGACAGCCCGTTGGTCGCTCGCGCTAACACGGGAAGGGGTACCCTTTCAATCTGCATGATCGTCAAGGACGAGGAGAAGAATATCGGGAAGTGCCTTCACACGATCAAACCGCTCGCCGATGAACTCATCGTCGTCGATACGGGTTCGACCGACCGGACCAGAGAGATCGCAAAGGTGTTCGGCGCGAAGGTGTACGACTTCGCGTGGACCGACAGCTTCGCCGAGGCGCGCAACTACTCGCTCTCGAGAGCAACGGGCGACTGGCTGCTCGTCATGGACGCGGACGAAACAATCGCCCCGGAAGATTTTAAAAGAATCAGGGAACTTATTATCCGAGACTCGGTGACCAGTCCCAAAAAGTCTCAACCAGCGCCACCTTATTACGTCGCCTATTCATTCGTAACCCGCAATTACGTCGTTCCGATAACGACCGCCGGCTGGACTGCCAACGACGGCACTTATCTCGAGCAAGAGGCGGGCACCGGTTGGTTCCCGAGCAAGAAAGTGCGCCTGTTTCCAAATGATTCCCGTATCCGCTTTGAAGCTCCGGTGCACGAATATGTCGAAGGGTCGCTGTCGGCCGCGGGCATTTCCATCCATGACTGCTCGGCGCCGATCCACCATTATGGGAAGCTGGATAGCGGGAAAGTCGCTGACAAGGGGCGCCAGTACTATAAACTCGGCAAGGCAAAACTGATCGAGCGAGGGGAGGAGGACCCCCTCGCGCTCCTCGAGCTTGCGATCCAGGCTTCGGAGCTGCTTGAGTTCGAGGAATCGATACCGTGGTGGGAGAAGTTCATCCGCGCGATGCCCGACTTCTGGAAGGGCCATTACGGACTCGGCAACGCTTATTTTAGGACAGGGCGTTTTGCGGAGGCCGCACACTCTGTCAGGACGGCCATCGAGCAAGCCCCGGGCGATAGGGAGTGGCGGGACGCCGCGCTTCTCTTTGCGTGGTGTGCGATACCGAGCGGCAGAGCGCAAGAAAGCGTTCAGCTTATGAACCGATTGCTGGAGAAAAACCCCGACGACACGCTCGCTTCGATACTCATCACGATAGCTTATCTGTACACAGACGAAAGAGCGAGGGGCTTCGAACTCCTTCACTCGTTGAAGGAGAACACCACAAGTGCTCCGGAATTTATCATTGAGTACGCACGGCACCTGGCGAGTTATGAAAGGCCATCCGAAGCCCTCGTGCTTCTTGACGCCGCCGCTGAGGTCGGCATGGCAACCGTCGATATGATGGCGCTCAAAGAGGAGTGCGAGAGGAAGATAAGGGGACAACGGGAATCGAGGGTTGACGAAGTCGAGGAGCCAAGTGAACAAAAACAGGACGTGCGAAAAGACCTGAACAATGTCATTGCGAGGAGATACCCATTGGGCGGGACAACGCAGCAATCTCATACCGAACAGCAAGATCGCCCCGCTCAACCTACAGCGGATCCCGCGCCGGCCGCCACCGCTCAGGCTGCTCGCGATCGCACGGAAAAGGCCACCCTCTCCGTCTGCATGATCGTCAAAAACGAGGAGCAGAACATCAGGCGCGCGCTCGAGAGCGTCAAACCCGTCGCCGACGAGATCGTTGTCGTCGATACCGGCTCGACGGACCGGACCAAGGAAATCGCCGAAGAACTCGGCGCCAATGTGTACGATTTCGCGTGGACCGACAGCTTCGCCGAGGCGCGGAACTACTCGATCTCGAAAGCGACCGGTGATTGGATCCTCATTCTCGACGCCGACGAGGTGATTGCGCCGAAGGATTACGAAGCATTGAGAAGACTGATACAAAAGGATTCAGAGGGTCATAAATTCAAGGGGCCACATGAAATCGAAAAAGGTCTCGGTACGAAAAGTCCCGCAGAATGCGGTACGACAAAGCAATCCCCGACCAGCTTAAAAGACGAGAGCGCCGCGCCCCGAACACTTTCAGGACTCGCGATGACAGATAAAACACCGAGCACTCGCGATGTCGACCAAGAGCACCCGATCCCTGGACCTTCGGAATCCTCGAGCCCGGCCTCTGCCGCCTATCTCATCACGACACGCAATTATGTCACCGCCATGAACGTCGACGGCTGGACCGGAAACGACGGCTCGTACGCCGCAGAGGAAGCGGGCACCGGGTGGTTCAGCGGCGAAAAAGTGCGCCTCTTTCCGAATAAAAGAGAAATACGCTTCGAATATCCCGTTCATGAGCGGGTGGAGCCGTCGCTCGAACGGCATGGCATCCCGATCGAACGATGCGATGTCACCATCCATCACTATGGGAAACTCGACGAGGAGAGGCGCCGCGCGAAGAACGAGTATTATTATGCATTGGGCAAGCGGCGGCTCGCCGAGCAGGGCGAGGGGGATTACCGATCCCTGTACGACCTCGGTGTCCAGGCGGCCGGCATCGGAAGATACCGCGAAGCGGTCGCTCTGCTGCAGCGCGTCATCTCGCTAAAACCGGACTTCGCGCGCGCTCATGCGAGCATGGGAAATGTCTACTACAACCTCGGCAGGTATCAGGATGCTCTCGAAGCATACCGCACCGCGTTTGAACGTGATCCCGAATCCATAGACGCGGCAATTATGCGCGCTCAGTGCGAGCTCATCGCAGGCAGTCCTCAGAGAGCGCGGGAATGCCTCGCGTCAATGGAGAGCCGAAACCCGCTCCTGAAAAAGGCGACCCTCCTGCTCATGGTGTCACTTTTTTTGACCGGCGATCGAGAAGGAGCTCTGGAGCGTGCGGATATGTTCAAAGAGCGAAGAGATTTCGTTATAAGCTACCTCGCCGAGTTTGCGGAGCTCTTCACGTCGATAGGAAAGACCGCCGAGGCACAGCTCTTGAGAGAGGCGGCAGAAGACGTCGGGCTTCGCGGTCTTTTCAATGTTTGAGCAGCCATGAGGACAGTCATCGGCGTTTTTCCTCCGCGTAGAGTCAAACAGCGAGATTGCTTCGCCTTCGGCTCGCAATGACGAAAAGAGGCAAATGACAACTCCCCTCCACTTACAGCGCGGGGCCGTTCAAGCTGAACACTGTGGTATACTGATGCAATCTGAATCGAGGAGCGCGACAATTCATGTCCCGGAGAGTCGACGACTGGCTCAGACAGGCAGAGAAAGACCTACGGCACGCCCGAACCTCAGTGGGCGCCGGTGATTTCGAGTGGGCCTGTTTCGCAGCACAACAGGCAGCGGAAAAAGCTTTGAAGGCCCTCTGCCATAGCCTCGGGGGAGAGTGCTTCGGCCACTCTCTTCTCAAGATGATGAAAGACCTGCCCGGCGAGATTCGGAAGACAAAGAAACTGCTCAAGAAAGCGGCGGACCTCGATAAATTTTACATCCCCACCCGTTATCCGAACGGGTTCGATTGGGGCGCTCCGATGGATTATTTCGAGAGGGACGATGCAGAAAAAGCGATCAGCGACGCGACGGAGATCATCGCCTTTGCGAAGAGCCAGATTCCTGGATAAACCCAAAGTCATCCGTGCCCTTTCGCGACTTGCTGCGAGGCTGAAAAAGAACGATGACGACGTCCTGAAGATAGTGCTCTTCGGCTCGCTCGCCACAGATACCTATACCGGGATCAGCGATGCGGATATATTGATTGTCCTCAAAAAGAGTAACGTCCGCTTCATCGACAGGATCCCGAAATTTTCCCTCCAATTCGCCGACGCACCGCTTCCCGTCGACGTATTCCCGTATACGGAAAGCGAAGCCGTCCGGGTGCCGCTCGCTCAGAGGGCCCTTTCTGAAGGTCTCCTGTTGTCCTGAGGAGACAGTCGCACCTGAATGCAACAGCGAGAACGCCCCTCCCGCCCTCGGCGGGATCGCGACGACGGGGAATAAAAGTCGGTCGCTCTCGCGATGACACCCATGAATGATTCAGGAAGTCGAGAAAAAGCGCTGCCCGCGATTACATCACAATAAAAAGACGACCATCGTTCCTCATTATTCATCCCTCACATCTCTTCCGGATAAATCCAAAATTCTTGCTCGATCGGCTTCGCCTCCACGACCCGCGATTTTTCGATCTTCAGCAACTCCTTTCTTTTCGTGTCGATGACCCAATCGGGCGGAAAGATGAGCGGTTCCTTTTTCCTTTCGCAGAATTCCGGATAAAACCTCTTTTTGCTGCCGAGATCGGGCAGCGGGCTTCTCAAACCCGCTAACGGGATCCCCGGGTGGAGAATCACCGGTTTCACGTGCGGCCACCATGGCATGCGGAGATACGACTTGTCGAGCCAAACCGTGCGAAGCGAGAGCGTCTCCTGCTCGCCATTGTTGAACGCAAAATCGAGGCACTCGTCGTCGGCGGATATCGGACTCGCCGCAAGCACGTCCTGCCAGCTCTGAAGGAGCTTTTTCGTCCGCGGCGAATTCCGATAGAACTGCACGCCGCCGCTGCAGATCAGTTGGTCGGTGCAGAAATACGGTATCTGGTGCGAGAAGACGAACCGTCCCTCATCCGCCGGTTCTTCGCTCTGGCGTCCCTTGATGGGCATATACGCCTCATTGTGGCGATCGGCCAGCCAGTTGTAGAGAGCCAGATCGTAACCGAAGTCGCTAATCTCGGCGATTCGTCGGGGATAGTCCGCGAAGAGAACGTCCACATCGACATACAGGATGTTCTTTCCGGGCAACTGCTCCATCATGGACGCGATGAAGTTCGCCTTCGTGAGGGACAAATCATGCGTACCCTTGAGGCTGATGGACGTGTGCACCGACGGGACGTTCACGATCCGATAGGGAAGCTCAAACCGTTCGCAGGAATCAGCGAGACGGTTCGCGTAACGATGGTACCGCTCGCCGGGAGTGCACATGGCGCAGACGACAAAAGAAACGCGATCGGTCGCTCCGAGTTTTTCCCGGTACACGGCCTGACCCGACATGGGAAGTGGAAACGCTGCTCCGGTCCATGCCGGTTCGGCGGTTGACATCTGCAGAGGTAAAGCCGCACGCGCACCCGGTACGTCCTGCCGGCACCAGTCGATCCACATTCGACGAAATTCCTTCTCGAGCTCTGCCGTGAACCTTTTTGCATCCGCCAGCGGAGACAATGCGACCATATCCCGGAGCCCCCGTCTCAGGGAACGAAGCTTCCCCGTATCACCGGCCAAAGATCTCGCCTTTTCGATGTAATCACGGTCATCGCGAGCGATCAAATCGCTCAACCCGACATTCGTGAGCAGGCTCACCCCGACCCGCGACGCGTGGGTCTTCCCGGCGAGGGTAACGACCGGCACACCCATCCAGAGAGCTTCGCACGTCGTCGTCGTGCCGTGATAGGGAAAGGTGTCGAGAGCGATATCGATCCGATTGTAGAGTCCAAGATGCTGCGCTATCGTCGGCATCGCCGCGTGCAGCTCGACGCGTTGAGCGGATACGCCTTCTTTCTCCAAAAGATCGAACACCCGGCTACATGCAATCTTACCCGCTAACCCTTTCGATTTAAGGATCAACCGTGAATCCGGCACGGCTCGCAGAATCTCCGCCCAAGTCCGTAGAATCTGGTCCGAGACCTTTGCAAGATTGTTGAACGACCCGAACGTGACGTACCCATTGCGAGCGAACGGCGGCTCCTCGATCTGGGGTGCCAGTTTTTCGGGAAGGTAGCAGAGGAAACATTCCGGCATGCGGACCAATCGTTCCGTATAATACCGTTCCGTCTCCCCCGGCGGATCGGTGTGGAGATCAACGATCTTATAGTCAACAGCCCTCAAACCGGTCGTCGAAGGGTATCCGATCCAGGTCACCTGAACCGGGGCGGGTTTCCTCGCGAAGACCGGCAGGCGATTCCGTTCGGTATGTCCGGTGAGGTCCACGAGGATATCGATCCGGTCGTTCCTGATGAGGTCCACGACCTGCGAGTCCGTCAGGCGGGCGATTTCCCGCCACTGATGGGAGATGCACCGGATACGGTTCGTCACCAGATCAGGGGTCACCGTATCGCTGTAACAGAAAGTCTCGCACTCGCTTGTGCTGTGAGCCCACAAAACCGGCTCGATGAAGTACGCGACCGAATGATATCTGAAGTCGGGCGACAGATACCCGACTCTCAGTCGACGGGTTTCATTTCGGTCATTGGAAAACTGCAGAGACGATAGTGGCAGCGGCTCCTCGAACCGGCGAGCGTAGGCCAGATGCTCCGCGAAGAGCTCCTCGGGACTGTGCCGCGGGTTATAGTGCATCGCGAGGAGGAGGTTGCTGTGAACCTTGGAAAGAGACGGATCAAGGGAGAGAGATTGACGGTAGCGCCGCTCAGCGTCGTCCGCTTTCCCAAGAAGGCTGAGGATGTTTCCCACATTATTGAGAACCCAGGGAGAGTCCGAAGTGTGCGGAGCCAACCGCAAAAACTGCTCCAAACAGTCCAGTGCTTCGTCGTAGCGCATGACGTCGCCCAAGAGGACGCCGAGGTTGTTATACGCGCCCAGAAAGCGGGGGCTGATCTCGATGACACGACGGTAATGAAAAATGGCATCCTCATAGTTCCTGGTCTGCTGGAGAAGGTATGCCATGGCGAAGTGAGCCTCGTCGAAATCCGGGCTCAACTCGATGGCTTTCTGGAAGCAGGCGCGCGCCTCGGGTATATCGCCGAGGTCCTGCAGAACCTTCCCAAGATTCGTCAAGGAGACGGCGTCCGACGCATCGGCCGACACCATCTCACGGAAGATGCCTTCAGCCTCCCGCAAGTCCCCCGTGCTGCCGCTCTTCCCTGTCTCCTGCAATGCGCCCGCCAGCATGGTAAGGATCTTTTTGTTTTTGGGGTCATACTTCAGGGCGTTCCGATACGAGTCAACGGCGTCACCGAATTGCCCTTTTTCCTGATAGGCGACGCCGAGGTTGTAATGGAATATCGCCGTTTCGGGCTGAAACTCGATCGCCTTCCGGTAATACGATATTGCCTCATCGATCCGTCCGCGTTCCTTGAGGATATTCGCGAGGTTGTTGTATGCAACGGCGTATCGCGGATCGTGCTCCATCGTTTTCCGATAATATTCCTCCGCTTTCTCGAGTTGCCCCAGGGCCTGGAACGACATGGCGACGATATGGTAGCCATCGGGATTCCGCGAATGGCGTGCGAGGGATTTCGTGATATGGTCGATGGCGCGCTGATGGTCACCGAGGTGCGAATACACGACGCCAAGGAAGTACTGCACCTCCGGATTGTGTGGGTCTCTTTTCAGGATGTCTTTACAGAGTTTCTTCGCCTTCCCATACTCTCCCGCATGATAGAACCGCAAGGCCCTCTGGATTTCTTCGTGCGTGTTTGCGCTCATGATGTCAGTCGGTGCGATGCATGATGACGTGCGGCACGATTCTTATTGTATATGACGAGCCCGTGCCAGAGCAAAGAAAGGCATTGCTACGACACGGCAATCTTTCCCCCGAATTCACCCCTCAGGATAACAAGGATGAAGGGGGTTATAAATATGAATAGTTCAGCAGACATAACCCCTCCCCGCCCTCCCTGTACCCTAGGGGGAGCGATTGATTCCGAAGCGGCGAACCCGTCGTTACCCGTCTCTCTCCACGAGCTCTCTGTAGGACCGCTCGACCGGAAATACGATCGCTTTGCGCGGGTGCGCATCGCGCGCCGCGAGCGACGCGAGCCGACCCTCCACCCGCGCGAAGACATCGCTCCACTCACCCGCATGCCGCTGTCGGAAGAGCCGCACCGATTCGTACCACGGCGTATCTTCGAACTCCCGCATCCATCGCCAATCCGATACGTACGGGAGCAATACCCAGACGGGAACACCAAGAGCCCCCGCCAAATGCACGGCGGAATTGTCGACCGAAATCACGAGGTCGAGCGCGGCTATCTTCGCGGCGAAACCGTCAAGGTCTTTCAGAGGGTCCGCGTCTTCCCAGTCGTGAACGCGTGTCCCGAGCTTTTGTTCGACCGCACGTATCTCCTCACGGCAATCACCGTACTGGAGATTGACGAACTGAACCCCGCCGAGCGAGAGAACGCCCGCCCAGCGATCGAGGTCGATCGATCGCACTCGAACGATATCGGGCGTGCTCCCGCCTCTCCATGAAATGCCTACTGCAAGTCCGCTCCCGATCTCGCGGAACCGTTCTTTCCACATTCGCAGTTTTTCCTCTTCGGCAGCGAAATACGACGTCCGCCGCGGGAAGCTCGAGAGGTTCGGACGCACGAGTCTGGGGAGACTGCCAACCGCGACCTGGAAATCGGGCGCGGGGAGGTCCTTCGGATATCGGTCCGCCGCGAGTCGCGGTATTACGGTCGCGCCCGCGAGAGACCGACCGAGTATGGGCGCAAGCCGCTCTTCGGCCTCCACCACGACGTGCCCCGCTCGCGACAGCACATCGGGAAGACACGATGAGAACATGATCTCATCGCCGATCCCCTGCTCGGCGTGGACGAAGAGTGTTCTGCCCTCAAGGGATTCACCTGTCCACTCGGGAAAGGGGAAGGTTCTCGCGCGCGCGAACTTGAGGTGCCGTCGCCATTCGTACCCCTCCCAACCTCTCTCGAAGTTCCCGCCGGTCAAATCGAGGAGCGCCTGACCGAAGCGCGCTTCCGCATTCTCGGGATCGAGGGAGAGCGCCTTCTCGAAAGACTCTTTCGCTTCGTCGAACCGTCCCCTATCTTTCTGTGCGGCGCCGAGGTTGATGAACGCTTCCACGAAGTCGGGCTTCAGGTACAGCGCGCGTTGTATGTGCTCCATCCCCTCGTCGAAGTTCCCCATCTTGCACAGTGTATTTCCGAGGTTGTTCCGGGCCTCGGCGGAATCGGCATCGAGTTCAACAGCCAGGCCCAGATGCTCGAGCGACTCTTCCAATGCCCAGACTTCACTGAGAGCGACTCCAAGCATATTGTGAATTTCGGCAGAGTCACCGTGCCGTCTCGCCAATTCGCGAAGAATCGGGAGCGCCTCGTCAAAGCGGCCGCCGCTCACGAGAATATGCGCCATGCCGATATACGCGTCCGTCAATCCGGGGTTCAGCTCGACCGACTTCCTGAAGTACATGAAGGCCTGCGCGTGCTGCCCCTCCGCCATGAAGATATGCCCCATATTGTAGTAGACGTCCGCGTAATTCGGCTCGAGCTGGAGCGCCCTCCCAAAATGAGCGATGGCTTTTTCGACCTCGTTGTTGTCCTGATAGGCGAGAGCAATATTGTTATGGATGAGCGGATTGTTCGGTGAAACCACCAACGCCCTCTGGTACACGGCGATCGCCTCGCTCATCTCGCCCGAATCGTGGAGGACCATCCCGAGATTCGTGAGGGCATCCATGTGTTCGGGTTCTCTTTCGAGTGCTCTGCGATACGACTCTTTCGCCTCGCCGAGTCTCCCGAGTTCGTGATACACGTTTCCGAGGTCGTAGTGAATGTCCGCGTTGTCCGGGTCGGACTGGAGCGCCCTTTCGAGATGCGCCGTCGCCTCTTCATGTCTTCCCTGGAAATGGCAACTCAAGCCCAGGAGGTGGAGGACCTCGCTGTTGTCAGGCTCGAGCGCGAGGATGTCGGTGCATTCCCGTTCCGCCTGCGCGAAGTTCCCCTTCTGGTAGTGTTTGTGCGCTTCGTTCACCTTACCGCTCATGTCCACGTCAGGTTCTCCTTTCTCTTTTCGCCCGAAGATTCTGAACCACTCCGCCGCTGACCATGGTATTCCATCCATATAACCTGATGCCGAAGAAACACCATAGCAACGCCTCCCAACGTCAATTGACGCCCGCTTTCACAATACGGATTGTGAGCGTCCACGTCCGTTCTCCCTCCTTCAAAAAGAGGCTTGCCATGAAACTATCGTATCGAATCTTTGTGCTCATAACGTATTCCACCGCACCTGTTTTCTTCTACCGGAACCGTATGATTTCACTTCTATTATTCACATTTTCCGCTGGATGTCGACAAGCCCCACGGGGCTCGTTCGGGGGGTTCTGAGTTTTTTGGGTTTGCTATGGACAATGGCTCCGTCATCAAAGGTTTCATAAAAAGAGCAGGTTGGAACGATTTATTTCTCCATCATCATTATCCTGAACCGTGCAACGTATCTCAAGCGATGCGATCGCACCATTTTCTCCACACTTCCCGATATGCGTTCTCGACGTTTCGGGTGAACGTCTCATAATCCATGAGCGGCGATGCCCTCATCATCCCCCGGAGATTTCCGCGAAGGGAGCGTAACCTCGGCAGATCCGCCGCGAGATCGAGCGTGACCTTTCGGTATTCCTCGGTTGTCGAGGCGATAAGCTCCGGAAGCCCGACGTTTCTGAGGAGACTCGCTCCAACACGCCCGCCGTAAGCCATGCCCGCCAGCGTAACGACCGGCACACCCATCCAAAGAGCTTCGCACGTCGTCGTCGTCCCGTTGTAAGGATATGTGTCGAGCGCGATGTCAACGCTGTGATATGTCCCGAGATGGCCGCCCGTGGAAGTGGCCCACGGCATGAGGATGAGACGTTCAGATTCGATGCCTTCCTGCGCAAACATGGCGGCGATGCGGGCGCGTGCAGTCTTATCCGAAAGGCTGAGCGTCTTCATGACGAGGCGCGAACGGGGCAGATCTTTGAGAATGCGCGACCAGAGGGTAATCATCTCCGGCGTCACCTTCGACAGCTTGTTGAAGGAGCCGAACGTGATGAAGCCGTTCGATAGGGCGGGAAGATCCGAAATGTCAGGACTCTCCCTATCGGGCAGGTAAACGAGGAAGCATCCGGGCAAGCGTATGAGCGTCTCGCTGTAATAGCGATCCGTTTCGCCGATCGGATCCGTCACCTCATCGACAAATCGGTAGTCCATGGAGGTCAGGCCGGTCGTTGCAGGATACCCGATCCACGTGACCTGAACCGGCGCGGGTTTTTCAGCGAAGAGCCGTAATCCGTTGTCCCCCGTGTGTCCGGCGAGGTCGACGAGGATGTCGATGCGGTCATCTCTTATGCGGTCGAGCGCCTGTTCGTCGGTCAGGTGCGCGAGGTTGCGCCAGTGGTCCGCGTGGCGCTTGAGGCGAGCGGTTGTCTCGTCTTCTTCGGCAATGAGCGCATAGCAGAAAGTCTCGAACCCGCTCTTGTCGTGGGTTGCGAGAACCGGCTCGAAGAAGTAGGTCACCGAGTGCTTCCTCAGATCCGGCGAGACATAACCGACACGTAGCCGCCGCCCGGGCGTGCAGTCGGTGTGATGGACCCGGCGAGATGACTCCTTTTCCACCAGCGACGCCCATCGCCTGTGAGCTTCGAATGTCTCCTCCATCGTATGCCTGATTCGATAGCACATCATCATGAGCCGATTGTGGTGCGCCGGCAGGCAAGATGCGGAGATTGACACCGCTTTTTCGAGATATGCCTCCGCAGCATCGAGGTCATAGACGGAGTCATAAGCACACGCGACGGCGTTCATGATTTCGGCACGTTCATCGTCATAACGCGCCATTGCGAGAACGCGGAGACAGCACTTCAGGGACAGGTCTCCCTGCCCCACAAACAGAAAAAGCTTCGCCAGCCTGAGGTACGCTTTCGTGTAATTTGGATTGACCTCGAGCACGCGGTGAAAATACTCCATTGCCTGTTTGGTCTTGCGCGTCTCGTCGTAGAGCGTCCCGATGTTATAGAGCACGTCGTCTGAACGGGGCTTGAGCCGAAGCGCTCTTTCGTACGATGCGAGCGCCTCATCAAAACGCCTCGTCTCCTGCAAAAGTGCGCCGAGATTGTTGTGCGCATCGAAATAGTCCGACCGAAAGCGCAACGCCTTTCGGATCAAGCGCTCCGCCTTCTCGTAGTCCCTGAGACGATGGTACGCCACGCCGAGAAAGTGGAGCGCGTTGACGTCGTCAGGCCGATCTGCGAGGATTTCCCGGTAGAGTTCCTCCGCCTCGCGAAGCTTTCCTTCCTTGAGGAGCGAAAGGGCGCGTGCGTGCCGGCGATCGAGATTCATGCTTCGTTCATGCATAGCCCGTTAGCGACGCGCGGCATAGCCGCACGTTGCTTATATTGCTTATTATGGTACTACAGGCTTCTCTCCGTTGTCTGCCTGCGTGAACATCGGCAAGCACCACAATCGCTGTACTGGTGCGATATAATATGAAGAGTCCGAAACGGTCGCTTCGGCGACAAAATTCTCATAAACGGAGGCATGGCATGGCGAAGCAGGAAGAACTGAACGAAACAGCAGCACGGCAGAAGGAGATCAAGGGGAGTATCGCACCTTACATCGTGGAAATACGGAAGCTCGCCGATTCCCTCGAATCGGTCCTCGGAAAAGAGCCATTCGCCGAGGCGGATCTCGACGACGCGTTCGACCTCAACGACGCGATACAGGAGCAGACGCAGGAAATCAACGCTCTCCTCTTCGACCTGAGGAGCACATTGTAGCCGGCAGCAGTCGGGTACGTGTCTCCGATTGACGGATCTGCCGAACGGGGCGAGGTTCCTGTGATTCCCAATAATGTGGTTCCCAATAAAAAGTGGAGACGTTGACGCTATGGCACTGCGCCTCGTGACCTGCTTCAGCAGCAATCTTTTCGCCGAGGGCATAAAGAAACTGCTCGAGAGGGAGGAAGACGTCCACGTCGTCGGCTCCTTCTCGGGAGATGACTTTCGCAGCGATCTGACCGAGGCGTGCGACCTGCGGCCCGATATTCTCCTCCTCGACGGAAACGCCGATCTGGACGAACTGCTCGGGCTTCCCGACGAGTTCTTTGCGCGCAACGAGACGAAGATCCTGATCATCGGCGACAGGAACACGAGATTCATGATCCACAAGAACCTCCGCACCCTCCTCTCGAAGGGCGTCGTCGGCGTGCTCCCGCCGAGCGCCGATTCGGACATTCTGAAGAAATCCCTCAGGGCCATCATCGTCGGCGAGCTGTGGCTCGACAGGGCGACGCTCATGAAGATCCTGACCCATATGAAGCGGGCGGCGCCGTACGTCCGGCTCGCAAAGCGGGAGAAAGAGATTATTCTCTACATCAGTCAGGGGTATCGGAACAAAGAGATCGCGGAAAAGCTCCAGATCAGCGAGAGGACGGTAAAATCGCACTGTACCCGGATTTACAAGAAACTCGGGGTCAATGATCGCCTCCAACTTGCCCTCCAGTCGCACAAGATTTGGTCCGGGGATGTCGGAAGCAAATGACCTCCGTTTTCCGACGCCGATCCCTAAACCTTATTTTTTAAAAAAACGGCCTCAAGAACAAAGGCCGGGGAATAACGATACCGCGTAAAGTTGCCGTTTACGATATTAGAACTTTAGTATTATTTTTTTTAAAACCTTTTCTTTTTTCATTTCAAACTATTTTCCTATTGAAATGCCGTTCGTGAATAGGTAAACTTCTATAAATCGCACCCTACCGATAAATAATTCTTTTACGAATGAACCGGATCGCATAAGGGTGGCATGAAGCACCCGGATATCTCTGGAGGGATGGCAGGAGCGTGAGAAAGAGGCCGGACAGTCCCGCAGTGCAGACCCCCAGCCCGCACCCATGTTCTCGATGCAGCAGTCCCTCTTTTTTTGTGCGTGATGCTTCATGCGGCGTCCGGGTGGGGGGTGCCGAGGAGCCTTGTTCTTCTCGATCTTGCGCGGGGGAAGGAGGTGGTTGGTGGGGAGATCGCAGTGGAGTGAAGTGAGGGAGACATCGGTAGTGAACAAATTCAGAATGGAGGTGAAACAATGAAGAAAGCTTTTTTGCTGGTAGTAGCGCTGACGGTGATCGTTGGCCTTGCCACATTCCTCTATGCGAGGGAGTCGGGGCAGCCCGGTATCAAGGACACGCCGCATGACGTCGCGGTGATGACGGGCGAGACGGATCTTGAGCCGTGCGCGATGTGCCACAGCCCGCACTCCGGGACGGGAGACTACCCGCTGTGGAACAGGGATCAGGCCGCACAGACGTACACCCTCTATGACAGCCCGTCATACGACATGAACGAGAACAAGCAGCCGCAGGCGCCGTCGTCGCTCTGTCTGGTCTGCCACAACGGCGTATTCAGCTCGCTCGTCAACTATCCGGGGCCGGGTTCTCACACGAACGAGAACTACGACTACGAGATGAACCCGACGTTCTGGGCGATGCTCGGCCTTGACCTCACGAACGAGCATCCGATCAGCTTCACCTATGACCCGACGAAGGACAACAACCAGGATAACAACGGTTTCCCGCCGGCCCAGCCGTGCCCGACCGCACCGTGGAGGCTGTGGATTCCGGGAGATCAGGGACTCCTGACCTATCCTCTGTACGGGACCGGGGCGACAGCGGACCAGTTCGAGTGCTCGACCTGCCACTCCGTGCACGACACGGTTGCCTATCCGGGCAAGCAGATGGTGGGCGGCAAGTCGGTCGGCTCCCAGGTCTT
>Ga0116210_1001597_pt1 | contig 16188 bp, 14 predicted proteins | sample TshhotsprinmetaG_FD_94483 | JGI IMG/M metagenome (GOLD analysis project Ga0116210, IMG submission 94483) | Hot spring microbial communities from South Africa to study Microbial Dark Matter (Phase II) - Tshipise hot spring metaG | ecosystem: Environmental > Aquatic > Thermal springs > Hot... | reverse complement strand
CGATCTTTTCGTGCGCCACAACGGCGTACGGCGCGTCATCATCCCGACCAACGCGCTCATCGCGGGGCGCGTTTGCGAGATGGTGGCACAGACACTCGCGAGGCACGCGCATCTGCACCTCTATCTGAACGTGGCACTCGATGGCCTGCGCGAGACGCACGATCGCCTGCGCGGCGTGCCGGGCAATTGGGAACGCGCGCTTGATTGTCTCCGGGCGCTCGGTCCGCTCAAGCGACGTTTCAACGAGCGCTTTCGTTTGAACGTCAACACGGTCGTTTGCGCCGAGAATTACGGCGAAGTGACGCAGTTGGCCGATTACTTGTGGGAGAACTTCGATCTCGATGGCCATTACTTCAACCTCGTGCGCGGCGACGCCAAAAGCGGCGACGCGATCAAACGCGTTCCGCCCGCTGCCCTCCCGGCGCTCTACAGGCGCGTTGCGCGGTTGACCAAGCGTTACGGCGACCGCATGTTCGCCGCCGACGACGCGGCGGCGCGTTTGGTCAAAAATCTGATTTATGTGGGGGCAATCACCACGCATTACCGTGTGCAAGTCGAAAACTTCGAGCGCCCCACGCAGTGGCCCATGCCGTGCACCGCTGGCGAAACCATCGCCGTGATCGACTACAACGGCGACGTGCGCGCGTGCGAGTTGCGCGGCAAGTTCGCGCGGCTCGCCGATTACGATTTCGATTTCGGCGCGCTGTGGGCGAGCGAAGCGCGTCGCGCCGAGGTGCGCCAGATCGATGGAGGGCGCGCTTGCTGGTGCACGCATGTCTGCTTCATTCACGATTCCATGCGTCACTCGCGCCGTGCGCTGTTGTGGGAGTTGCCGAAGAACTACTTGACGCGCGGCCGGTGGAACGAGAAGACTTGAGTGCGACGATATGGCGAAAAACGACGACAAGGACGCGACGCGCAAAAGCGCCATCGCATACGCCGCTGGATTATCGATCGTCTTCTCTGTGCTCTCCTTTCTCGGCTTGGGATGGTTGCTCGATCGCTGGCTCGGCACGAACCCTTGGCTCGCCGTCGCCGGACTGGTGCTCGGCTCGGCCATCGGTCTGTACGAGTTCGTCCGCATCACGACCAAGCTCTAGGTTCGGACGCGGTCAGCGAAGGCGCGTCCCGATCGCGCGCCTTGCAAGCGCTGGCAGAAGGTTCTTCCGGGGAAAGCGCGTCGCGTCACGATAGCCGAATCGCGCGCCTTGCAAGTTGGATGAAAGTTCAAGCGCGCCTGGCCTCGTTGTAAATCGTGCGCAGCGATGCTCCCTTCTTCAAGACTCGACAGAAGCGCCCGTGGGCGTGTAGAATAACCTGTTTGTTCGATGAGCGAAACGACGCGCAATGGCGGCAGCTCGCCGGAAGATGAACCAGAGCGCGTCCTGCGACGGTTGTTTCGCTCGACGGCGCTCGTCGTCATCATCGCCGCGCTGTTGAGCGCGATGTTGGCGCCTTGGCGTGTCACCGTCGGATTGGCCTTGGGCGGCGCGCTCGCGCTGATAAACTTCCACTGGCTGAAGACTTCAGTTGCGGCTGTCTTCGACAGGCAGCGAAAAGGGTGGAAGAAGCGCGCATCGCTATATGCGTTGCGTTACGTCGTCACCATTGCGACTGTGGTCGTCGCCGGTTGGCTCGACGTTGCCTCGCCCGCAGCGATCGTCGGCGGGCTGTGCGCTTTCGTCATCGCCGCGCTCATCGAGGCCGCGCTTCAGCTATATCGCGCATTCATCCACCGAGAGGTTTAATCAAGATGCTTTGGTTGCTGGCCGCAGAGACCGCAAAAGGCGAAGCGACAGGAGAAAAAGCACATCACGTTCCGGCCATCGTCGAACTCGTCAACCGCTACATCGGCGAACCGGTCCATCATTTTCAAGTCACCTACACGAAACCTTTGTGGGATCGTGTGCTGGCCAATTTCGGTACCTCGGCGGAGAAAGTCTTCGGCCCCTACACGCCGGAGAATGCCGTGCCGTGGTACACGGTGATGTTCATCATCGCTTGCTTGCTCTGCTTGGCGGTGGTCTTCTTCTTGCGCCGGCGCCTGTCGGTGGAAGAGCCGGACGCGAAGCAGCAGATCTTGGAGATGGGCATCGCGAGCATTCGCAACCTGCTGCTCGACAACGTTGGATCGCACGGCATGAAATACTTTCCCGTGATCGCGACCTTTGCTGTGCTGATCTTGACCTCGAATCTGATGGCGCTTGTTCCCGGTCTGATGTCACCGACAGCTTCCATGTCGGTCACGTTCGCGCTTGGCTTGTCGTCGTTCATCTACTACAACTACGTTGGCATCAGCGAGAACGGATTGTTCGGCCACCTCAGGCATTTTTCCGGCCCGATGCTATTGCTCGCGCCGTTGCTTTTCCCTATCGAGATCATCAGCAACATGGTGCGCCCGTTGTCGTTGAGCGTGCGTCTGTTCGGCAACATGTTCGGCGACGAACAGATCGCCGTCAACATCGCCAACATCTGGCCGCCGGTCACCTATCTCCTCTCGGTCATACTCTATCCGCTGACGGCGTTCGTCGCTTTCGTGCAGACGTTCATCTTCGTGCTGCTTTCGATCATCTACATCAGCGAAGTGACGCACGCGCCGCACGAAGAGCACAAGGAAGAACCGGGCGGCATCATCACGCTGCCGAACTCGCTGGAAGCGGGCGGAGGCCATTGACCGACGAAAGATCGAAGAAAGTCTTCGAGTGCAGTTCAGCGGCAAAACGCGCGAACGAGATCGTCGGTCGAAGCGACCTCGACCAAGACCCCAAAAGTCGTGCCAGCGCCTGCGGGCGGCTCCGGCAGCATGTTGGGAGCGAAGGCGAGCGAAATTTCGGTCGGGACAGTTCTTTCATACCTTGGTCTTCGAGTTCAAGCGCGCTTTGAGCGGCGCGTGCCAGTCGGAGCCGCGCACGTTGGAGCGCAAGGCGCAATTCAACCGCTCAGCGCGCACGTCGAGCGAAACGAAGCGCACGTCGATCATAGTTCGAGCGTGAGCCTTCATCGCTGGAGCGCCGTCGTCCCCCCGGACCTGACGGCTGAATACCGGATGAGCGGCGAACTCATAACCTTCCGGCGTCCTTCGTCTCCCGGCTTATGCGCGCAGAGCTTCGACCATCAAAAGGAGAGATGAAGAAGATGAACAGAATCCGTTTCTTTCTCTTTTCCGTGCTCGGCGTTCTGATGTTCGCCGCGCCGAGCTTTGCGCAAGCGGCAGCGGAAGTGGCCGCCGATAACCAGTTTACGGTTTCCAAGTACGCCAAACTCGCGGCCGGTTTCGGCTTTGGCATCGCTGCTGGGCTGGCCGCTCTGGGCCAATCGCGCGTGGCGGCGGCGGCTGCCGAAGGCGCGGCGCGCAATCCGGGCGCCAGCGGTCGTATCCAGACGCTGATGATCCTCGGTCTGGTCTTCATCGAAACGCTCGTGCTCTTCACGTTGCTCGTCGCGTTCATCTTCCTCAACGTCTAATCGAACGCCGGCGAACGAACCCTTGGCGAAGCGCGTCTCCCTCCGGCAACGAGGCGGGCGCGCTTCGCCATTTGAGTGCGCGACGCGTTTGCTTCGCGGCGCCAAAATAAAGGTCGGTCAATAGATATTTGCGCGGCGAAGAAGCGCTGTGTTACGCTCGCGCCGCGAGAAGCTTTCGATCAAGCGAGGGCGTCCTCCGACATGAAGAGATGTCCAAAGTGCGGCGCGGAATACGGCAACGCGAATACGCTCTGCCCCAACGATGGCGAGGTGCTCGCGCCACAAGACGATCTCGTCGGGCGCGTGCTTGCCGACAAATACCGCATCGAGGAACGGATCAGCGAGGGCGGTATGGGCGCCGTCTATCGTGCGACACACGTCTTGATGGGCAAGACGGTGGCGATCAAAGTGCTTCGCCCAGCGCTCGCCGCCGATGAAAAAGTGGTCGCGCGGTTCACGCGCGAAGCGCGCGCCGCCTCGCGACTTGCGCACCCGCACGCCATCACCGTGATGGACTTCGGCGAAGACGACGGATTGGTCTTCCTCGTCATGGAGTACTTGCAGGGGCGCACGCTCAAGGAGTTGATCCGTGAAGAAGGGCCGCTTCCGATGGATCGCGTCGTCGAGATCGCGCGGCAAATCGCCGAAGCGCTCGATGCGGCGCATGCGCAGGGCGTCGTCCATCGCGATCTCAAAAGCGATAACATCATGCTCGTCGAGATGAGCGGCGGGCGCGATTGGGTCAAAGTGGTCGATTTCGGCATCGCCAAGATCATGGAGCCGACCGATCCCGAGTTGACTGCTCCCAATCTCGTCATCGGCACGCCGCACTACATGTCGCCCGAGCAGTGTTCGCGTTCGACGGTGGATGCGCGTTCCGACATCTACAGTCTCGGCGTCATCATCTACGAGATGTTGACCGGTCATGTACCATTCACCGCCGATTCGCCCACTGAGGTCTTGCTCAAACACTTACGCGAGTCGCCGCCAGCGATACGCGAAGAGCGTCCGGCGCTTCCCGTGGCGGTCGATCGGGTGGTGATGCGCGCGCTCGCAAAACGTCCCGAAGAGCGCTTTCAAACGGCGGGCGAATTGGCGTCCGCACTCGCGCTGGCAGCCACGGGCGTCGAGCAGACAGCGACCTTTGCGGAAAGACCGCGCATCGTAGTGCCGGTGGAAGAAGAACGAGAGGAAGCGACCGTGGTGCAGAGCACCGTCGCCGCGCCGACGGTGGCAACCGGTCCGACTCCGACCCGGCCCCGACCTTGGCAGCTGCTCGTTCCCGGTGTGGTCCTGCTGGTCACCGTCTTCGGTATCTTCTATGCGCTTCATCGCAGCCGCTCCAATACCGAGAGCGGACAGCCGTCGGTGGTCACTGAACCGGGAGTGCAACCCGTGCGACCGGCAAGACCGGCGACTGGTGAAAGCGAAAGGGACGTCGCCGCTAGGGAGCGCGCGCCTCACGATAACTCGAATCAACAGAGCACGGAGAACGCGAATCGAGCGAGCGGAACCGAGTTGGTGCCCCTGCCGGCGGTCACGGGAACGACCATCGAGCCCGTGCTTCCGCCCGATGCAGAACCGCGTTTGATTGAAGAGGCTGCGGCCGGAAACAGAAACGCAAACCGAAACGGAGCGCGCACCGAACCGACGCCGCGCCCGATGAGCAACGCCAACCAGAAGCAGGAAGCGACGCCGACAACGCGACAGTTGCCGAAACCCTCGCCTGGTGAAGTGCTGATCAAACCGCCGGAGCCGCCGAAGAAAGAGCCTCCCGCTGTTCCCTGAGTGTTACGTCTTCAATGGGGCAAGCGCGCTTGCGGCGCTTCGCTCTTTCGGCGCATCGAACGATCGGACCAGCGATCAGAGCCGCTTTCCTGTTCTTTCTAGCCTCGCGTTTGCGATCCCTTTGACCGCTTTTCGCAGCAGCTCACAAAGCCCGGCTTGCTCTTCGATCTCTAACTCGATCTCCAGCGCAAAGCAGGCGAGACCGAAACTCAGGTGACGCAGTTTGACGGCGTCTTTGAGCGTCGTCACCAGTGCGCGCGCACCGCACGCTCGCGCGCGTTGCGTCAGGCGTTCGATTTCGTGCTGCGCGTAGAAGTGATGGTCAGCGAACGCGCACGTCGCAACCAACGGATAGCCTTCGCGACGAAGGTGCGTGAAGAAGGCTTGCGGGTTCCCGATGCCGCAGAAGGCGAGGAATGGTCCATCCGGGCGTTTGTCTTGCCATACCCGATCTCTGACTGCAACAGGTAACCGTTGAGCAGGTTCATCCGGTCGCCCCGGTCGTTCGTCTTGCCGTGCGACATCCACTCGCCGCAGTCCCGATGTTTTCGTGCGCGCGACGAAGACCGGTTTGCCGCCGCCTCGGCGCCCCAACTCCCGCCGCAAATCTTCGACCAGCGTCGAACTCTCGGCGCGCGTGATGACGAAGCAATCAGCACGTGCGAGCGCGCCGAGCGGCTCGCGCCGACGCCCGAAAGGCAACAGTCCACTGCCCCAAGGATCGGTGGCATCGACGACGACCAGATCTAGATCGCGAGCTAGTCGTAGGTGCTGAAACCCGTCGTCGAGAATGAAGAGATCAATGCGCTCCAGATTCTCTGCGGCCCAGTACGCTGCGGCGACGCGATCTCGATCGCTGATCACCGCTGCCCGACCGAGCAGTTGCTCGGCCAACAGAACCGGTTCATCTCCGCCCGTCTGTGCGTCCGCCAGCACGCGCTTGCCGTCGGAGACGAGCACGCGATCGCGCGATCGGATGCGCCCGTAACCACGCGTCAGGATGCACGGCGAAAACCCTTCTTTGGCCAAGGCGTGCGCGATCCAAGCGACGAGCGGCGTTTTGCCCGTGCCGCCGACCGTGATGTTGCCGACGCTGATGACCGGAAGCGGTGCGCGCACTGTGCGAAGAAGCCCGGCCCGGTACAGAAGAGCTCGCGTGCGCACGGCCGTGCCGTAGAGCAATCCGAGTGGCGCGGTCAAGATCATGTCGCTCTTTGGATCACGGCGATCCTACGGCGTTTCGCCCGTTTCGACCCTGCGTTGCTCGAAGACGGCGAAACGCTCGACGGTCGCTGGCGTCGCTGCGGAACGCCGTCCGTGCGCTCCGACATTCTAACCTCGTGCTCTGAGCACATCGAGACACGCTTCTGTGATGATCACTTGCCAACGGCGCTCATGCGAAGATCGTTGCGCGAGGCGAGAAGAGGATCCAGTGCTTGGAGAGTGCGCGCCGCCGCGCCGCGGTTCCGTTCGACGACGGTGCGCGCGCGTTCGCCTATCGAACGTCGGCGCTCTTCGTCTGCGAGCAGCGACGCGAACACATCGGCGAGCCGATCCGCCGCGCGTTCGACGTCCGACTCCGACAACTGGACCAACGCTTCCGCTGCGACGAGTTCGCGGACGATGCGCTCGAAATTGAACGTGTGCGCTCCGGTGACGATCGGGCAGCCGACGGCGGCCGGTTCGAGCACGTTGTGCCCGCCGGCGGGCGCGATGCTTCCGCCGACGAAGACCACGCTCGCCAGTTCGTAGACTGCTCTTAGCTCGCCGATGGTGTCGAGCAGAACAACCTCGGCGCGCGCATCCTCAGCGCTTTGCGGGCGTGTTCGCCGCGTCCACGCGAGACCGGAACGAGCGAGCAGGTCGGCCACTTCCTCGAACCGCTCCGGATGGCGCGGCGCGATGAGCAGTTTCGGGCGGCGCGTCGCGCAGCGTTGGCGCACCTGCTTGAAGGCTTCGATGACGATGCGTTCTTCCGGCCGGTGCGTGCTTGCGGCGACGATCAGCCGCGCATCGCGCAAAGAGAAGCGGGCGTCCAACTTGCGCGCCGTTTGCGCGACATCCGCGCGCGGCTCGAGGTCGAATTTGATGTTGCCGGCGACGCGAATGCGCTCAGCGGCCAGACCCAGCGCTGCGATCCGCTGCGCGTCCGCTTCCGTCTGCATGACGGCGAGCGACAAATGGCCGACCACGCGCCGAAAGAACCAGCGCACGCGCCGGTAGCGGGCGAACGAACGCGCCGAGAGCCTGCCGTTGACAAGCGCCGTCGGCACTCCCATGGAGTCGCACTCGCGAAGAAAGCGCGGCCAAAGCTCTGTTTCCATGATGATGACGACTTGCGGCTCGATGGCGCGCAACGCTCGGCGAACGGCGAAAGGAAGATCGAGCGGAAAGTAGAAGATGCGCAAAGCGTGCTCGGCGAAAAGCGCGCGTGCTGTGTCTTGACCGGTTGCCGTCACGGTCGAGATGACGATCGCGTGATCCGGATACCGCTCGCGCAGCGCACGGACCAAAGGTTGCGCCGCTTGCGTTTCGCCGACCGATACGCAGTGAATCCAGATCACCGGCTGGCCAGTCTCCAACGGTTCGATCAGTCCCAACCGCTGGCGCAGGTCGCCGATCCGTTTCCCACGACTGAGCGACGCCCACGCCAGCGTTGGAACGTACAAGAGGATCCCGGCAGCAAAGAGCAGAGAATAGAGGAGGTACATATCGGCGCGTTCAAAACCGAGCCTGCGAGCTACTTGACGCGCTCGATGTAACGCCCTTCGTTGGGATCGACGCGGATGCGATCGCCTTGATTGATGAACGGCGGCACTTGAATGGTCACACCGTTTTCGAGCACGGCGGGCTTGTTGACGTTCGAGACGGTGGCGCCTTTGAGCGTCGGTTCCGTCTGCACCACGGTCAACTCGAGCGACGGCGGGAGCTTTATGCCGATTGGCTCGCCGTTGTAGAACTCGACTTGAATGCGCAGCCCCGGCGTCAACCACTGCACGGCGTCGCCGAGATCTTCTTCATCGAGGGCGATCTGTTCATAATTCTCGGTGTTCATGAAGTGGTACTGCGTGCCATCGGAATAGAGGAACTCCATCTCGTGCTCTTCGAGCATGGCGCGTTCCACCGTGTCCGCCGAACGGAAGCGATGTTCGAAGGTGACGCCGGTGCGCAGGTTCTTCAACTTCGTTTGCACCATGGCGCGCAGGTTTCCGGGCGTGTGATGGCGAAAATCGAGCACTTTGCACGGGTCGCCGTCGAAGACGATGACCATGCCGCGTCTGATTTGAGTGGCCGACATTGGCATAAGCTTCGTTCAGTCTCCGTCTGTTCAGGATTTCGCAAACTTCGCGCAAGCCCTCGCCACACGCGATCATCCGCTTTTCACGGCGAAGGGTGCTTCGGTTGTCATCGGTGGCAGGCGTGCGAACCGTTTAGTTTACTTGCGCGTTCGATGCTTGTCCAGCCGCCTACAGCAGTCGCTTGCTGTCGGCATCGAACAACGCCGCAAGCAAGTGGTGCGCTCGTCGCTCGCTGTTGCGCGCAGTTTGGTACGCGGGCCCGCGGCCTCGAGTTAGGGGGTTGCGTTCGATGCCGGATGTTAAGATATAATCTAGCGGGCGCATCCGACGTCCGCGCGACGACCGCACGCAGACGAAGATCGAGCGCCGTTTGCCCCAACTCTCCCGGAAGGTAGCCGGTCTTTGATCTTTTTCGGTAGACTGCGCCACTTGCTGAAGTGGCGTTGGTCTTCATTGGGCGTTTCTTTGGAGGGCATGCTCGCGATGCCGCCTTTGGGCTTTCCAAGTTGGCGCAAAAGACCTGTCGACGGTCGGCGCTCGTTTCTGTTTTCGAGCCTCGTCTTCTTGCTTCTCGCTGTCGCGATCCCGCCGTTGTGGACGACGCTGGCCGTGCGGCAGGACGAAGACCCCGAAACTGCCTTCGCGCGCAAGACCGACAAACTACTCAAAATCGTGCGGCGCACCGCGGCCGAGGCGCGTGCGCAGGGCCGCTTTCCAGCTCAAGAGATCGAGAAATTGAGCGAATCAATCGCCGTCGAGCCGGAGATCGATGGCGGTGCGCGCGTGGGCGTCGTCGTCGAACTGAAGGCCGCTGATGCGGAAGAGGTTCGCGCTGCCGGGTTCGAGATCGGAGCGCAAATCGGGCGTATCCTCACAGTGGAAGCCGACGTTGAAGATCTGCCGCGACTTGCCGCCCTCGGATCGGTGCAAAAGATTTCAGGCGGAGCCGTCTACCGCCCGCTCAACGATCTGGCCCGGCGAAGCATCGGGATCGACAACGCTTCCGGCCAGCGCGTCGTTTCGCAAACGGGGCGCGGCGTTGTCGTCGGCATCGTCGATTCCGGCATAGATTTTCGTCATCCGGACTTCACCTTGCCCGGGAGCAACGGGCGACGCACGCGCATTAAAGCACTGCTCGATATGACAGTCTACGGTTCGGGGTCGACCGATCCGGCATGGAACTACACGCTGCCCGGAGGAACCACCCCCATCGGTCGGCTCTACACCGAAGACGAAATCAACGCGGCGCTCGAAGGCAACGGCAACGTGCAACAGCGCGACCGCAACGGCCACGGCACACACGTTGCCGGCACGGCGGCCGGCAACGGACTCGCTGGTCCAACGCCAGGGCTTTACACAGGCATGGCGCCGGAAGCCGATCTCATCATCGTTAAAGCGAACCGCAAGGAAGATGGCAGCGATGGTTTTCGCACCACGGACATCATCAATGCGATGCGCTTCATCGAGCAGAAAGCCGGTGAACTGGGCAAGCCCTTCGTCATCAACTTGAGCATCGGGGGGCACCAAGGTCCGCACGATGGTACCAACCCGGACGAGCGCGCCATAGACGAGATCGTCAGCCGTGGACCGGGAAGAGCTGTTTGCGTCGCCGCAGGCAACGAGGGCGATAATGCAATTCATGCGAGCGGATCAGTGACGGCGGGAAACAGCCTCGAGTTGAGACTCGATTCAGAGGGCAAGAATCCGCGGTACGTCGAACTGTACTACTCGAAGAACGACCGTCTCTCGGTGACCGTGACACGCCCCGATGGTGTGCAGGTCGGGCCTGTTCCGTACAATCCGAGCGGCTTCATCAACGGCGCGAACGGTGACACGTACATTCGCGTTTACAACGCGACGGATGACAAGGGAGACGCCGATCCATCCAACGACCAGAACAACATCTTCGTCGTCTTCAACGACAGTGCGAAGGACTTGGGATCGAATTGGACGTTGACGCTGCGCGGCGATTCGACGCCAAACGGTGGCCGATTCGATGCGTGGTTAGGCGACGGGCACTTTTTGAACAACGTGGACGACTCAAAGCGGGTCAGTTCGCCAGGAACGGCGCGCGGCGCGATCACCGTCGGAGCATACATCACCCGCTCATCGCGTTATACGGTCGGCGATTACGCGCCGTTTACGAGCCCCGGTCCAACCGCCGACGGGCGGCCCAAGCCCGAGATCAGCGCTCCCGGTTACTACCTCTACTCAGCGAAATCCGCCGATTCGAGCTTCGGCTCGGCCAATCCTGCGCCGGGCGACAGCTTCCACTCGGGCGCTGCCGGCACCAGCATGGCCACGCCGGTGGTGACCGGCGCAGTAGCTCTCTTGCTACAAGCCAATCCTCATTTAGATAGTTTGCAGATAAAGCGATTCCTCACGAACTACGCACAAAACGATAACTTCGCTCTCCCAGGATGGGACCCAAGATTCGGATACGGAAAATTGAACGTCGCCGCTGCGATTAATGCCGCTATGAACTTAAATGGTGGGAATAGCATAGATGATTCAGCCTTCTTCGTCCGACAGCAATATCTGGATTTCTTAAATCGCTTCCCAGAAGCGAGTGGTTTTAACGATTGGCTGCGCGTGCTTAACAACTGCGGTTCGGATCAACAGTGCTTGCAGAACATGCGTATAGAAGTCTCTGCCAGTTTCTTCCGCTCCGAAGAATTTTTCGTCAAAGGTTATTACGTATATAGATTTTACACCGTGTCGTTTGGTCGCATGCCGCGATATGTCGAAATGGTACCTGACATGCGCGCTGTAACCGGGCAGACGGCAGAAGAAGTGATCGCGAAGCGGGAAGCTTTCGCGCGCAACTGGGTGGAGAGAGCTGACTTCAAAGCGAAGTACGGTGGCCTGACGAACGAAGGATATGTAGACGCGTTGCTACGAACAGCAGGGGTTAGTTTGAGTAATCGAGATCAATTGATCAATGATCTTAATACTGGGCGGCGAAGCCGAGCCGATGTGCTGAAGGCAATCGTAGAGAGCACGGAAGTTGCAGCCAAAGAGTACAATTCGACCTTTGTTGCAATGCAGTACTTCGGCTACCTCCGTCGCGATCCAGAGCCCGCTGGATACCAAGACTGGCTTCGAGTATTGAACCGCAACCCGCAAGACTACCGCACGATGGTTTGGGGATTCGTCAACTCTACAGAGTACCGCCTGCGATTCGGTTACAGATAGCCGTTGTTGCCGTTCCGCTCGTCCAGCCCACCGCGTTTGTCTTTACATGTCTTCTCGGAAATGCTATATCAATCCGCCATGTAAATAGCCAAACCGCCCGAGTGGTTAAAGCTGCTCGGTCTCAAACATGAACGAGTAGAACAGCATAGATAGCGTAAGACGAATGTTTGCGGAACTGCTGTCGTTTCAAAGCGACATCGTGTCGCGTTGGTAATCGAACCGAGCGATGGGCAAAAGAGCGCTAATCACGGGCATTACGGGACAAGACGGCAGTTACTTAGCAGAGCACTTGCTCAGTTTAGGCTACGAAGTGCATGGACTGGTCCGTCGTGTAGCGTTCGAAGATCCGGAAAGACGGTTCAGCCGCATCCGCCATCTGCTCGATCGCATCACCTTACATCCAGCGAGCTTGGAGAGCTACCCAAGCATCTTTCATGTGATTAGCCGCTATGAGTTTGATGAATGTTATCACCTAGCTGCGCAAAGTTTTGTGGCTGAAAGTTTTGCCGATGGATTCTCGACGATGAGCGTAAACATCAACGGGACGCATTATGTCCTAGCCGCTCTGCGCGAACTACAGCCTAGATGCAGATTCTATTTCGCGGGGTCGAGTGAAATGTTCGGAAATGCAGTCGAAGCCCCGCAGCGCGAAACGACTCCTTTTCATCCACGCAGCCCATATGGGATCAGCAAAGTGGCAGGTTTTCACTTGACGCGAAATTATCGAGAAGCTTACGGCATGTTTTGTTGTAGCGGGATTGCCTTCAATCATGAAGGTCCGCGCCGAGGATTTGAATTCGTCACGCGCAAAATAACAAATGGGGTGGCAAGAATAAAGGCTGGTTTGGCTTGCGAAATAAGGATCGGCAATTTGGATGCGAAAAGGGATTGGGGACATGCTGCTGATTATGTTCGAGCGATGCACCTGATGTTGCAACAACCTGAACCGGATGATTATGTTATTGCTACGGGCGAGACACACAGTGTGAAGGAATTCTGTGAGCATGCGTTTGCCGAAGTAGGATTAGACTATCGCGAGTACGTGAAGCTAGACGAGCGTCTCTATCGTCCCGCAGAAATAGAATTGCTGGTCGGAGATGCATCAAAAGCGCGGCGCGTACTAGGTTGGGAACCGACATATACATTCAAAGAGTTGATCAAAGAGATGGTGAAGACGGACTTAGAATTGGTTCTCAAGGGAGTGAAGGACAACGCCTCGATGTAACTCACATGGGTGATCCATGCGTATAGGAATAGATGGCATCCCGCTGGCCGCAACGAAAACCGGGATCGGGCACTATACCTTTGAACTTGCCCGCGAGCTCGCCCTTGTAGCTCCAGATATAGATTTCGAGCTCATCTCTCCATTCCCCTTCATCGATCAACAAGGTGACAGTCTGCCTTGTAACTTGAATTGGGCGCACGTCAAGGGCGGTTTTCTGCGACGACGCTGGTGGACCATCGGCCTGCCGCTCTACGTTAGGGAGTCTGCGCTCGACCTTTTCCATGGCACCAACTACAACGTCCCCTTATGGAACAGATGTCGAACAGTGGTCACAGTTCATGATCTTTCACTGCTCATGTATCCAGAGACTCACGAAATGCATCTGGTTGCGCGAGCGCGACGGAGACTCCCCTTCATGGTGCGTACTGCGACCATGATCATCACGCCGACAGAAAGCGCGAAGCGCGATCTGTGCGATTGTCTGCAAGTAGCACCGGAGAAGATCGTCGCAATTCCTGAAGCTCCGCGACATCAGTTCTATCCCGCCCCAAAAAGCGAAACTGCGGCAGTAAAGAGAAAGTTCAACCTCAAGGATGACTTCATTCTTTTTGTTGGAACGATTGAGCCACGCAAGAACCTCCTGACTCTCGTACAAGCTCTCGAGAAAATCTTTGCTCATTCTGCTTTCCGCCCTCAACTAGTCATCGTTGGCAAGAAGGGATGGTTAAGCGAAGATCTTTTCTCCTACATCGAGCGCTCGGCCGTCAAAGAACAGATCCTTTTTACCGGTTACGTCAGCGATGATGAACTGCGCGCGCTTTATTCAGCTTGCGGCGTGTTCGTCTATCCTTCTCTTTACGAAGGCTTTGGACTCCCACCGCTAGAAGCAATGGCCTGCGGTGCGCCGGTTGTAGCTAGTCGTATATCTAGCTTGGTAGAGGTAGTAGGAGGTGCTGCGGTGCTCGTTCCTCCGAAGGAACCGCACTCATTTGCTAGTGAAATAGTAAAGATATTCGAGAACGAAGCTAGACGGAAACAGCTTTCTAAACAAGGAGTGGACCGTGCTGCCCAATTCTCTTGGCGAAGAACCGCCCTCTCGACGCTCGACGTTTACAGACAGTTAATTGGCAAGTGATAGAGAGCAATTCAAACTACTTCGATCGGTATTCTCACCGTCTCCGACCCAAATTGGCCAAACCAACAAACGCCTTCGCTCACCAAATCAAACTCCAGGATGTATCTGCCGCAATCCGGCGCCGGAACGGCGATGTCCAAAAAGAGCAACTCGCCAGGAAAGATAGGACGGCCTTCTCCTGCAGTAAGCTTGTGGCGCGAGTAATCTAAGTTTATTAGCTTGCCTTCTGCGGCGAACAGATGCGTGCCAAGGTGAACTGGCCCTTTGGGCGACGAAGTAGGTAGCCAGATCGCTTCACCTGTATTTATAATCTTGACGCGAGCCAAGATGTTTCGCTCATGCTCGATTCGGGTTGATTTAAGCTCAACCTCTAGTTGTGCCGATAGTCCTTTGTGTTGTCGACTATCGGGACCTGTCGGATTTCCTTTGTATAGAAAGAAGATCATGTGTTGCTCTATGTAGTTTCGCGTTTCCTCCGCATACCTTGCATAGGGTTGACCTCTCTTGAGGTACTCTTGAAAATCTTCGACAGAAAGAAGAAAAACGTTCGGATTGAAGATGGAGAGTTTCAAATCCGTAAAGCCGACTCTTCGCGCAATATGCCATATTTCCGAAATATTTATATCGTTTTCTAGTATCCCATGCATACGCATTTCGCATTGTGACTTGGGCGATCTCGAGTGATTAGGACCAGGCTCGGAAAAAGCTGCAATCCCACCTTGCCGGAGAACACGCGCCATCTCCTTTAGGACGATTTTAAGATTGGGCACATGATGAAGGGCATCCAAGCAAATTATGCGATCAACCTCTCCGGAGGGCAGTTCTATTTTACGCCCATCGAATTGAATGAACTTAGGTTCTGGACGATCGCCGATGATTGGTTGTTTCTCGTACAGTTCTTGCCCGATTTTCAAAGCGGATGGCGAAACGTCAAGCGCAATCACCTTGCATCCCAGTTGTGTTAGAAATCGTGAAGCCCAACAAGACCCAGCGCCAAAGTCCAAAACGGTCATTCCTGGGACTATCGCCAGCCCTTGAAGCACTTGCGTAAATGACGACAGTATTTGATGTGTTTCGCTTGCGATGGCAAAAGGCTTGGTTAAATAGTATTCCTTATCGTCGATCTTTTGATAGTACTCTTCTGCCGCGCGATTCAAGCCATCAAGGCCGGAAATTTTTATCAAGCTTTTTGGATCAATGATGTTCGGGGATTCAGTCTTATGCCCAGATAGAGACTTGCGTAAGCCTTTGTTCAAGCTAGTTAGACGAAACATGTCTTCCCAAAAAGATCAAAGATTTTGCATCAAGTCGTTATATCTTACTTCCCTTCGACCTAGTGGAACAAGAGCCGAGCATTCAAGCCGCGCTCAGCCGACGAAAGTCACAATACGTTTGCGATTCATAAAGAAAGATCCGCTTCGTTTTCGGACGAAGCGGATGTGCGGAGATTGTGTTGTCCTGTTTACACCAGGGACGCCGGTCGCGTTTCCGCGTTGGGGCCCGCTTTGACGCAGCTAAAACCGGTTCCGATACTCAACCGAAGTGACGAACCCCCAGACCATCGTGCGGTAATCTTGCGGGTTGCGGTTCAATACTCGAAGCCAATCCTCGAATCCCTTTTGTTCCGGTTTGCGTCGCAGGTAGCCATAGTACTGCATCGCGACGAAAGCACCATTATACTCTTTGGCTCCCACTTCGGGGCTTTCGACAATCGCTTTCAGCACTTCGGCCCGAGTCATTTTCCCGCTGTCCAATGCGGCGACCAATTGATCTCGGTTGCTCAAGGTTACCCCAGCCGTTCGTAGCAAAGCATCTACGTATCCGGCATTGCTCAGCCCGCCGTAACGCGCCTTGAAATCTGGTCTTTCTACCCAAGCGCGCGCAAATTCCTCGCGCTTTCGCATCACTTCGTCTCCGGTGGTGCCGGTTACTGCGCGCATCGCAGCGAACATCTCTTCGTACTCGGGTAGATTGTCAACGCCCTGACCAAACGACACGGTGTAAAACCTATAAACGTAGTAGCCTTTGATGTAAAACTCTTCAGAACGGAAGAAGCTGGCCGAAACTTCGATGCGCATCTT
>Ga0116210_1001589_pt1 | contig 16228 bp, 15 predicted proteins | sample TshhotsprinmetaG_FD_94483 | JGI IMG/M metagenome (GOLD analysis project Ga0116210, IMG submission 94483) | Hot spring microbial communities from South Africa to study Microbial Dark Matter (Phase II) - Tshipise hot spring metaG | ecosystem: Environmental > Aquatic > Thermal springs > Hot... | reverse complement strand
GTCAATGTAGACCTGCACGGTCAGCGTTCCGGCGGCGAGCGCTGTCAGCGCTGCGCTGAAGGTAGCACTGATGATAAGAATGGCGATCAGGATGAAAGAAACGATGTGTTTGTGTCGGTGGAAATAGTTGACCGTAAACGCTGTTTGCGCCATAGCGCCTCTCTTGCCGGCAAAACTAGTGCGTCTTTTATCAAAATACGTAGTGTATCAATCGTATCATAACTTTTGCCATATTGATCGGGCAATAGCTCTTTAATACCACAGTCGGCTAGTACTTATTCCTGACCAAGCAGTGATCGCTGCAAAGCGACCATTCGATTGGTATATGCGCCAACGATTGTAGCAATCTCCGCCGGCAAGAGTTGTCGGATCACGGAATCGTAGATTTCAAGCCGACGTAGTATCTGTTCGGGCAGAACTCCGTCGCGCGGTTGGCGTTCATTTCCCCACAAAATCTGTTCGTCGAGCAGTTCGGGTCGTTCAACTGCCAGGGCCGCTTCAAGCATCCGGGTAACAAATTCGTAGCCAGCAGTGACGATGTTCGGGTCGCGCTCTTCAGGGGAATGCTGAAGAGCCAGATCGGTCGCGCGATTGATGATCTGTCGGCGATGCGCGCGCAGGGCAGCGAACGCTTCTTCGCTATGGCTCACGCGCAACGGTTGGGGCGGCGTTGGGAATGATTGGTTAGCGGCGAGCACGGCGGCGGCGGCATTTGGCGCGCTCAATTGAATGTTTAGAGCGCGGTGCAGATCGGGCTGGCGCGCGAATGGCAAGCCACCTACCATCAGCGGGATCCCATCGAGATCGGCTGCAGCCAGCGCTCGCGTCAGACTTGTCAGATGGGGTAAATGAAAGACCATCGCCGCTGAGATACCCACCAGATCAGGGTGAGTCGTTTTGATGGCGTCGATAAAGGCGGGAATCGGCACGGCTGCGCCGAGGTAGATGACCTCCCAGCCTTCGGCTTCGAAGAAATCGGCGACCATGCGAATGCCAACCCGATGCCATTCATCTGGCGCGCAACCGAGAACGATGCGACGGTTGCGCTTTATTTTAGGTTGAAAGTAGGGATGTAGCTCACCCATCTGCCGTTCGATGATGGCAGTGGCCAGGTGTTCCTGCGCGACGCCGATCCGGTTGATTTGCCAGAGGCGTCCGATTTCATAGGCGGTTGGTTGGAAGATGTCAAGGTAGATGCGCGGCGCATGAACCCCCTGTGCCAGCGCCTGTTCAATCACGCGATCGGCGGCGCGTCCACTACCTTGTAACATGGCCTCGAGATAACGTTGTTGAAATTCGCTGGAAATGGGCCAGTTCATCATGGTGATCTCGCGGGCATCAGTAACGCGAAATTCGGCAGCGTACACTTGCTCTGTAGTGTACCGCGCTTACCACACTTCTACAAGAGAAGAAGTTATTACCAGCAATGAAAGGAAACTACGTTGAGTGTATACCCGGCAGGGATGCCAGATCCTGCGGCCAAACGCTGTGTCGCCAGACCGATTCCCGTTCTGATACCTTATGGTGTTGCGATTATTAGTGGTTGGCGCAGCGCATCGGCCAGAGTGTCACTCCGTTGCAGGCGATACACATCGACTTTCAAGCCGGTTAGCTGGTTGAGAAGTGGGGTGGGATCATGCCAGCCGCCATAACTAAGCGGATCGATGAAGATAACGGCGGCGCGCGCGCCCCGGTAAAGATGATGTTGAAGCGCGGTTATCCAGCGCGGATCGAGATCAGAGGTAATGATGATAAGAGTCGTATCGCGGCTAAACCGTTGCCCTTCAGCCACCAGCAGTTCGGCCAGCGAGCGCTGGCCTGACGCTTGCGCGACTGCCAGCAGCTCCAGAATTTTCCACAACTGGCGCTCTTCGCGTTCCGCAGGGATAACTTCAAGCCGGTCACTCCAGGCTATGAGGCCAACGATCCGATTCTGGGCCAGCAATGCGCGGGCCAGTGAAGCTGCAACCTGCACAGCCTGCTCTTCGGTTGAGTCGGGCAACATTTGGCGCGTAGAGGTCGGTTGCCGCTGCCACCAGGGCGCGATCTGGCGTTCATCAGTATCAGGTGGACGATCGATTGCGCGTGTGACTGCGCGTTCGTTGAGATCAAGAATAAGATAGATATCCGCATTTGGATCGAGTTCAAACTCTTTCACCATCAGGCGATTGTGGCGCGCGGTGCTGCGCCAGTGAATGCGATTGAGGCCGTCTCCCGGCTGGTAGTCGCGAATGGTAGCAACGTTGGGCGTTACGTTGTGTCCGCGAACCAGGTTGGTTGATCCTCCGGCTAATTCGGCGCCGGGCAGGCGAAACGAGCTAATCTCTTCAGTAGCCGGATAGACGATGATCTCGCCTCTGCCTGCGATCAGGCGCGTGAAGCGAAACAGGCCAAATGGATCGCTGCTGATGATGCGGGTCGGGCCGAGTGTAAACCGACCGCGACGGGTACAGAGAGTGCGGGTCGTCCAGCGGGTCGACTCGCGACTGCCGAGATAGGCCACAAAACCGGGTTCGTGGTCAGGCAGGTCAGACTCATCCTGCAGTTCGATCCACAGTTTCGGTAGCCACCACAGATTGCGAATAGTGATGCGCTCGCGGGTATACTCACCGACGCTGGCCCGCAAGCTGGCATGCGCGCGCTCAACGCTCAGGCCGCGCAAGTTGAGCCAGGCCCATGCCAGCGCAACCAGAGGTAATCCGGCCAGAATGTAGCTCAGATGGAAAAAGAGGCGCTGGCCGGTGGTTTGAGCCGCCAGATAACTGACGCCGGCAAGCAGCAGCACGAGTAGCGGACGAGTAATATTCATCGCGTGCCTTACCAGGCAGATGCGCGTTGCCACGGCGCGCAGATCCAACCATCGGCCTGAATGATCTTACGCGCCGGCATCGCACTATCTACTTTCCTTCGGTTAACGCCTCGGCCAGCAAGCTGGCAATAGCAGCTCGTGGCAGCGAACGCTGTTCGCCGCGTTGCAAATCTTTGATGACCACCTCGTTGCGGGTCAGTTCATCAGGGCCGAGCACCAGCGCAAAACGCACACCGCGTCGGTCGGCCTCTTTAAACTGCTTGCCGAGATTGCCCGGCTCAAGCGCGATCAAGGTATTGATACCGGCAGCGCGCAGTTCTGTTGCCAGCGCCAGGCTATCGGCAACCTGTTCCGGGCCAAACAAGGTGACGAAAGCGACGGCAGTAGTGCGGGGGCGTGGTCCCAGGTTGAGTTCAAGCATCACGTCGTGCAGGCGATCGATGCCAAACGCGAGACCAACCGTCGGGATATTGCGTCCGGCAAACAGGCCAATCAGGTCATCATAGCGACCGCCACCGAGCAGCGAACCTTCGGGCCAGTGAGGGGTGATAGCCTCAAAGACAACACCGGTGTAGTACGAGAGACCGCGAGCCAGCCGCGGCGCTACCCGATACTGGCTGGCAGGCACACCCATTGCTGTGAGACCGGCAATTACGGCGCGCAGGTTGGCGATCGCGGCGATTGCCCGCCGGTCATCGGCCAACTGTTGTTCAAGCGCAGCCAGGACATCGGCAGGCGCGCCATCGATTTGCACCAGGTTGAGGATGCGATCCGCTGCGGCAGCGTCAACACCCGATTTGAGCAACTCGGCCCGCACGCCATCGGCGCCGATCTTGTCGAACTTGTCAATCGCGCGATAGACGCCGCTAGCAGCCTCTTCGGATAGGCCACTGACTCGGGCGATTCCACCGATGATCTGGCGATGGTTGAGCAGAGTGACAAAATCGGGAAACCCGAGGGCAGTTAACGCCTCGCAAAGCATGGCAACTATTTCGGCATCGGCCAGCGGCGAGGAACTACCGACAATATCGAGGTCAAACTGATAGAACTCGCGGTAGCGCCCGCGAGCCGGGCGCTCGCCGCGATAACTCGGCCCATACGCATAACGACGCCATGGCAATGCCAGTTGACCGGCATACTGGGCTGTGACACGAGCCAGTGGCACCGTCTGATCGTAGCGGAGGGCCAGGCGACGACCGCCATGATCCTCGAAGCGGTAGATCAGCTTCTCATCATCGCCGAGTTTACCTTCGAGCGTCTCAGCGTATTCGATGATCGGCGTTTGCAGTGGCTCGAAGCCGCGCGACTCACTGATGCGCGTCAGGGTAGTGACAATATACTGCCGTAGCATCATATCTGTCGGCAGATGATCGCGCATGCCTTTTACATTCTGGATGATCGCCATACAAACTCTCAGATCGTTACAAATGAAGGATTTATTCTCTCACTGGCTGTGATACCGGTTCAACCATTACCACCTGTTGCCCGGCCAGTTGACCACAAGCGGCAGCAATTTCCACTCCGCGTTCAACACGCACAGTGCAGGGAATACCGTAATCGGTCAAAATCTGCCGGAAAGCAGTAACACGCTCCCATTCAGAGCGACCGAGCGGCGTGCCGGGTACCGGATTCCAGGGGATCAGGTTTACGTGGAAGAGCATTGCGCCGCGCGGCGCTTCACGGCGCAGCAGGCGAGCGAGCGCAACAGCCTGATGAGGATGATCGTTCTTGCCTTGCAAGAGCACATATTCAAACGATACCCGGCGGCGCGTTTTTATCACGTAGTTGCGCGTGGCTGCCATCAATTCGGCAATCGGATAGCGTCGGTTAACCGGCATTAACTCGCTGCGCAGCGCATCGTCGGGGGCGTGGAGCGAGATAGCCAGGTTGACCGGCAACGACTCGTTGGCCAGACGCTCGATCCCTTTCACCAATCCGACAGTTGAGACGGTCATGCTGCGCGCGCCGAGGTTGAAGCCGCGTGGATCGTGTAACCGCTCCACTGCCTGCCACCAGCGGTCATAATTGGCGAATGGCTCACCCATTCCCATGAAAACGAGATTAGTGATCCGACCTGATGGGCCAGCCGCTCCCATTGCGCGCAGTTCTTGCGAGGCCCAGATTGCCTGAGCGACAATCTCCCCACTGCTCAGGTTACGCAACAGCCCTAGTTTTCCGGTGGCGCAGAAAACGCACCCCATCCCGCAGCCAGCCTGCGTTGAAACGCAGGCGGTCGAGCGATCGGGATAGACCATCAGCACCGTTTCAACTACGGCGCCGTCAGGCAGGCGAAAGAGGGCTTTGCGCGTCATCCCCTCGTCGCCGATCTGCACCCGTTCCAGGCGGAGCGTGGAAAGTGGCAGGTCGGATAGACGCGCGCGCAGGGTGGCCGGCAGATCGGTCATGCGACCGGCGTCTGCGGTTAAATTGACATAAAGATGACGATAAAGCTGGCGCGCGCGGAACTCCGGTTCGCCCCAACTGCGCAGCAATTCGGTTAGTTCTGCCAGATTGTAGTCATACAGACAGCGTTGTTCCATAGTATTTGCATTGTACCATGATAGGCGATAGCTGATAGCTGATAGGCGATAGGGGATAGGCGATAGGGGATAGGCGATAGGGGATAGGCGATAGGGGATAGGCGATAGGGGATAGGCGATAGCTGATAGATGGTCTCTGTGGTCTCGGTAGTTCGTTATCTTCCGCGAGCAGCGAGCACTGGTTGACATCTGAACGTAGGGGCGGGGTTTCAACGCGCCCGTGCCGCCGCTGCCCCCCGGGTCGGGGCGGGTTTAAAACCCGCCCCTACAGATGTTTCACCCGAGGTCGGGGCGGGGTTTCAACGCGCCCGTGTCGCCGTTGCCCCCCAGGTCGGGGCAGGGTTTCAACGCGCCCGTGTTGCCGTTGCCCCCCAGGTCGGGGCAGGGTTTCAACGCGCCCGTGCCGCCGTTGCCCTCCAGGTTGGGGCGGGGTTTCAACGCGCCCGTGTCGCCGTTGCCCCCCAGGTTGGGGCGGGGTTTCAACGCGCCCGTGTCGCCGTTGCCCCCGGGTAGGGGCGGGTTTAAAACCCGCCCCGACAAATGTTCCACCCCACCTAGGGGCGAAGGAACTTATGCAGGCGTTGTTTCGTCTTGCAGGTGGATTGATAACGGGATTTGTTTTGAAGGAGATGATCATGCGACGCCGATTTTTCTTACTCGCCATTGCTGCCCTGATGTTGTGGCTCACTGCCTGCGCTGCGGCTGCGCCGACGCCGACATCGCGGCCCGGCGTGGTGACTGTTGAGCGGGTAGATTTGCTGGTGATGGAGTCGAATCCGCCACGGGTACAGGCGCATATCGTCGGTTATCTCGGTGATGGTTGCACCACTTTCGCTGGTATCAATCAGCAGCGTTCGGGTAATACGATCACGATTACGGTCAGCGCCATCCATAGCGGCGCTGAGGTTTGCACAGCTATTGCGCCGCTGCTCGACCAGCGGGTGATGCTTGACGGGACGTTTGCGCCTGGACAGTATACGGTCATCATCAATGGCACGGAGTATCAGTTGACGATCTAAGCTCGTCATTGCGCCGATCTGTTGTCGGTGATAACCCCGCTGCTCAAATTGTGAGTGGCGGGGTCTTTGTTTTCCTATCGGGCACGGTGGGTTTGTCGGCGAGAAAGTTGACAGGGGTCATGGTAAAAATTAGTCCTAATTTCCTATTTGAATTCCACATTTGTGAATGAACAATTTGCTATTATACAGGGGAATGTATTGTGAGCGCAGGTATGGAACTTTGCTCGACGTGGGTAGCGAGTAACTGGTGATGGAGAGATGTTTCTGGAATACTGTTGCTATGTTCGTAATAGTCGCTTGCTATAACAAGCAGTAAATGTCAGATTTGATGGGTGATGCTTATGTCGCGGCTTGAACGTCTGATCCAGATCGATGCCATGGTGCGTAGCGGCGCGTATCCTACGGTGGCAGATTTCTGTCGGCGCTTCGAAGTGAAAGAACGGACAATCTACGAGGATCTGTCCTATTTGCGCGACCGCGTGCATGCGCCACTGGCGTATAGTCGGAGCAAGCGCGGTTACTACTATCGCGATCCATCCTGGGTTTTGCCGGTATTACAGGTCAGTAAAGGTGAACTGATCGCGTTCCTGTTTAGTATCGAGCTAAGTAAACGCTATTTGGGATCATCCTTTGCGGCGCCGCTGCAGGATTTTGTTAAGCGGATGGAGCGCTACCTGACCGATCAGGTTGTCGTTGATGGCGCCGATTTACTGACGCATATTACCTTTCAACCGGGCGCGATTGCCACCGTTGATCCAGAATTGCTTTATGCTGTAGAAGAATGCATTCGCGAATGTTACCCGCTCGATGTCGTTTACTTTACCGCCAGCCGACAGCAGCATTCACAGCGCGTCATCGAGCCGTATCATCTTCTGTTTATCGGCGGCGATCTCCAGGTGGTGGCATTTGATCATCTGCGTGGCGCGATCCGTCAGTTTGCGCTCTACCGGATTCAGCGCTGGCAGGTGAATCGGCAGCGTCGCTTTCAGCGCGACCCGAATTTCGATCTTGCCAGCTATCTGCGCAACGGTTTTCTACACGAAGGTAGCACGCAGCCGGTGGCCGTGGTTATTGAGTTTGACGCCGTCCAGTCCCCATACATCCGCGAGCGTTGCTGGCATCCCACCCAGCAGATCGATGAGCAACCCGATGGCAGTCTCATTCTTCGTTTTCATAGTGGCGCGTTGGGCGCCATCAAACGCTGGGTGTTGCAGTACGGCGCGCATGCGCGCGTGCGTGAACCGCCGGAGCTGGCGCGTATGGTGGCCGAGGAGTTGCGCAATGCTGCGGCCAATTATTGGTAAACTGCGGACATAGTGCAGGTTTCATCGTTATACTCTATCAGGAGCAGTGAATACGAAGCGGAGAGGGGCCTATGGCACATCAGGTGAGTTATACCGGACACCCATTCCTCGATGTCGGATTGGCAACGATGGCTGCCTACAGCAAAAAGCATCGGTTTGCCGATCTCGATGACAGCGATTTCCAGCAAATAGCTGATTACATCGAGGAAAACTACACGCGGCAGCCGTTGCGGAGCTTCTTGACGATGGCATTTACCAGCAACGCCTGGTTTGCCCAATCGGCGTTCAATCCTGACCGACAGAATCTGCCGCCGGAGAAACAACAGGAAGCGCGGCAGAAGCGCAAATATTGGGCCGATCGGCATTTGCGGCAATGGGCGCAGAGCGCATCTACCCTCGAGACGTGTCTGTTTACCGGTCTGCCGGCAGCTGGGCTTGAATTGTCGGGCAAGTTACGGCCAGGTCGGGTTGGACGGGCATAGATGCCGTTGTTGCAGGGCGATGACGCGATTAATTTCTTTGTCAATGGCGATCCGGGTTTGCCGATGGCGCCGGAGGCAATCCTGGCTCTGCAATTGATGCCGCTGGGTTGCGCTAAAGTTGGCGGCGGATTGCTGGCAGTGCATAGCGATAATGAACAATTAACCATCGATTTTGCCCGGCGCTTTCTGGAACAGAATCTGAAAGACGTAGCAAAAGCGCAGGCTGCCGGTGAAGAGAAGTTGCCCGGCTCACCACGTAGTTTGAAGACCTTATTGGTTGAAACCCTCGTCGAGATTATCATCGATCAGGCGCTGGCAGGTCGGCCAACGGTTACAGCCTACTACTTTAACAATGGCCAAACGCCTTCGCTCGATATTTACCATCTGCCGCTCCAGATTACCGGCTTCCTGCTGGCGGTGCATACGCCTGATTACCGTCAATCCTGGTAAGAGCTGGTGAGACGAAGCTGGCAACGCACTGCAACCTCGACCAAACGGGGCAAAGTGACTGAACCGGGCGAGCCACGATTCAACTATCTGTACGAAGATCTTTTCACGTTGCCGGCTCAGGCGGCGCGATTTGTGCGCACCTATTTCCTGCGCATTCCCGATCTTCGCCGACCTGCCGATGATCCACGGCGCGACTATTCACCGCGCCGCGAAGCCAATCTCGTTTCCTGGCCGTTAGTAGAACTCTTTGCGCAGGAGGTATTGCTTATGACCGACAATCGAGTGGCAACATTGAAGGAGCTGGGCGATAAGCTGGCCAATTATACGCGCCGCCAGGGCGGCAAACGCTTCTTTCGTCAGTTCTTTACCGTGCAGCGCAGTGATCACTTTCTGACCCTGCTCAACAAAACGAATATCGATTACACCCGTTACACCGGTGGGAAGGAGACGCTCTTTAATCTCGATAGTTTTCTCACCCTCTTTATGGAAGGTGATGAGATGTTGCGCAGCGATTGGCGCTTGATACGCGATCTCGTGCTGATTCGGATGGTGGAACAGTTGCGTGACTGGATCGCCGAAAACGCCGATGCTGTGCCAGGCGAAGAAGAGGTGACTATGGCCGAGCAAGTATGATTCATCAGGATAACGCATCAGTTCAATGTCCAGGAAGGAGGAACAGGAATTATGGCTTTCGTGACTGGTCTGTTCTTGATCGATGCGCCGGCGTCGGCGCTCAACAACCTCGGCTCCATTCCCGGTGAGCGCGAGGATAACACGGTAGGTGTCAAAGTGATTGTGACCAAAGCCGGTCGCTTTCCCTACGTCTCGGCACAGGCATTTCGGTACTGGCTGCGCGCGACGATCGAGCATCAGGTGCCAGAATGGCAGGCATCGCCAATTTTCCGGGAAGAGAAGATCGCCTATACCGATGCCAATCCGATCAAGTATTGGGATGACGACATTTTTGGCTACATGCGCGCGCCGGGTAAGTCGGACACGGCCAGGAAGAGTCGCGAGCAGATGACCATGCTCGAGGAAGCAACCCCGGTGAGCGATACGATCACGCGGGCATCGCCGTTGCGCGTGAGCACGCTGGTCTCGATTGCGCCGGTCGATCCCACGAGCGATTTCGGCGTGATGTCGCGTCACGAAGGCAATCCGGTGCCACACGAACATCAGTTTTATCGCGCGACGTTGAAGGGTCTCTTTTCGCTCGATCTGTGGGCTTGCGGTACCTTCTCATATCGTAACCGCACCGGTTTTCGCAACCTTGATGAGCCGCGGCAGAGGCTGATTGCCGACTACCCTGGTGTCGAGCATCTCGAAGCCGAGAAGTCGTACCGTTTGCCCAAAGCCGAGCGGCTCAAGCGGATCAAAGCGCTCTTTACCGGCATGGCGCAACTTGAGGGTGGCGCCAAGCAGACGTTACATTACACCGATGTCAGTCCGGCGCTGGTCTGTTTTGCCGTTACCAAAGGTGGCAATCACATCTTCCACCACACAGTGGGCGCCAACCGGGCCGGCCTGCCCGAAGTGAAGATCGATGCCTTGCGCGAAGCGCTGCGCGTCTTCGCCGATGGCATTCTCTCGCCGGTCTATGTGGGATGGGTCAAGGGGTACCTCGACGAAGCGCGGTCCGCGTTTGAGCAGTTTGTGAGCGAGCACAATGCAAGCGCAGCGGCGCAGGGATTGCCTCGCATCGAGCTGAGCCATCCACGCGAGGCATTTCTAGAGTTTGTCGCCGCTTGCGATCGACATCCTGAGTGGTTGGATTAGCAGGTTGCCCGGCGTGCCGGCATGTGGGCAACATCTGTGCCGGCACGCCAGAGCAATTATGAATCTGCGGGAGCAATCTATGCAAGCGCTCAAAATTGTGCTCGAAGGGGTCACCACTTCATTCCGCTACCCTCATTTTATGCTGGGGGTGCAGCCGAGCTTTCCGTTGCCGCCGCCGGCAACCATCTACGGCCACGTATGCAGTGCGTTGGGCGAGTGGGTTGATCCGGAAGGATTGGCTTTCGCTTACCATTTCACCATTGCCGGCGAGGGAGACGATCTCGAGCATATCCACGTGCTATCGGTGGCTTCGGGCAAACTGCCCGGTGGCGAACCCAAGGTGTTGGAAGGCAACATCAATCCATTCAAGCGACATATTTTGCTCTTTCCCCGGCTTACCCTCTACCTCAATCGGCCAGAATGGATCGATGCTTTCCGCCATCCGCGGTATCCGGTAGTGCTGGGTCGTTCCCAGGACCTGGCGGCATACACGCAGATCGAGGTGGTTGAGCTGCGGCAGACCGAGCGGGCTTACTTTGAGCACACCATTCTGCCATTTACAATGGCAGCGCAGGCGCGGGCGGGAGTTGTTTCACTCATGCCACGCTGGATCGATTACCGCAACCGGCGTCGACCGACTTTTGCGCGCTACCTGATGCTGAACGAACGGGTCATGAGCGATTCGTTTCTGCGTTTCGGCGCGCAGCAGATGCGTTACTGGAGCGATCCAACAGCGCCGATGATCGGCGAAACACCATTGGGCTTGTGGTTTCACACTTTCACAGGGGCAGACGATGAAGCCTTCTCCATGGCCGGATCAGATTGATCATCTGCTGGCAAAGAGCGTACAACACGGTGGCGAGACCCTGGCTGATCATACGTGGGATGTACTCAGCCGTCTGGCCGATCTCTATCGATTGCGCCCGACGCTCGGACAAGGGACCCGGCTCTGGCATTGCCTCTACTGGGCTACCTTTCTCCACGATTTCGGCAAAGCAGCGTGTGGTTTTCAGCGACGGTTGCGCGGCGGGCCGTCCTGGAAGCATCGCCATGAAGTGCTATCGCTGGCGTTTGTTGATGCGATACGCGATGGTTTTACTGACGAAGCATTGCGCTGGCTGGTGGCAGCGATTGTCTCGCACCATCGCGACGAGCCAGAGATTGCCGAGCTGTATCCACCGTTGGCGCTGCGTAACGATCCGCTGGCTACGCTGGTAGGGGAGCTTGATCAAGCAACAATTGACCTGCTCTTGGACTGGCTCAATAATTGTGGCAATGCCTGGATCGCACAGCTCGGTCTCAGCGCAGTAGTGGATCCGATTCAGATCCAGTCAGTTCAGGTGAGTGCGCAATCAGTTCGCAAGTGGCTCAATCTCTATCACAACTGGGTGCGAAATCTCGCCCAATCCAATGTTGGGGACCGCAAACCGGGTATTCTGCTCCGTGGCCTGATCACCACTGCCGATCACATGGCCTCGGCGCATGTGCGCCGTCTGCCGCCACCTGTTGCCCAACCATGGTTGGATCTGGCGCAGCGGCTTAGGCTGACCCATATTATCTACGATCATCAACAACGGAGCGCCGATTGTAGTGGACAATCGGCGTTACTCATGGCGCCAACCGGTAGTGGCAAGACTGAAGCCGCGCTCTACTGGGCGCTCGGTAGTGGCAGCGATCAACCGGCTCGCATCTTCTACGTATTGCCATACCAGGCCAGTATGAACGCGATGTACGATCGACTACGGCGGTATTTTACCGATAAAGCGGTCGGCTTGCAGCATGGCCGAGCGGCCCAGGCGCTGTACGCTCGCTTCCGCGACAGCGAGGAGTGGTCGGCAGGGGCAATGCGACGGGCACAGTGGGAAAAGAATCTCAACCTGCTGCATGCGCGTCCGATCAAGGTCCTCAGCCCATACCAACTGCTCAAAGCCCTCTTCCAACTGCGCGGTTTTGAAGCCATGCTCACCGATTGTGCGCAGGCAGCGTTCATTTTCGATGAGATCCATGCATATGAACCAGAACGGTTGGCACTCATTACCGGCCTGATCCGCTATCTGCGCGAGCGCTTTGCGGCTCGGTTCTTTGTCATGTCGGCAACCTTCCCACAGCTCATCCGCGATCGGCTGCAATCTGCGCTTGGCGACATACCGATCCTGAGCGCTGCGCCAGACTTGTATGACCAGTTTAAGCGTCATCGACTCTGGTTGCGCGATGGCGAGCTAACTGCGCAAGAAACGGTTGAAGAGATTGTGGCAGCCGTTCAGTCTGGCAAGCAGGTATTGGTGTGCGCAAACACAGTTGCGCGGGCGCAAGAGATGCGTGACAGGTTAGCGCAGACCGGACTGGCCAATGAACAACTGCTGTTGATCCATAGCCGGTTTATCTATCGTGACCGGAACCAACTTGAACAGCAAATCCTGGCTGCGTGTGGCAAAGACGCTCAACAGCGGCCACCGCTGGCACTGGTAGCGACTCAGGTCGTTGAGGTGAGTCTTGACATCGATTTAGATACCATCTACACCGATCCGGCGCCGCTTGAAGCGCTATTACAGCGTTTTGGACGGGTAAACCGGCGCGGCGCGAAAGGTATTTGCCCGGTCTACGTCTTCCGCCAACCCGAAGATGGTCAGGGAGTCTACGGTCGCGACCGCAGGAATCGCGAACAATCCGGTCACATTGTGCGCGTCACGCTGGCCGAGCTTGAGCAACACAACGGTCAGGTGATCGATGAGGCGGCAATCAATCAGTGGCTTGACCGGATTTACGCCGATCCAACGCTACAGCAACAATGGACAGAAGCCTACCAGCGGATGACAAAACAAGTTGAACTGATCATCGGTGGTCTCTGTCCATTTCGCAGCGACGAGCAGCGCGAAGACGAATTCGAGCAAATGTTTGACAGTGTTGAAGTAATTCCCGCTTGTTTCGAACGCTCCTATATCGATTGTATTGTCGAAGAACGTTATATCGAAGCGAACGACTATCTGGTCAGTATCAGCAAACAGCGATTTGCCATCCTGCGCAGCAAGGGCAAGGTGCGTCCGGCGGAAGAGACGGGATCGCGGCGGGTATGGGTAGCGCAGCTTCCGTATGAATCGCGCAATGGACTCTCGTTCGATGATCTGGCAACAGATCCCGATTGGAGCTAACGCCTATGCGATTAACGGTTCACCACCTCATCTTTACCGCCACTGCGGCTACGCCGGTAGCGCTAGCGGAACAGAGCGGGCCGGCGGTGCGGGGCGCCATTGCCAATGCGCTGTGGGATCGGTTCTGCGCTAACAAAGCGGCGCTCACCTGCGCCGGATGTCCGTTGTACAGTCGCTGCCCGGTGGCGGCATTGGTCGCGCCCATGCGGAGCGAGGATGAAAAAGGCAGCGAGCAGCGCCCGCGACCCTATGTCGCGCGCCCGCCCCGCGATGGCGGCAGACGCTTTCAACCGGGCGAAACGATCCGATTCGGGCTTACCCTCTTTGGCCAGGTCGAAGCGTTCTTCCCCTTCATTATCATGGCTGTGCGTGAACTGGAACGTGATGGCATCGGGATGAAGTTAGCCGAGCTAGGCAACCGGCGGGGAAGGATAGCCATACAAAAAATTGAGGCGCACAATCCATTGGGCGGCATTCGGCAAACCCTCTACCCGCTGCCCGGCGGACAGGTTGATTTCCCCGGTTTGCCGATTACGCCAACGGCGGTGCGTGCCTACGCGGCGCAGTTGCCAACCGATCACATAACGCTCACCTTGCACACGCCAATGCGGTTGATCGACCAGGATCGTCTGGTCAAACAGATCGCGATGCGCCCGCTCATTCAGCGTCTCATGCGCCGACTCGACGATCTCTGTCGCGCCTACGGTGACGGACCGCTCGAACTAGACTTTCGCGGCCTCCTCGCGATTGCCGATCAGGTAGTAACCACGGCTGATCACACGCGCTGGATCGACGTGGTAAGTGTCTCAGCGCGACAACAACGGCGCACGCCGGTAGGCGGTCTGATCGGTAGCGCCACCTTCAGCGGGCCGCTGGAAACGTTACGCGAACTCATCGTATGGGGCAGCCTGATCCATGTTGGTCGCAATGCGGTCAAAGGCGACGGCTGGTACACACCGGAAGGTATGGCTGTATTGCCGTGATCCGACAGCTCCGGAGTGTACATCTGTTTTATTGGTTGACAACTTCGGCAATTATCGGGTATGAATCTTTCCAACCGCAACGCGCAAAACCTCTCGTCTTCAGCGATAGCGGATAGCGCATTGCGTATGTTGCTTCCGCACCTTAACAATCGGCAGATTCTTGTGGACGACGCCGGAAACATTCAATAAAGGAAGGAAGACTGCGTCATGGAACTCATCGTCAGCGAACACGGCAGTTTCATTGGCAAACATCAGGGTCGATTACGGGTGTTCAAAGACAATGAACGGAAACGCGAAGTGCCGATCATGCATTTGCGGCAAGTCATCATCTGCGGAAACGGCGTAGCAATCAGCAGTGACGCCGCGCGCGCATGCAGTGAAGAGGGCATCCCAATTCACTTCATCTTTCAACAATTTCGGCTCACGGTAGAGCACTGAAACACCTGTTGCGATACGCAGCCAAAAATCGCAAAGACTTTCAACAATTTCGGCTCACGGTAGAGCACTGAAACCTGAGTGCAATGCAACAGAAAGGGGAGTGCTTCACGTGAACTTTCAACAATTTCGGCTCACGGTAGAGCACTGAAACCTGAGTGCAATGCAACAGAAAGGGGAGTGCTTCACGTGAACTTTCAACAATTTCGGCTCACGGTAGAGCACTGAAACGCTATCGCAAGCCACCACCACGCCGCCTCCGGCGCGCTTTCAACAATTTCGGCTCACGGTAGAGCACTGAAACGGGATCGAAAGCGGGATGTTGGCGTAGACCGCACGCGCACTTTCAACAATTTCGGCTCACGGTAGAGCACTGAAACACCAGCGCTTTCTTGAGATGGTGGGCGATTTGAAAGCTCTTTCAACAATTTCGGCTCACGGTAGAGCACTGAAACCCGGCTGCTCGCCAAGCGGATCCGCAAACAACGCGCCTTTCAACAATTTCGGCTCACGGTAGAGCACTGAAACCGAATGCGGGGTTGGGCGCGCGGTGGTCAACGGTAGCTTTCAACAATTTCGGCTCACGGTAGAGCACTGAAACATGGTATGTTGCGAAATTTCTGCTCTCGCGAATGGAAGCTTTCAACAATTTCGGCTCACGGTAGAGCACTGAAACACAAAGTTCTTGACCACAATCCGCCGCGAGGATATCTTCTTTCAACAATTTCGGCTCACGGTAGAGCACTGAAACGGTGACAATCCGTGCTCTGGCGCGATGAGATACAACCTTTCAACAATTTCGGCTCACGGTAGAGCACTGAAACCAGGTGCCAGGACGCCAGCGCGACATCGCGGACAACCCTTTCAACAATTTCGGCTCACGGTAGAGCACTGAAACCCACTCTACCACACACTCCCTCATCCCGTCACTCCCCTTTCAACAATTTCGGCTCACGGTAGAGCACTGAAACTGGGCATGCCGGGCGGGAGCGCGCCGGGCGCGGGACTTTCAACAATTTCGGCTCACGGTAGAGCACTGAAACGTATTATATCCATACGTAAATGACGTTAGTAAACTACCTTTCAACAATTTCGGCTCACGGTAGAGCACTGAAACGCGGCTGCGGCTGCGGCTGCGCTGCGATACGCCTGCGGCTGCCTTTCAACAATTTCGGCTCACGGTAGAGCACTGAAACCCGCGTCTGTCCACCACCAGACCGCGCCGTAGCGCTTTCAACAATTTCGGCTCACGGTAGAGCACTGAAACGGCAGGGACGCTCG
>Ga0116210_1001567_pt1 | contig 16379 bp, 16 predicted proteins | sample TshhotsprinmetaG_FD_94483 | JGI IMG/M metagenome (GOLD analysis project Ga0116210, IMG submission 94483) | Hot spring microbial communities from South Africa to study Microbial Dark Matter (Phase II) - Tshipise hot spring metaG | ecosystem: Environmental > Aquatic > Thermal springs > Hot... | reverse complement strand
TCAAAATTTTTATCAGACGGAGATGTTAAAATAAATCTGACTAAATCGAATGCTTCATTCAAACTATCTGATTTAGAATTTGTTACAAGATTGATTGGTGACAAATATCCAAACTATAATAGCGTCATTCCGTTAGAAAATGAAAACATTTTAAAAATTTCCAGATCAGAATTATTATCTTCAATCAGAAGAATGATGGTATTTGCAAGTGATGATAATAAACAAGTAAGGCTGAATATTGAGGCAAGTGAATTGAAAATTTCTATTGAAAATATTGATACCTCTTCAAGTGCTACTGAAAGTTTAGATTGTGAATATAAAGGTGACCCAATGGTAATTGGATTTAATGTGTTTTATTTTAATGATATGATAACACATATTGATTCTGAAAAATTGATATTAAAACTTCATTCACCAACTAAGGCTTGCTTGATTGAACCAAGCGAAACATCAGAGAACGAAGAAATACTCATGTTATTAATGCCGGTGCGACTTAACAATTAGAAATGTTACTTTCTTCTTTATCTGTTAAAAATTTTAGAAAACACATCAGTTCAAATTTCCAATTTGCAGAAGGTTTGAATTACATAGTTGGCAAGAATAGCATTGGTAAAACTTCGATTCTTGAAGCAATTCATTATTTATGCAGTTCAAGAAATATCTTTGCTAAAGACAGTGAGGTTTTAAGTTTTAACCAAGATCAATTTGAAATCGAAGGTGTCTTTCAAAATAAAAATATAAACAAGGTGCGGTATTTTTTTAATAATAACGAAAACAAGAAATATTATTTTTTAAACGGTAAACAAATTCATAAGTCAAGCGAGATTGTGGGCAGGTTTCCGGTTGTTACATTAACACCGAATGACCATCAGATAACTCAAGGTTCTCCTGCAGACAGAAGGAAATTTTTTGATTCGGTTTTTTCACAAGCAAGTAAAACTTATCTGGATTTTTTAATTGATTATAATAAAATTCTGAAGAATCGTTCCGTTATCTTAAATAAACTTTCAGAAAAAATTACACCCTCTTTATTAGATGAGCTAGATTCGTGGACTGAGAATTTAATAACTAAAGGAGCCCAGATAATAAAATACAGGAAAAAATTTATCAGAGACTTTAACAATTATTTGATTGATTCTTATGCGCAGATTATGGACTCAAACGAAATTCCATCAATAAAATACTTGACTATCTCTGATGAACCAGACTTTGATGAAAAAACAGTATTGGAAAGTTTGATCAAAGAGAACAGGGAGCTGGAAATTAAAAGAAATATAAACCTATTCGGTCCTCATAGAGATGATTTTCTTTTCGAAATCAATGGAATTAACTTAAAGAAATTTGGTTCACAAGGTCAGAATAAAACCTTTCAGATTACTTTAAGATTTGCAGAATTTTTTTATCTAAAAGAATTCACAAATGAGGTCCCGATATTTTTACTTGATGATGTCTTTAGTGAACTTGACGCGTTCAGAGCTGGTAGAGTAAGCGAATTTCTCAAAAAGGTTGGTCAAGCATTTATTACTTTGACTGATTTTTCTAATTTGAGTTTTCTCTCAAAATCAGATAGAGATATAATAATAAATTTATCTACTAGTTGACGAAATGAATAGTGACTTTAAAAGCTTAGAAGAAGTTGTCAACTCATCACCTGAACTGGTTCATATAAAAAAATTAATTGAGGAACATAATGTTGAGAAAGACTTCTTCCAGATTTTTCCTGAACTTAAACCGTTAATAAAATCAGTGAAGTTTTCTAAAAACACATTAAAGATGAGTGTTGAAATTCCAAGCTTGAGGAATGAACTCAAATTCCGTGAATCAGAAATAATCGAAAAAATTAATAACTTTTATAAATCACAAAAAGTTAAAAGAATCCAATTTTCAAATAAATAAGTTAGGTAGTTATGAGTAATAATAACTCAAATGATTATAGTGCTAAAAATATAAATGTGCTAAAAGGACTTGAAGCTGTTAGAAAAAGACCGGCAATGTATATCGGTGATGTTTCAACACGAGGTCTTCATCATTTAATAAATGAAGTTGTTGACAATAGTATTGATGAAGCTCTCGCAGGATATAATGATAGAGTAATCGTCACCTTAAATACTGATGGCTCTGTAACAGTAGAAGACAGAGGAAGAGGAATTCCTGTTGATATGCACCCGATTGAAAAAAAATCTGCGCTCGAAGTTGTTATGACTGTACTTCACGCTGGAGGTAAATTTGATAAGAGCAGTTACAAAGTTTCTGGCGGTCTGCACGGTGTTGGAGTATCCGTTGTTAATGCACTTTCTGAATGGCTTAAAGTTGAAGTAAGAAGAGATAACAAAATTTATTTTCAGGAATATAGAAAAGGTGTTCCTGTTGAAAACGTAAAACAGATTGGCACTTACAAAGGTGATCATACGGGTACTAAGGTAACTTTCCTACCCGACAAAACAATATTTAAGAACACTAAATTTAACTTCGATACTGTTGCTGAGAGAATGCGTGAACTTGCCTATTTGAATAAAGATGTTACTATGATATTAAAAGATGAAAGAGACGGAGCTGAAGAAACATTCAGATTTAAAGGAGGACTTATCGATTTTGTTAAATATCTTGACGAACAGAGAAACCCGTTGCACAAACCTATTTACTTTGAAGCGGAGAAGGATAATACTCCGATCGAAATTGCATTTGAGTATAGTGATTCATTTTCGGAGAATGTTCATACTTATGTAAACAATATCAACACAATTGAAGGCGGAACTCATCTTGTTGGATTCAGAACAGCTTTGACCAGAACATTTAATAACTATGCTTATAAAAATGGTTTGATAAAGGAAAATAATAAAATTACTCTGACAGGTGATGATTTCCGCGAAGGATTAACCGCAGTCATTTCAGTTAAAGTTATGGAGCCACAATTCGAAGGTCAAACTAAAACCAAATTAGGCAACAGTGAGGTTAAATCTATTGTTGAGACGATAGTCGGCGAAAAACTTTCAGAATATCTCGAAGAAAATCCTTCCGTTGCAAGAAAGATCATTGAGAAATCATTAAAAGCAGCTGAAGCTCGTGAAGCCGCTAGAAAAGCAAGAGAACTTGTCCGAAGAAAAAACGCACTTGATTCTTTGCATTTGCCCGGAAAATTGGCTGATTGTTCAATCAACGATCCGGAACATTGTGAAATTTATATTGTTGAAGGAGACTCAGCTGGTGGATCAGCGAAACAAGGAAGAGACAGAAGATTTCAGGCTATTCTTCCAATAAAAGGAAAAATATTAAACGTTGAAAAAGCCAAGCTAAACAAGATCCTTGAGAATCAGGAAATTCAGGCTATGATTGCAGCGATTGGTGCAGGTATTGGTGAAGACTTTGATCCTTCTAAAGCAAGATATGGAAAAATTATTTTGATGACTGATGCTGATGTTGATGGAAGTCATATCAGAACTTTATTGTTGACTTTTTTCTACCGACATATGAAAGAACTAATAACACTTGGTAAAGTTTTTATTGCTCAACCTCCGCTTTATAAAATTAAGAAGGGTAAAGAAGAAGTATTCGCATTTGATGATGATGAACTTGATCAGGTATTGAAAAGATTTAAGGCAGATTCTAAATCTAAATCAAAACAGGAGGTTTCTGAACAAGAAGTTGAAACTGATGAAGAAGGACATCCGAAAGGAATTGTGATTACAAGATACAAAGGATTGGGCGAAATGAATCCTGAGCAACTTTGGAATACAACGATGAATCCGGAAACAAGAACAGTCCTTCAGGTTAATTTGGAAAGTGCTGCGGCAGCTGATAAAATCTTCGAAACACTAATGGGAGATGCAGTTGAGCCAAGAAGAGAGTTTATTGAAAAACATGCTAAGTACGCAAATCTTGACGTATAAAGTTAGTAAACAAATTATTGATTCATCTTAAACAGAAATAAAAAATAATATTATGACCACAATTTTTGAAAAAATAATTCCGATAACCCTCGAAGAGGAAATGAAATCCTCTTACATTGATTATGCTATGAGCGTTATAGTAGCTCGTGCTCTGCCGGATGTTCGTGATGGTTTGAAACCCGTTCACCGCAGAGTTCTTTATGGAATGCACGAACTTGGTTTAGCTTATAACAGACCTTTTAAAAAATCAGCCAGAATTGTAGGAGAAGTCTTAGGTAAATATCATCCGCACGGTGATAGTGCAGTTTATGATACGATGGTTAGAATGGTGCAGGATTTTTCACTCCGTTATCCATTAGTAAATGGTCAGGGTAATTTTGGTTCTGTTGATGGTGATTCCCCAGCAGCAATGCGTTATACCGAAGCAAGATTAGCAAGAATATCAGAAGAACTATTAAGAGACTTAGATAAAAACACTGTTGATTTCGGTCCTAACTTCGATGACTCTCTTCAAGAACCTTTAGTCCTTCCTGCATATCTTCCAAATTTATTAGTTAATGGTGCAAGCGGAATTGCAGTCGGAATGGCTACTAATATTCCACCACATAATTTGGGAGAAGTTGTTGATGGTTTAATAAAATTAATTGATAATCCTTCTCTGTCATCAGCTGATTTGATGAAATATATCAAAGCTCCGGATTTTCCAACCGGCGGTATTATTTATGGTTATGAAGGTGTGAAAGAAGCTTACGTAACAGGACGCGGTAGAATTATTCTTCGTGCAAAAGCAAACATTGAAACTCTGAAAAATGATAGAGAGAATATTGTTATAACCGAAATTCCTTATCAGGTTAATAAATCAAATTTGATTGAAAAAATTGCTGACCTAGTTCGTGAAGGAAAAATTAATGATATCTCCAACATTAGGGATGAATCTGATAGAGATGGACTGAGAGTAGTTATCGAACTTAAAAGAGATGCTCAACCCGCAGTTGTGCTCAATCAACTTTTTAAGCATACTCAAATGCAGGTTACTTTCGGTGTAATTATGCTTGCACTGGTCAATGGCGTGCCTAAAGTTCTGACTCTTCAGGAAATGATGAAACATTTTCTCGACCATAGAATGGATGTCTTGATACGAAGGACCAAATATGAACTCGATGCAGCAGAAAAACGTGCTCATATTCTTGAAGGTTACATTATCGCTCTTGATAATATTGATGAAGTTATCGAAACGATTAAAAAATCCCGCGATGTTGAATCTGCGAAAAACAATTTGATGAAGCGATTCAAACTCAGTGAAATTCAGGCAAAAGCTATTCTTGATATGCGCCTGCAAAGATTAACTGGTTTGGAAAGAAAGAAAATTGAAGATGAATACAAAGAAACCATCAAATTGATTGAAAGATTACGTGGAATTTTGGAAAGTGAGAATAAAAGAAAGCAAATTATAAAAGAAGAGCTTATAGCTATTAAAGAAAAATACGCTGATGAACGAAGGACAGAGATTATCCACGACTACAAAGAATTTTCTCTTGAAGATATTATTGCCGAAGAAGATGTCGTTGTTACAATTTCTCATCAGGGATTTATAAAAAGATTTCCGGTTAGTGGCTACAGAAGACAATCACGCGGTGGCAAAGGTGTTACAGGTGTTAGCACAAAAGAAGATGATTTCATTGAACATATGTTCATCGCATCCACTCATCAATATATTCTTTTCTTCACAGACAAAGGAAGATGTTATTGGTTGAAAGTGCACGAAGTTCCTGAAGGAGGCAGAACAGCAAGAGGTAGATCAATAATAAATCTTCTTGAGAAAGAAAAAGATGAATTAATCACTGCTTTTGTTGCGGTGAAAGAATTTACCGATAATCAGTATTTAATAATGGCTACTGAACAAGGCACAATTAAAAAAACAGTTTTATCAGCCTATGGAAACGTTCGTAAAGGTGGTATTAACGCAATCAATCTTGTAGATGGCGATAAACTAATCGCAGTTAAAATGACTGAAGGAAATAATGATATTGTTATAGGCACAAGAAATGGTTTTGCGATTAGATTTAACGAAAAGGATGTACGTGATATGGGTAGAACTGCTACTGGTGTTCGCGGAATCAAATTACAAAAAGGCGACAGAGTTGTTGGCTTATTAGTTATTAAACATCCGCAGACAAGCGTTTTGGTTGTTACAGAAAAAGGTTACGGAAAACGCTCTGATATAAATGATTACAGAATTACACGAAGAGGTGGTAAAGGTGTGATTACTGTTAAAACCACAGATAAAGTTGGTAAAATGATTTCAATGATGGAAGTAGTAGATAAAGATGAATTAGTAATAATATCAACTCAGGGAATGGTTATCAGACAAGCTGTTAAAGATTTAAGAGTAATGGGAAGAAACACTCAGGGTGTGAGAGTAATTAAACTGAATGAAGGAGATTCAATCGCTGATATTGCCAGAATTATTCCTGAAGATGAAGATTCAAACGGTAACGGAAGTGAAATGTGATGAATTTAATCTAAACTTTCATCTTTTCAGCGAAATATCTATATTGATGACAAGCAATTTCAATCACTTATGAAAATTTATAATCATATTAAATCAACCATTGACGAAAAGGGAGCTGCATTTTTTATTCTTCTTGATCCTGATAAAGTAGATTTTTTTCGATTAGAAGATTTCATTAAAGTGGCTGAAGATTCTGGTGTTGATGGTTTCCTTATTGGTGGGAGCTTAATTATTTCTGGCGATTTTGAATCTTTAATTCAGAAAGTAAAATCATATACAAAATTACCAACAATCATATTTCCGGGCAGCATTACTCAGGTATCAAAATATGCCGATGCAATTCTTTTCATTTCTGTAATCAGCGGACGAAATCCTGAGCATCTGATAGGAAAACAAGTATTAGCTGCTCCTCTTATAAGAAAAGCAAATATAGAACCTCTTAGCACAGGATATATTTTAGTTGATTCTGGTACAACTACAACTGCGGTTTATATCAGCGGTAGTTTACCTGTTCCAAGAAACAAACCAGATATTGCTGCAGCCACAGCTTTAGCAGCGGAATATCTTGGGATGAAATTCATTTATCTTGAAGCGGGAAGCGGAGCTCAATTATCTGTGCCTAATGATATGATTAAAGCTGTTTCGAAAGTCTGCTCAATTCCAATTATTGTTGGAGGTGGATTACGTCATCCGAAAGATGTTGTAGAAAAAGTATCTGCCGGAGCATCAGTAATTATCGTTGGCAACTTCTTTGAAGAAGAAAAGAACTGGTCATCAATGAAAGATTTTGCAGACGCAACTCATCACAAAAAAGGAATAATTGTTTGATGTCATTTGAATTAAAAAAATTTTTTGAAGATTCATTAGAAGAAAGTTCTTCGCTGAAACTTAGAATTAAAGAATTGTTGTTTGAAGAATTAAAATCAGCAGTCGAACTTTTAGTAGATTGTTTTAAGGAAGGGAACAAATTGCTTTTATGTGGTAATGGCGGAAGCGCCGCTGACTCACAACACTTAGCTACGGAATTTGTAATTCGATTAAGCCCGCATCTTCAAAGACCCGCATTACCAGCATTTGCAATTACAACTGATTCTTCTAATCTGACTGCTGGTGGAAATGATATTGGTTTCGAAAATGTATTTGCAAGAAATGTAGAAGGTCTTGGTAGGAAAGGTGATGTTTTAATTGCTATTTCAACAAGCGGTAATTCCCCGAATATTATCAAAGCTGTTGAAATGGCTAAAATTAAGGAAATGAAAGTAATTGGTCTTCTCGGTGGAAGTGGTGGTAAATTAAAGGAGATGGTTGATTTGCCAATAATCGTTCCATCTTCAAATACTCAAAGAATTCAGGAGGGTCATATCACAATTGGTCATATAATTTGTGAAGCAGTTGAACACATACTTTTTTCAAACTAAAAAATCAAGGAAAGGGTAAAATGAAAACTCAAAAACTTTTAATATCGTTTTTCACAATTATTATCACAACGCTCTATTTCATAGGGTGTGGCTCAGAAAAAGATCCTGTTTCACCAGATCCTACTCCGGAGAAAATTAAAGTTAAGTCTGCTACTAATCCACTTGCCTATTCTTTAAATAATACTACAGTAGTTATAAAATGGACAAAAAGTTTGGATGAAAATCTCTCCGACTTTGACGGTTACTTAGTCAGAATATTAACTACAGCAAATACACTTGTCAGGGAAAGAACAGTAAATAAAAATCTTGATACTTTGGCTGTTACAGATTTAACTGCAGGGACAATTTACAATTTCGAAGTTATTGCAAAAGCTCAATCGAATTCTCCGAGATATATCAATTCTGATCCGGTTACAATTCAATGGTCACCCGCCTGGAGGTTCGATACTGAAGGAACAATTCCAATTAAAATTTATGAAAGTTCCAGTTCAACCGGTTTTGCAAGTGGACTAATTTTCTACAATCCATCAACTCAGCAACCTAAAACAGTTTCATTGTTAAGTGCAGATAGCTCTCTAATTGATGTATATTTGTTTACCATCTCAGGTTCAAGTAATGTTGAATTAAGAAGTTCACATTTATATCGTTCAAACAGAAAGATTACAAGATTTTCAACAGTTTCAAGAGATGTTAATTCATTGAACGACCCGTTACCTTCACCACCTGATACTACTACATATAGTCAATTTCAATTCAGAGTTGATTCTGTTGCAGTTACGAGTTCTAAAGTTTTGTATTTCAAAGGAAACAATGGCAACTACGGAAGAATTTTAATAGAACGTAACCCAAGTAACGGAACTTTAATCTGGGGTACTTCTCCAGAGCAATATCTTCAAGTAAGACTTTCGTATCAATCAGTACCTTATAATAAATTTTCTAAAATAAGATAACAGGAGTCAGCGATGAATTCAGCAATCAAATTTGTTTCATTTATCATATTTCTTACAATAATTTTTAATTCAAATTTATTCGGTCAAAAATCAGTTACACTCGTCGGAGAAATAGTAGAATTAAAAACTTATATGGTTGATAAAATCAAGCCAAATAGTCCTGCCGGAATTGAAGTAACTAAAGAAGGCTTAATGGTGGGAGGAACTTTTGCTTTAGTGGAAAAGAAAACTAATAAAGTTGTAATTCTAATTCCAAGTGCAGTAAACAAAAATCTTTATGGTGTACTTGAACCATATCTTGGTACACAAGTTTTTATTAAAGGTCAACAATATTCTTCAGGCGGAATCAGAGTACTTACGGTAGATGATGTTGGAAAATCTCTGAAGTAAAATTTGTATTAAACTTTAAGAAGCTGTTTCAAAAGTAATTATTGTCCGATTTATCTAGATAAGTTTTCCGTCTAAAGCGGAAAATATAAAGTTGTTGTTTTAGGAATAAATTACTTTATACTTTTAAGACAGCTTCTTTTATTTTAAATCAGAAAAAATTTTGTTGAAGTTGATGAAAATTTTTGAAACTCTGAGAAACCCAAGATTGTTGTTGAAATATGAAAAGAAAAGAATTCATAAATAAAATTGCTTTAGGGATTGCTGGATTTTTAGTTCTTCCTTCAGATAATAATGCGAAAACTTATCCCATAAATGCAAATCTCAAACCAAATCCAGCTCAGTGGAGAGATGATCAAATCAATATCGCTTGGATTGGTCATTCAACAGTATTGATTAACTTTTTTGGAAAAATAATTTTAACAGATCCGGTTCTTTTTGAAAGAGTTGGAATAAATCTTTTCGGGATAACCTTCGGACCAAGCAGATTTACTAATCCAGCTTTGACAATTGATGAAATTCCGAAGCCTGATTTAATTCTCCTTTCTCACGCACATATGGATCATATGGATTATGCAACATTGCAGAGATTTACAAAACTTTTTCCAAATCGAATAGATTGTATAACTGCTTTCAATACGAAAGATGTGATTGAAGAACTGAAATGGAAATCTATCAGTGAACTCGATTGGAATGAAGAAACAGAAATAATTGGTATGAAAGTTAAAGCGATTGAAGTCAAACATTTTGGTTGGAGATATCCTTGGGAGAGAGATAGATCGAAAGGTTTTATGCAAAATGGCAGAAGCTATAATGCTTATGTGATAGAAAGATTTGATAAGAAAATTCTTTTCGGTGGTGATACTGCGATGACTGATCAATTCAAAAAAGTTGCTAATGAAAATATTGAAATTGCCATTATGCCAATTGGAGCTTATAAACCTTGGAGAAGAAATCATTGTGATCCGGAAGAAGCTCTGATAATGGCTGATAAACATATTGGTGCAAAATATTTTATACCAATTCATACTAAAACATTCAAGCAAGGTTCAGAGCCGATAGAAGAGCCTCTCAACTGGCTACAGAATTCAATTCCAAATTACAAAATAAAATTGGCTATAAAAGAACTTGGTGAGACTTTCACTTTGTAAGGTTTAAGCTGAAAAATCTTTTTCATTAATCCTTCTTTAGTAAATTTGTTAAAACAATTTATTAAGTATTTATGACAACAACTCCGAAAAAGGTAGTTATTATAGGTGCAGGGATTTCTGGTCTGACCACAGCATATCTTTTAGATAAAAAAGGTTTTGATGTTACTGTTTTGGAAAAAAAATCTTCTGTCGGTGGTTCAATTGAATCAGTCAAAGAAAATGATTTTTTGTTTGACAGAGGACCTAATTCAGCGTTAGAAACCACTCCAATTATCTCACAGCTGGTTGAAGAATTAAATTTACAAGATGAACTGCTATACGCAAATAAAGCTGCAGATAAAAGATATATTTTAAGAGACAATAAGTTGCATCCTCTTCCGATGAATCCAAAATCATTTTTAAAGACGGAATTGTTTTCAACAAAAGCAAAGCTTCGATTATTTATGGAGCCATTCATAAGTCGTTCAAACGACGGATATTATCAAAGTCTTGCAGAATTTGTGAAAAGAAGATTAGGTCAGGAATTTCTTGATTATGCAATTAACCCTTTCGTTGCAGGTGTGTATGCAGGCAGACCTGAAGAATTGAGTGTGAAATCAGCTTTCCCTAAACTTTATGCTCTTGAAGAAGAATATGGTGGATTGATTATTGGCACAATAAGAAGCATCAAAAAAAGAAGACAGCGGGCAGAAAAATCAAAACAATCTGCAAAGATGATTTCTTTTAAGTCTGGTATGATTGCACTACCGAATGCAATAGCAAATTATTTTGGCGATAAAATAATTCTTAACGCAGATGTTTATTCTGTATTTAAGTCTAATGATAAATATAAATTGGTTTACAAGTTAAATGGCGAAGATTACTCTATTGAAACTGATGTAATTGTTTCAACTGTACCCAGTTTTGTTGCGAGTAATATTTTTGAAAAGTTTAACAAAGATTTCAGTGAACATTGTAATTCAATTTATTATCCTCCAGTACTTGTTTATTATTTGGTTTATAAAAAAGAAGATATCGGACATCCACTTGATGGTTTTGGATTTCTGATTCCTGAAAAAGAAAAAAAGTCTTTTCTCGGAGCATTATGGAGCTCAGTAATTTTTCCATTTAGAAGTGATGATAATTACGCTGCATTTACATTGTTCATTGGTGGTTCGAGGAATCCAGATTTTGTTAACATTGAAAGAGAAGAGCTATTATCAAAAGTCAGGATGGAGTTTGAAGAAATAATGCAAATCAAAGGTGAGCCAGCATATTCTTCAAACAGATTTTGGGAAAAAGCAATTCCGCAATACAACATTGGTTACATTGAACACGAAAGATTTTTTGATGAATTTGAAAGGGAGAATCCGGGTATTTTTATAAGTGGAAATTTCCGAGGTGGAATTTCAGTAGGGGATTGCATAAAAAATGCTGAAATTGTTTCCGAGAAAATTTTAAAATATTTTTAATTTCTTTGCGACTCTGCTTGAAATAATTTGGTTTCTCGCAAAAACGCAAAATCAAAAAAGGAGTAGTAATGAGTACTTTCCCAACAATCCGTCATCGTCGTTTACGTTATAATCCTCTAATAAGGGATATGGTGAGGGAAACTGTATTAACAAAAAATGATTTGATTTATCCCTTGTTTGTAGTACCGGGAAGTAAAGTAAAAAATCCAGTTAAATCAATGCCGGGCGTTTATCAGATGTCTATTGATATTGTTGTTGAAGAATGTAAAGAAGTAAGAGATTTAGGTATTCCGGCAATAATTCTTTTTGGGATACCAGAGCTTAAAGATGAAAAGGGTTCAGAAGCTTATGATCCCAATGGGATTATTCAGAGAGCTGTCAGGGCTATTAAAAAAGAAGTAAATGATCTTGTTGTAATAACAGATGTTTGTATGTGCGAATACACTTCTCACGGACATTGCGGAGTTTTACACGGTGAAGAGATTTTAAATGATGAAACGATTGAACTTCTCGCAAAAGAAGCTCTGACACACGCACAGGCAGGTGCAGATATGATTGCACCATCTGATATGATGGATGGAAGAGTTGCAGCAATAAGAAAAATTCTTGACGATAACGGATTTAATAAAATACCGATTATGAGTTATGCCGCTAAGTACGCTAGTGGCTTTTATGGACCTTTCCGAGATGCCGCTGAATCAACTCCAGCTTTTGGTGACAGAAGATCTCATCAAATGGATATTGGAAATATTAACGAAGCATTAAGAGAAATAGAAGAAGACATAAAAGAAGGTGCTGATATTGTAATGGTTAAACCTGCAGGTCCTTATCTTGATGTTATAAGAGAAGTCAAACAAAGATTTGGAATGCCAACTGCAGCTTATCAGGTAAGTGGTGAATACTCTATGATAAAAGCAGCTGGCGCAAACGGCTGGATTGATGAAGAACGTGTGATGGTTGAATCTGCATTCGCAATCAAAAGAGCTGGTGCAGATATGTTCTTAACATACTTTGCAAAAGATTTAGCAAAGTGGATTGATAAAACAAGAAAATAGTCATAATAAAATGGAGAGCTATTTATGAATCCTTTGTTAGAAAGAATCGAAATAAAGCCAGATGTTTGTTTCGGCAAACCTTGTATTAAAGGAACAAGAATATGGGTTTCTCTTATACTTGACCTACTGGCAAGTGGCTACGATTCAAAAAAAATTCTTGAAGAATATCCTTATATTTCTGAAGAAGATATTCGAGCATGCATAGCTTATGCCGCAGAGATAACTCGCGAAAGATTCGTTGAAATTAAAGACTAGCTCAACTATGAAGATCAAGTTGGATGAAAACTTAGGAAAATCTATAAAGAAAATTTTTGAGGATAATGGTTTTGATGTTCTTAATGTCTTTGATCAAAATATTCTTGGTTGTTCAGATAATCACCTTTACAACCTTGTAAAACTTGAAAAAAGATGTTTGATTACATTAGATAAAGATTTTGCTGATGTTATAAGATTTGACCCTATTGATACATATGGTATAATTGTACTTAGATTAAAAGGGAAAATTAATCTGAACTTAATTGAAAAAATGATTCATAATTTCTTAGAATATCTTAAGAGAGAAGAACCAATAAATAATACTTGGATCGTAGAGCCAGATAAAATCAGAATTCATCAAAGAGAATAAAATTTCAATTTAAAGGTTGTGAATATCCTTGTAGTTCGCCAGCATAATCAGATTGGCGATATGTTGTGCTCGCTTAGTCTTTATAAAGCAATAAAGAAAAAATATCCTAACTCACACATTACTCTGGTTGCAGCAAAAACCAATTATGATATTCCTTACTTTGATATCAACCCATACATAGACAGAGTAATTGTTTATGATAAATCTTCCCTAAAAGCCATCCTGAACTTTTTCACACAAATCCGTGAAAGAAAATATGATTATGGTTTTGTGCCTTCAACTATTGCATTATCACGCACATCTCATCTTGTAAATTTTCTTTCCGGCGCAAGTAAAAGAATAGGCGTCAATTCAATTAATGGTGTTAAAAATAAATCGTCATACCTTCTAAATCTTAAATCTGATTTTAATTGGAAAGGGAAACACCAACAAATAAGAAATCTTGAGATAGCAAGAATTGCAGGTTTTGATTTATTTGATGAAGAATTAAAAGACATAAAATTTGAATTTACTCAAGATGAAATCTCTATTGCAAAAAATCATCTTAGTAAACTCTTTATAGATAATTCGAAAAGAATAATTGCGTTTCATCCGGGAGCAGGGAAAAAACAGAATATCTGGCCAACTAATTACTTTTTTGAGCTAATTCTTAAACTCAAAGCTGAATTTAATACTAATGTTTTATTTACATGTGGAAAGATAGATAAACCAGTTATTGATGAATTATCAGAAAAAATGCATAACAGTAATGTTTCGTTTAGTCTATTAGAAAATAATGTTTCTATTAGACAGCAATCAGCTATTCTAAGCTTAGTAAGTCTTTATATCACTAATGATACAGGAAGTATGCATATAGCTGGTTTTGGCAGGGCTAAAATGATTTCATTATTTGGTCCAACAGATCCGAAAGAATGGTGCCCGGAATATGAAAAATCATATTTCATTAAATCAAATTCAGGAAAAATTGAAGATATCAGCATTGAACAGGTTTATCAATTAGCAAAAAAAATACTGAAAGATTAAAATGAAAAAAAATATTTTGTCAGAAATTTTTATTTATCCAATCAAATCACTTGGTGGCATTTCATTATCAGAATCCGAAGTAGAGGATCGAGGTTTAAAGTTTGATAGAAGAATGATGCTTGTTGATGAACAAGGAACCTTTATGACTCAACGTGATTTTCCACAAATGGCTTTGTTAAAAACTAAAATTCAAAATGAGCAGTTGATAGTATATCAGTCACCTAAGAATCAATCAATTACTCTTCCTTTAGCTGAAAAACATTTTAATAATGATAAAAAAATTAAAGTTATGATCTGGGATGATGTTTGTGAATCAATAATCGTATCAAAAGAAGCGGATGATTTTTTTTCTGATTTAATTGGAATAAAATGTCATTTAGTTTATATGCCCGATGAAGCAAAAAGAATTGTTGATCCTAAAAGAAAGTATGTTAATGATTATCATACAGTAAGTTTTGCAGATGGCTATCCGTTTTTAATTATCGGACAATCTTCACTTGATGAATTAAACAGTAGATTGGAGGAGCCTGTTCCTATGAATCGTTTCCGGACCAATTTCGTTTTTACAGGAGGAGAACCATTCGAAGAAGATAATTGGAAAGATTTTCTGATTGGAGAATTGCACTTCAAAGCTGTCAAACCTTGTGCAAGATGTGTTATCACAACTACAGATCAGGAGACAGCGATACGTAATCAGGAGCCGCTCAAAACTCTTTCAACATTCCGTAAGTTTGGTAATGAAGTAATGTTTGGAATGAATCTAATTTCATTTAACACAGGAAAGGTGAAAGTTGGTGATGAAATTAAACTTATTTAATTATTAAATTTTGATCAGTAATGAATTCAATTTTTAATCTTAATTTCTTTCAGGTATGAAAAAGTTTCTAATTTTTATTATCAGTTTAATTGTTTTTAATTACTGTTCTACTCATAAAAATTATTTGCCGGAAGAATTTTGGGGAATGAAGTTGAACAAAAAATTAATAGGAAATGAAGCAAAAGATTTTGTTGACAGATTACATTTTCAAAATGTTGCAACTGAGAAGAATGAGATTGGATTTTATACCGGGGCAGTTGGAAATGCTGCTGTTTACATCACTTACTACAATTCCGCAGAAAAAGCTGATGATGATTTTAGAAAAATGACTGTGAAAATTTCTCCTGAAAATTCTGTCTTCGTAAATGGAAAATATGAGACAATAAACAATAAAAATGTTTATAGCTGTGTGGGGATGGGACAAATTCATTATGTTTTTTCACATAAGAATTTACTTTTCTGGATTTCAGTTGACCCGAATTTCAGCAGGCAATTCTTCGAAGAGTATTTAACTTTTGTTGTTGATTGAGTTTATATTGATTATCAAGTCGAGCTAAAACCCGCCTTTGAGAATCCGCTAAAAAGCTTAGACAAATCCTAAACTAAACTTTCCAAACTTTTCCGTAAAGTTATGAGAGTACTCAGATACCAATCCAATGTTCAGGTGAACTGACAACCCCTCTTATCTCGAATTTAGTTTTTCCGGGATTCAGAATATAATTGAAGTTGTATTGAACAACTCCTTTGAATCCTTAGTTTGAACGGCAAACTTCGCAAGATACTCCTTCATTAGCACGCGAATTAAATTCTGGTCTCGGTGGAAGAACATCTCCGGCTGCGAATGATAGAAAAGCGTGGCATCCATTACAGCCTGATTTAACTTCTGCAACTCTCTCATCTTTCTCAGCGTGCGGAACAGCTAATTCAAAATATTCAATCTCATCCCAATGATGAGTGTATGATTAAGACATCATTGCTTGTTTCCTTGCTGATAAAAATCTTTATGACAAGAAGTACCACAGATTCAGGTGTTTTGAAATCTTCGTATTTGAATGCTCCCAAAAGCTCTGCTCCTGCTTTTTGAGCATAGGAGACAAAACTTA
>Ga0116210_1001554_pt1 | contig 16469 bp, 19 predicted proteins | sample TshhotsprinmetaG_FD_94483 | JGI IMG/M metagenome (GOLD analysis project Ga0116210, IMG submission 94483) | Hot spring microbial communities from South Africa to study Microbial Dark Matter (Phase II) - Tshipise hot spring metaG | ecosystem: Environmental > Aquatic > Thermal springs > Hot... | reverse complement strand
TATCTGGGCGCACACCTACGGCGGATGGGGCCTCTACACGGATGAAGGGAGCACCGGCATCCTGTTCGAGAACAACCTCGTGCACGACACCAAGGACGCCTCGTTTCATCGGCATTACGGCCGCGACAACACCGTCCGCGACAACATCCTGGCCTTCAGCCGCGACTGTCAGGTCCGGGTTTCGCGGGCCGACGACAAGAACCCCCCTGCCGCCGCCGACAACGTGCCTTCGATCCGCCTCCGGTTCGAGCACAACCTCGTCGTTTGGGAGAGCGGCGAAGCCTGGCGCGGACCGTTCACCCGGCTGGAGTTCCGGTCGTCGAGCAACCTGTGGTGGAACTACCGCGGGCCGGCCACAAACTTCGCAGGCCGCACGCTCGCGCAGTGGCAGGCGGCGGGCCAGGAGGCCGGTTCCCTCGTCGCCGACCCGGGCTTCGAGGATGCCGCCGCGCGCCGCTTCCGGTTGCCGGCCGGATCGCCGGCGGCCGCGGTCGGCTTTCAGCCGTTTGAGCTGCGCGCGAGGGTCGATGGCGACCCGGGGCGGGTCGAGTCCGCCCGCTCGGCCCCCATGCCGGGCTTCGGCCGGCTGCCGCCTTGGTCGCTGTAACGGCGCTTGCTTCGTATACTGGCCGAATGCTCTGGGCGGTGTACCAGGTCGCGTTTGCGGCCGGCTTCGCGCTCCTGTCCCCGTATTTTTTCTGGCGGATGGCGCGACGCGGCGGCTACTGGGCGCGGTTCGAAGAGCGGTTCGGCCGGCATCGCGCCGACGTCCGGGCTCGCCTCGCCAGCGGCCCCCGCCCCGTGTGGATTCACGCGGTCAGCGTCGGGGAAATGCAGGTGGCCGCGGCGATCGCCGAAGAATGGCGGCGGCGTGCGCCGGAGGTCCGGTTCGTCTTCTCCATGACGACCCCCACCGGCCGCCGAATCGCGGAGTGTCGCGCCGGCTCGGCCGACGTGGTGATCTACTACCCGATCGACTTCCCGGGCTTCGTCCGCCGTGCGCTGGACGCGGTGCGACCGCGCGCACTGGTGCTCTGCGAGGGCGAGCTGTGGCCGAACATGATCCGCGCTTGCGCGCGCCGCGGCGTGCCCGTCGCGGTGGTCAACGGCCGCGTCTCGGACCGCTCCTGGCCCCGTTACCGTCACGTGCGCTTCCTCACGCGCCGCTTGCTGCCGTGCCTCCGTCGATGGCTGGGCCAAAGCCTCGAGGATGCCCAGCGCATCCGCGACCTCGGCGCGCCGCCGGAGGTCGTCGAGGTGGTCGGCAGCGCAAAATACGATGTCGCGCCGCCCGATTCGGCGGCCACCGCCACCCTCCGCGACGAGCTACGCCGCCGCGGCTTTTCCGCCGGCACGATCTGGCTGGTCGGCGGCTCGACCTGGCCCGGAGAGGAGGCCGCACTCTGGCGGGTCACCCGGCGCCTCCGCGATCGCCACCCGGCGCTGCGCCTGCTCGTCGTGCCCCGGCACGCCGAACGCGGACGCGTCGTGGCCGACGAGCTTCGCCGGCTGGGCGCCTCGCTGTACCGCCGAAGCTCGGACCAGACCGACACCCCCACGCCCGACGTCGCCCTCTTCGACACGACCGGCGAGCTGGCGGCGGTCTACGGGCTGGCGGACATCGTCTTCGTCGGCAAAAGCCTGACCTGCGCCGGCGGCCAGAACCCGATCGAGCCCGCTCGGTGGGGCCGGCCCATCCTCTGTGGCCCGCGGATGGAGAACTTCCGCGCCATCGTGGAGGATTTCCGCGCCGCCGAGGCGATCCGCGTCGTCACAGACGAGCGGGAACTGGCCGATGCCGTCGCCGCGTGGCTCGACGACCCTGCCGCCCGCACCGCAGCCGGACTGCGCGCGCTTGAGGTCGTGCTCCGCAACGCCGGCGCGATTTCACGCACGGTGGATCGGCTCACCGCGCTCGGGTCCTCCGACGCCCCGTGAGGCCGTTGCCGCGCCGTTGCCGGTCCGCGATCCCCTCTGCTAGGATGCCGCGCCAGCCCGGGCGGCCGGAGGCGGGGCCATGATTCTCGCGCACCTCCTCAAACCCGAAATCGTCGAGATGATCGAAGCCGGCGCCTGGAACGAGCTGCGCTCGTTTCTGGCCGACCAGCCCGCCCCCGAGATCGCCGAGCTGATCGCCAGCCTCGACGGCCGTGACCGGCTGGTCGTGTTCCGGCTCCTGCCGCGAAAGCTCGCCGGCGACGTCTTTGCCCTGCTCGACGCCGACCTTCAGAACCTGCTCGTGCAGGGCCTGGCCGGCGACGAGGTGCGCGAGTTGCTCGCCGGCCTGCCCCCGGACGACCGGACCGCCTTCTTCGGCGAATTGCCCGCCTCCGTCACCCAGCGGCTCCTCGACCTTCTCCCCGATGCCCAGCGCCGCGAGACGCTCGCGCTGCTCAGCTATCCGGAGAACAGCGTCGGCCGCCTGATGACCACCGCCTACGTCACCGTCCGGCCCGAATGGACCTGCGAGCAGGCCCTGGAGCACCTCCGCCGGCGCGGCCGCGACAGCGAGACGATGTCGGTGCTCTACGTCGTGGACGACGCCGGGCGCCTCGTGGACGACGTCCCCCTGCGGCGTCTGATCCTCGCCGACCTTCCGACGCCCGTCGCATCGCTGCTCGACGGCCGCTGCGACGCCCGCCTCCGCTCGCTGCAGGACCGGGAAGAGGCCGTGGCGATGTTCAAGAAATACGACTTCTATGCGATGCCCGTCACCGACGACGACGAGGTGCTCCTCGGGATCGTCACGATCGACGACGTGCTCGACGTCGCCGAGCAGGAGACCACCGAGGACTTCCACAAGCTGGCCAAGGTGCGTCCCCTCGGCGGCAGCCTGCGCCGGGCCTCCGTCTCCCTGCTGTTCCGTCAGCGCATCGGTTGGCTGGTCGGGCTGGTCGGCGTCAACCTGCTGTCCGGCGCGGCCCTCTCCCACTTCGAGGACACGATCCGCGCCGCCGTCGTCCTAGTGACCTTCCTGCCGCTGCTGATCGGCAGCGGTGGCAACGCCGGTTCCCAGTCGGCGACGCTCGTGATCCGCGCGACGGCCGTCGGCGACCTGCGGCCCGGCGACGCACTTCGGCTCCTGTGGCGCGAGGTGCTCGTCAGCTTCGGGATCGGCCTGATGATGGCCGCGGCGGTGTTCCTGCTGGCTTGGCAGCGGGGCGGGCCGGGCGTCGGGGTGGTCGTCGCCTCCGCGATGCTGGCGGTGGTCATGTTCGGCAGCCTCGTCGGCCTGCTCCTGCCGCTGGGGCTGGCCCGCCTCGGCTTCGACCCTGCCGCCGCCGGTGCGCCGTTGCTGACTTCTCTGGCCGACATTGGCGGCATCCTCATCTACTTCTCCATTGCCCGCGCATGGATGGGGAGAGGCTGACCCGTGAACCGCGTCCTCTCCCATGCGTTGAAACCCGACATCCTCGAGCTGATCGAACAGCGAGACTGGGACACCCTCCGGCAGTTCCTCGCGCTCCAGCCGGCGCCCGAGATCGTCGACCTCTTCGACTCGGTCGGGCCCACCGACCGCCTCCTGCTGTTCCGCCTGCTGCCTCGCCAGCTCGCCGAGGAGGTCTTTTCGCTCCTCGACTCGGACCGCCAGACTGCGCTGATCGAACACATGACCCGGGACGAGGCACGCGACGCCCTGCTGCGCCTCAGCCCCGACGACCGCACGGCGCTGCTGCAGGACCTGCCGCCCGCCGCCCTCCAGCGCCTGCTCGAGCTCCTCCCCGAGGCCCAGCGACGCGACACCTTGGCCCTGCTCGACTATCCCCCCGACAGCGTCGGCCGCCTGATGACCACCGCCTACGTGCGCATCCGCGCCGACTGGACCTGCGGCGAGGTCCTCCAACACATCCGCCGCCACGGCCAGGACAGCGAAACCCTCGCCATGCTCTACGTCACCGACGACCGCGGCCGGCTGGCGGACGACATCCGCCTGCGGCAGGTGATTCTCGCCGACCCCGCCACGCCGGTCCGCGAGCTGATGGACGGCCGCTACGTCGCGCTGCAGGCCCGGCAGGGACGCGCCGACGCCGTCGCCGCGTTCCGGAGGTACGGACTGTACGCGATGCCCGTCCTCGACGCGGAGGGCACGTTGCTCGGCATCGTGACCCACGACGACATCCTCGACGTTGAGGAGCAGGAATCCACCCGCGACTTCCACCGGCTGGGCACCGTCGAGCCCCTCGAGACGCGGTTCAGCGAAGCCGGCGTCAGCCTGTTGGTCCGACGTCGCGTCGTCTGGCTGCTGGCGTTGGTCGGCGTGAACGTCGTCTCCGGCACCGCGATGTCCGCCTTCGAGGACCTGATCGCGGCCAGCGTCGCGCTGGTGTTCTTCCTGCCGCTGCTAATCGACAGCGGCGGCAACGCCGGTTCGCAATCCGCCACGCTCGTCGTGCGCGCGATCGCCACCGGCGACGTCCGCTCGTCCGACTGGCACCGCCTCTTCGCGCGCGAGGTCCTCCTCAGCGCGCTCCTGGGGGGTGTCATGGCCGCCGCCGTGGGCGTTGTCGGTTGGTGGCGGGGCGGCCCGTCGCTGGCCGCCGTGGTGGCGTTGGCGATGTTGGCCTGCGTCATGGTCAGCAGCCTGATCGGCATCGTCCTGCCCTTCCTGTTGCTGCGTTTGCGGGCCGACCCCGCCGCCGCCAGCGTCCCCCTGATCACCTCGCTGGCCGACATCAGCGGCGTGATCATCTATTTCTCAATCGCTCGCGCCTTGATGCGCGCCTGACGCCGGGAGGACCATGAGAGCGCCGTGAAGCGTCCGACGCCCCGCGCCCCGCATCCTCCTGCGTCGGCGAGGCCCTCTGGGACATCATCGCCGGCCACGAACATTTCGGCGGCGCCCCGTGCAACGTCGCCGCGCATCTGGCGGCCCTCGGTCGCCGCGCGGAGGTCCTCACGCGCGTCGGACGCGATGCGCGCGGTCGCGCGGCGGCGGCCCTGCTCCGGCGCCTCGGTGTCGGCCTGCGTCATCTGCAGCTTGATCCGGTCCACGAAACCGGCTGGGCGCGCGTCGAACTGGACGCGGTCGGTGTGCCGGCCTACCGGTTTGCCCGCCGGCCCGCCTACGATTTCATCGAGCTGCCCCCCGGCCTGGTCGACGACATGGCGCGGAACCCGCCCTGCGCCGTCGTCTTCGGAACGCTCGCCCAGCGCGGGCAGACCACGCGCCGCTCCCTCGCCCGTCTTCTCCGCGCCCTCCCCCGCGGCGTGTGGACGGTTTTCGACGTCAACCTCCGCCGCGGCTTCGCGCCGCCGGACCTTCTCCGCCGCGGCTTCGCGCCGCAGCCGGATCGTCAAGCTCAACGAGGACGAGGCCCGGCGACTCGGCGAACGGCTGTGGGGGCGGCCGCTGCCCGATGACCAACTCGTCCGCCGGCTCCGGCGCGAATTCGGCGTCGGGATCGTCCTGTTGACGCGGGGCGCCGCCGGCGTGTCCGTCTACGCCGACGGGCGGCGACACAACCTCGCCGGCCGGCGCGTGCGCGTGATCGACACCGTGGGGGCGGGCGATGCCTTTACGGCGGCGTTCCTCGCGCATTTCTTGCGCACGGGCAACGCGGTGGAGGCGGCACGGCGGGGAAATCTCCTCGGCGCGTGGGTCGCCGGCCGCCCCGGCGCGGTGCCGCCGCTGGACAACGCCATCCGGGCGACGTTGACCTGAACCCGGAGCTTTTAACCCACCTAGTTCTCCCCTCGCACGGAACGGCGTGCAGGAGATTGGGATTCCATGGCCGGGCGCCAACCGCGCAACGTCGACGGTAGGCGCTGGAGTTTTCGCATCGCCCATCCTCGTGGAGTATGTTCGCGCCATGCCTAGGGTGGAGTTCATCGCGACCGGTTCCGAACTGTTGATCGGCCGGTCGCTGAACACGCACGTGCGGCGGTTAGCCGAGGCGCTGGTCCCTCTCGGCCTCCAAGTGGCCCGGGAGACGACCCTGCCCGACGACCGGTCGGCAATTGCCGCCGAGCTTCGCGCCGCCTTGGTCCGCTCGCAGGTCGTCCTCGTCAGCGGCGGCCTCGGCCCGACGTGCGACGACGTCACCCGTGAGGCGGCGGCCGACGCGCTCGGCTGCGCGTTGGTCGAGGACGCCGCCACCCTCGACCGGCTGCGAGTGCGGTACTTGGCCTCCGGCCATGAGTTGACGCCCGGACGGCGCCGGCAAGCGCTCGTGCTCGAGGGCGCAGCCGTGCTTGTCAACCGCGTCGGCTCGGCGCCGGGACAGCGTGCGGACCTCGAGGGCGGCCGCGTCCTCTTTCTGCTCCCCGGCCCGCCCGCCGAGTTTCAGGCGATGCTCGAGGACCATGTGACGCCGTGGTTGCGCCGGCATGCTGGCGGCTTGGCGCCGATCGTCCACGTGTGGATGGTGTGCGGCCTGGTCGAGGGTGAGATCATCGAACGCCTCAAGGAGGTCGGATTCGATCCCGGCCCGCTCGAACTGGCCTACTGCGCGTCGCCGGGGCAGCTGGAGGTGCGCCTGACCGCTCCGCCGGACCACAAGGCCGGAATGGCCCGGGCCGCCGACCTCGTGCGCGCCGCGCTGGGGGAGCACGCCTATTCGGAGACCCGCGAGGACCTTGCGGCGGTGGTCGGACGCATGTTGCAGCACCGCGGGATGACCGTCGCCGTCGCCGAATCGTGCACCGGCGGCCTGATCGGCCAGAAGATCACCTCCGTCCCCGGCAGCTCGGCGTGGTTCCGCGGCGGCGTCGTCGCGTACGCCAACGATCTGAAGACGCGCCTGCTCGAGGTGCCCGGCGAACTGCTCGCGGCCCACGGCGCCGTCAGCGAACCCGTGGCGCGGGCCATGGCCGAAGGGGCGCGGCGCCGCCTCGACGCCGATTTCGGGATCTCGACGACAGGAGTGGCCGGTCCCGATGGTGGCACACCAGACAAACCGGTCGGCCTGGTGTGGTGGGCGGTGGCCGACCGCGAGGGCTCTCGGGCGTTGTCGCGCAGGTTCTTCGGCGACCGGGCCACGATCCGGGAATGGGCCGCCCAGATGGCGCTGGACGCGCTGCGGCGGCGTTTGATCCGCTGAGCGGCGCGCGGGCGTTCGGCCGCCAGCTCAGGGTGGCGCGGGAAGCGCGCCCTCGATGTCCCCGAGCCCGATCCCCAGCGCAGCGCGGGCAAGGGCGTCGAGGCCCGACCGGTCGCCCCGAACGTGCCACGTGCGCGACACGTGGACGATGCGCCCGCCGGGGCCGAGTTCCGCGCCGGGCGAGGAGGTCTCCAGCTCGAAGAACGGTCCCAGCGGAGGACGATCAGGCGCCGGCGGACCGTCGTTGTAGGCGTTGATCGCGTCCCCGTCGTACGGCGCCACGTCGGGATCCCACAGGCTGTTCACGTAGCGGCCGCCCGCCACGACATCCGGACATTGGACGATCGTCAGCAGCCCGGCGTCCGGCGACCAGGCGGCGGCCAGGCCCCTCGAGCGCCGCGGCGAGACGCCGATTTTTCCGCGCATCCTTCCGTCCGCGCGGAAAAAGACGTACGCGTCGGTCACCCGCAACCGCTCGGGCGGCGGGCGGCCGAAATAGAGATCGTTGACCTTCGGGCCCAACTCCCCGTCCTCGCCCGCGCGGATGGGGATGACGATGACGGCGCACGGCGAAGGTTTGAACATCCCGAGGATCCAGATCGAGAGCAGGCCGGTTTCCGGCGTCCAGGCAGAGGACGACGCGTTGATCAGGACATTTTGCGTCTCGTAGGCCGCCATGCACAGCGAGCCCGGCGGGACGGCTGAGCGCCATTCGTCGGGCATGGCGGCAAAGGGAAGCACGCGCACGGTCCGTTCGACCCGGCATCGGCGGACGGCGCCGCTCCAGTTGGTCACGGCGAACTCCCGGCGCAGGCGGACCTCGCCGCGAGAACGGTGGACGACCTCGAACGGCTCGGTGTCCAGCGGCGCCGGCACGCGCCAGTGCTCGAAGGTCATCGGTCGGCCGGGATCGAAGTAGATGGAGAAGCGGCTGCCCTCCGGGCCGAGCCAAAACCGTTCCTCGCCGCCGAAGACATGGATCTTCTCCTCTAGCTTACCCTTCCGTTCGGTCGGGGGCCGGATCCCCCACTCGATGACCGGCCGGTTGAGCCAGCCATGGCCCGGCGAATCGCGTCCGCCGCAGGCGCTAGTGGCGACCCGCCCCTGCCATGCTGGCACCACCGCGACCCACGCATCGCCGGAAAGGTCGGTGAGCTCGACCACCTCGACGTGCCGGCAGAGGAATTCGACGTCGCTGCGATAGCTGTCCGGGGGATTCATCCGGTCATCTCCGAAGGCTGCGGAGACGGTTATTGCGGCCAGTCCGACGGCGGATCGGGCCGAGTGCGGCGGTTTCATCACGATGGCGTCTCCCTGCGGCCAGTCGAGAATCTATCGCCATTGACCACCGGCTCGCAATCGCCGTTCGATCGGGTGTTCACTCACGGCGCCGGCGGCAGCCCGCGCCATCCACCGCACGTCCAAGTCCGACCGCTACCGGTCAGGTCCACCATGCGCCATCCCACCGTGTTCAAGGCGACACCGCGTTGATCCGTCGCAACCCGTCGAGGGGCTGCACCAGGTTGCCCGCAACGTCGGCCGAGGACGAGATGACGACCCGGCAGACCGAGCCCTGTCACCAGAACACGGCGTCGAACGCCGCTACAGCCACGAGGACGGCGGTCCCCGCGGCCAGAACGCCCGGCGAGCAGGTGGGGCCCAGGTCCCGGACGGCCGGCAGCGGACGGGCCCCGCGGCGGGGGCGGATCAGCGTCACCAGGCCCATGGCCAACAGCGTGAGCTGAAACACGATGGCGACTTGGATCAGGAAATGTAGGTCCGGCGCAAGCCACTGGAACAGCCCGTAGAAGGTGGGCGAAAGCAGAAGGCCGATCACGCCGGCCGCGCCGGGGACGTCGGGCACAAGCAGTCCGAACAGGAACACCGCCGCCACGCCGGGCCCGATGTAGCCTTGAAAGCGCTGGATGTACTGGAAGACCCCGCCCCATCGGGGATCCTGCAGGCGGGGGCCAGCGCGGCCGCGGCCGCGACCATAGCCAACGTCAGGACCCGCCCCACCGCGACCAGCCGGGCCGGCGGGGCGCGGCGGTCGAGCCAGCGGTGATAGAGGTCCATGGTCGCGATCATGGCGGCTGAGTTGAGCATCGAGGCCAGCGAACTGGTCACCGCGCCGGCGATCGCCGCGAACATGAAGCCCCGCAGCCCGTCTGGCACCAGCCGGCGCATCAATGTCGGGAATGCCTCGTCCGGGGTGGCCAGCTCCGGACCGTACAACTGGGCGGCCATGATGCCGGGCATAACGATCGCGAAGGGCACCAGCAGCCAGAGGCCGGCCGCGAAGATGACGCCGAGCTGCCCGTCGCGCAGCAAACGGGCCGCGAGGTTGCGCTGGACGATGAATTGGTTGAGGCCGCAGTAGTAGACCTCAACGATCCACATGCCCGCCAGCACGCCAGTCCACGGCAGGCCGGGATGATCGGCCGGTAGGACCATGTGGAGGCGCGGCTCGTTGTGCGCCAGGAGCTCCCTCCACCCTCCGCAGGCGCGCAGGCCGAGCCCGAACACGACCAATCCGCCCAACAACAGCGCCAGCCCCTGCAGAAGATCCGCCCAAGCGACCGAGCGCAGCCCGCCCTAGAACGTGTACGCCGTCGCAACGGCGGCGATCAGCCAGACGGCGGTCTCCAGCCGAAGCCCGAAAATCGCCCGGAGGGTCAGCGCGCCCGAGTACAAGACGGCGGTCAGCAAAACGACCACGTAGATCGCCACCGTCAGCCCGGCCATGACGGAGCGCGCGGCGGCATTGTACCGGTGTTCCAAAACTCCGGCATCGTGTAGACGCCCGCCCGCAGAAAGACCGGCAGGATCGTAAAGGCGATCAACACGATCGCCACGGCCCCCAGCAGTTGCCAGTTGGCCACCGCCAGACCGATCGCGCCGGCACCCTGGCCGGCCATGCTCACGAACTGCACCGTGGAGATGTTGGCCGCGACGATCGAGATGCCGATGAGCCACCACGAAAGGCCGCGACCGGCCAGGAAATAGTCCTCCGCGTCGGCCCGCCGCCGTCCGTACCACAGCCCCACGCCGACCACGGCGGCAAAGAAAGCCACCGCCACATCCAACGCGCTCAGCGTCATCCAGCCGCCCTCCTTGAGCCTTCCGAGGCGAGCTCAGGGCCGACGCCGAAACCCGTGCACGACGCCGTCGGCATCGGCCACGACCAGCCAGTCGCCGGCGACGGCCGGCGATCCGGGAATCGCTGCGCCGACCTCATGCTCCCACAAAAGCCGGCCGTCCGATAGCGAAACGGCATACAGCCGGCCGTCGTCCGAACCCACCCAGACGACCCCGCCTGCCGCCACGGGGGAGGCGTCGATGGCATCGCGGGCGCGAAACTCCCACGCGACGGCTCCATCCTGGCGCCGCAGCGCGGACAGCCAACCGCAACGGGTGCCGACCACGAGGCGGTCGGCCGTCAGCGCGGCGCTGGAGAAGATCGGCGCGGACCCCGGCAGGGTCGTTCGCCAGACGATCGCTCCGCCCCGCGGCTCGATCGCCACCATCTCTCCCTCGTAGGTCCTCACCACCGACAGGTTCGTGTCCGCCGCTGGGGAGTTCGGCACGTGGGAACCCGCCTCGACCCGAGCGACGACGGCACCGTTCGACAGGGCGACCACATAGACGCGTCCGTCGCAGCTTCCGGCGACCGCCACCTCCCCCGCCACCGCCGGCGTCCCGTGGGTGTAGTCCTCGGCTTCGATCGCCCACACCGGCGTGCCATCGCGTTCGTCAAGCGCGCCGAGGCACGCGTCGTACGACCCGACCAGCACCAGCCGTCGTCCGCCAGCGGCGGCCAGATTCGGCGAGCCAGCGACGCGGCCGCCGAGCGCTTGCGCCCAACAACGACGGCCGGTTCGGGCCTCCACCGCAAAGAACTCCCCCCCGCTCGGTGGCCGCCAACACCCGATCGCCCGCGGCCAGCGGCGGGGCGTCCACCGGCGCGTCGGCCGGGGCGGTCCAGAGGGGCGCGCCGGACTCCAGGTCCAACGCGACGAGCGCATTGGAATCGCTGCCGACGAAGACCCGCCCGCCGGCGATCACGGGCGAGGAATGCGACGCCTCGGCAACGCGGGCCGACCAGACCCTGCGCAACGGCGGTTCGGGCCCCCATGCCGCGACGCCGCGCAGTCCGGCATCCCCGCGGTGAACCGGCCAATCCGCCGCAGCGGCCAGCACCAGGGCGAAGGCCCATCCGGTCCTCGCCCCCGCTTGTCGCCGCGCGCCCATCCGATGTTCACGACGGCACGGACCGACCCGCCAGGCAAACGCGGGGTTGTCTGGGCTTTGGCTGCCACATATGCTCCACGGACAAGCGCTGCACCGCGCGCGCTTGAACCAGGAGGACGCCTCGATGAACGAATCCCCCTCCCGGCTGCCGCGGATCGGAGAGCGCGCACCCGCCTTCGAGGCCGAGACCACGCAGGGGCCCGTCATTTCCCCGACGACGAGCCGGCCGACTTCACACTGGCATGCCCCACCGAGTTCATGGCCTTCACCGCGACGCACCCGAGTTCGAACGGCGGATCTGCCGGCTGCTGGGCCTCTCGATCGACAGCACCTGCAGCCAGATCGCCTGGCTGTGCGCGATCACGGTGAGAAGGAGAAGATCGAGTTCGGCGGGATGAACAACGTCGAGGTCACGTTCCCCGTGATCAGCGACCTGACGATGGAGGCCGCCCGCGCCTACGGCACGTTGCCGCCGGGGGCCAGCGCCATCCCAGGCGGTACGGGCGGTGTTCGGGATCGACCCCGAGGGCAGGATCCGCGCGATCCTGTACCACCTCCTCAGCATCGGCCGGAACATGGACGAAATCCTTCGCCTCCCGATCGTGCTGCAGACGGCCGACGAGTTTCAGGTCGCCACGCCGGCCAACTGGCGGCCGGGAGAGGACGCCACCGTGCCACCGCCTGGCTCCTGCGGCGCCGCCAGGGAGCGGGTGAACAATTCGGGGCCGAACGTGAAGTGCGTCGATTGGTTGCTCTGGTTGAAAAAGGGCCCCGACGTCGGCGCAGGACGGAGCGGCAAGGCGTGACCAGCGGCGCCGCACTCCGCCGCGCCCGCGTTGCGCTGATGGCCGCCGTTGCATTGGCGGCGGCGGGGGCGGGCCTGCGCCCCGCAGCCGCCGGAACGGCGGACCTGCGGCCGGCCTGGGACGCCGCGCGCCCCCTGCCCAATCCGGACAAGGGCTGGTACCACCACTACCTCGACAACGCGACGAACAAGTACCTGCTCGAGCGCGACGAGGAGCTGACCTCGTTTCCCGGCATGGACCACATCTACCTGCGGCTCGCGTGGGCATGGCTCGAGCCGGAGGAGGGCCGGTTTCGATGGGACCGGATCGACGAGCCGATCGCGACATGGACCGCCCGGGGCCTCGGCGCGGCTTTCCGGATCACTTGCAAGGAAACCTCGAACGTGTCCGATCCCGAGCAGCGGTTCGCGACACCGCGCTGGGTGCGCGACGCGGGAGCGAGGGGCGGGCACTACGTTCGCGGCGCGGAGGCCGGTACCGACGCGCCGTGGGAGCCGGATTTCGGCGACCCGGTGTTTCTGGAGAAACTCGACCGGTTTCTGGCGGCCTTTGCCGCCCGGTACGACGGCCAGCCGTGGCTGCGGTACGTGGACATCGGCAGCTTCGGCGACTGGGGCGAGGGGCACACCTGGGCCGGCAGCCGCAAGAAGTACCCCTACGACGTCCTCGCGCGCCACGTGGACCTCCACCTCCGACACTTCCGCCGCAGCCAGTTGATCGTCTCCGACGACTTCGTGTACAGCCTCGCCGACCCCGCCGACCGGAAGCGGATGCACGAGAAGATCCTCGCGGCGGGGATCGGTTACCGGGACGACAGCATCCTGGTGGACGGCTACTTCGGCGGCCATGCCGCCGCGTGCACGGTTCGCAGTCCGGAGTTCTTCCGCGACGCGGCGCCACGCGCGCCCACCGTTCTCGAGCTAAGGCACTAGGGGACCGTGAAGCGGCTGGGCAACTGGACGCTGCGGCCGGGCTCGTCGCTCGAGCGGTTCGGCAGCGGCCGCACGGGAGCGGACCTGCTGCGCGGCGCGCTCGAGCTGCTGCAGGCGACCTGGATCGGCTACCACGGCTACGCGCGCGAGTGGCTGGCGGACAACCCCGCCCTCACCGTCGAATTGCTCAACCGCTGCGGCTACTGGTTCTTTCCGCACTGCGCCGAATGGCCCGACGCGCTTCGGCCGGGGGCAACCGGAACCGTGGCGATCGTCTGGGAAAACCGCGGCGTCGCCCGCGCCTACCGGCCCTACACGCTGCGGCTGCGCCTCGACGGCCCCCGCCGCATCGAGGTGAGCCGGCCGGCGGGCAATACGCGCTGGGCGCCCGGCGCGCCGCCGTCACGCGAGGCCTACGAGGTGGCGATCCCGGCCGACGCGCCCGCCGGCGACTACGAACTCCTTTTTAAACTGCGCGCCGACCTCGCCGGGCGCGACGTCGCCCTCCCGTTGGCCGCCACGCGTGAGGCCGGCGACGGGTTCCACCGCCTCGGCCGGATCAGGATTGCGCCGTGATGTGGAACGGGCACATGAGCGGGGCCCCGGCGATCGTCGGCTGCCCGCTGCTGGCCGGCCTTGCGGCAACCGCCGCGGAGGAGCCGCCGATGGACGCCCTCCGGCGCGAGGTCTGCGACCTGGGCTGGATCGCCTACGCCGCCCGCTCGGAAGCGGGCGACCCCGACATCTTCGTCTGCCGCCCGGACGGCTCAGACCGGACCAACCTGACGCGAACGCCCGGCTACAACGAAGGATTGCCGCGGTGGTCGCCCGATGGCGCGCGTCTGTTGTGGCGGCGCATTCCGCGGACCGAGGCGTTCGACAACAACCGCCACGGCGCCCAGGGCGAGCTGATCCTGGCCCGCGCCGACGGCGCGGACGCCGTGGCGCTCGGTGCCGCCGGCGAGTACCCCTGGGCCTGCTGGGCGCCGGACGGCGATCGGCTGCTGTGCCTTTCGATCCGCGGGTTCTCGATCGCGGAGATCGCGACGCGCCGGACGCTCCGGACGCCGCCCCGGCGGGGGTTTTTCCAGCAACCCGCCTGGTCGCCCGACGGCCGCCGCATTGTCGGGGTGGCCAATTCCTTCGGCGAGAGATGGTGCGTGGCCGTCATGGACATCGAAACCGGCGCGGCGGCGGTGTGTCAGCCGGATTGCTGAACGCCGGACTGGTTTCCGGATTCGCGCGGCGTGTTTTTTTCGCGGCGCATCCCGAAGGGCCGGGAGTACGGATGGACGCAGCTCTGGCGCGCCGACGCGGACGGCGGCGGAGCGTCCCTCGTGTACGCGGAGGACGGCCGCCACGTCTACGGCGGACACGTCTCGCCCGACGGCCGATACGTCCTGTTTACCGGCAACGCGGCCGAGGACGGCGACCCGGCGGGCGGCGGCGCACCGATGGGCCTGATGCGGCTGGCCGACGCCCCGATCGTCGGCGGCAACAGCCCCGATCTGCTGCGGCGGCATCCCGGCGTGCGGCGCGGCCCGGTGCTCTGCCTGCCCCAGGGGTGGGAACCCTGCTGGACGTTCGGCGGATCGCGCGCCGGCGGCCGGGAACCTCCGCCGTGAAGTCCGCCGCGCCGATCCGTTTCGCGGCGGTGCTCTGCGCGGCCGCGGCCGCCGGCTGCGGCGGAGGTCCGGGCGGCGGCACTCGCGTCCACGAGGCCGGCGAGATGGAGATCACCGCGCGGCTGCTCGAGGTGCCCGACGGCGCGATCATCCGGCGGGAGCTGTACGACTACGCGACGGTGCTGGCGTACGAGGTGCTGGCTACGCATCGGGGCGATCTCGCGCCGGGAGCGCGGATCTTCGTCGCGCATTACAACCCGTGGAAACCCCGCTGGCAGGCGGCGGACCGGTGGGTCGCGGGCATCGGCGGGAACGTCCGGCGGTTCCGCCCCGGGGCGATCCACAGGATGGCGCTTCTCGCGCCGCTGGAGGATCACGTCATGGGCGGTGTGGTGGACAAGTATCCGGGCCGGCGCGACGGTCCGGTGTACTGGGGGGTCTGGACCGATGAGGCGAAGTGAGGGAGTGCGCCGGGCCGATCCGGGCCGGGCTGTCCTCGTCGTGACGGGAGGACTAGCCGCGGCGGCGGGCGGCGCGGAGTTCAACGTCCGCCGCTTCGGCGCACGGGGCGACGGCGAGACCTGTGATCGTGCCGTGATCCAGGATCCGCCACAGCGACTCGTGGACCCTGCATTTCCGCGGCTGCGAGACCGTCGAGGTGGACCGGGTCGAGATCCGCAACAACTACCGGCGGCTGAACTCGGACGGCATTGACCCGAACATGTGCCGGCGCGTCCGGATCACGCGCTGCCGGATCTCCGCAGGGGACGACTGCGTGGTGCTCAAGGCGACGGAGGAGAGGCCCTGCGAGGACGTGCTCGTCGCCGACTGCGAATTCGAGTCCGCCGCCACGGCGATCAAGCTCGGCACCGAATCGCATGGCGACTTCCGCCGGATTGTGTTCACGAACTGCGTCGTGTGGAACTCGCCGACGGGGATCGGGCTCTACGCGAAGGACGGCGGGGCGATGGAGGACGTGCGTTTCTCGGATATCCGGATCGAGACCAGCGCGCTGACCAACCGGTCGGTCGCGCCGGTGTTCGTGGACATCGAGCGCCGGCACGCGACCTCGCGGGTGTCGCGGATCCGGGGTGTCGTGTTCGAGAACCTCGCGATCCGCAGCCGCTACGGAGCGCTGCTGCAGGGCATGCCGGAGCGGCCGCTGGAGGAGATCGTGCTGCGGGACATCCGTTTCGAGGTAAACGGCGCGGCCGATTTCGCCGGGCGCCGCAAGCCGGTCGGCGGGCGGAGGACGACGCGCGATGAGCGCGACACGCGGTTCGCGACGAAGCCCGCCTATGTCGTCATCGCCCATGCGCGCGGCGTGACCGTCGAAAACCTGTCCATCGCGATCCCGGACGACGTCTTCGCGGCGTTTCCGCGGGCGGCGCTGGGGCTGTACGCGGTGGAGGACGCTCGGATCGTGGGCCTTTCGCGAACGCCGGCCAACGAGGCCGCCGCCGCGATTCTCGACCGGGCCGGACCGTAGCCGCGCGTTCGATCGCCGGATCGCGGCGGTTCCGGAACTCCGACGGTGGAGCGGCGGGGCAAGGAGTTTGCCGGCTGCGCCGCCGCGGCGGCACGGGGTCGGCGGTCACCTGCGACCGGCGCGGATGAACTCCTCCTCGGTCAGTCGGCCGTCGCCATCGAGGTCGAAGAGGGGGAACCGCCGGCGGCCCTTGGCCGCGTCGGGAACGCGAATCGGTGACACTGAGGTTCATAGGACGGCGCCTACTGATCCCCGCGTCAACTGGGTCGGGGTCGAAAATTTCGAGAAGTTTCCATCCTGTGTCGGTGACATGAGAGTTTCCTGGG
>Ga0116210_1001548_pt1 | contig 16500 bp, 11 predicted proteins | sample TshhotsprinmetaG_FD_94483 | JGI IMG/M metagenome (GOLD analysis project Ga0116210, IMG submission 94483) | Hot spring microbial communities from South Africa to study Microbial Dark Matter (Phase II) - Tshipise hot spring metaG | ecosystem: Environmental > Aquatic > Thermal springs > Hot... | reverse complement strand
GATTTCCATCGGCACGGGACTCGCCCGGCCGGACGTCCACAACTGGCCGGCCAAGATCCGCGAGGCGGCCACTTCCAAACCTGCGGTGGCCGTGATCTTTCTCGGGGCCAACGACAACCAGAACCTTCAAGCCGCCGGCGGTCAGGTAGCGGTGTTCGGTACGCCCGAGTGGGATCGTGAATACGCCTCCCGCGTCGCCGCGGTACTTCGAGAGCTTCGAGAGGCCGGCGTCCGCCACATCCTGTGGCTCGGCCTGCCCGACATGCGCGAGAAGAAGCTTCACGACGACACCCGCCGCATCAATGCGATCCTGCGGGCCGAGTGTGACCGGGTCCCCGAGGCCGAGTACTTCGATGTCGCCCCCCTGTTCAGCCCCCAGCCGGGCACCTACAGCGCCTACGTGGTCCGAGGGGGGAAGGTGGTTCAGACACGAGCAAACGACGGCATCCACCTCAACGTGGAAGGGGCGGACATCTTGGCCCGGGCCATCCGCGAGCGTCTCAGCGCCAAACCCGGCCTGCTGACGGCCACTGCCCCATGAATCGAAACGGACCTCGTACCATAGATCCCTGCTTGTGGGTCCTGTTCGCGGTCGCGTGCGCCGCTCGGGCCGCCCCGCTCGACATCCGGGAAGCCGCCTACGGGGAGTTGCTGCCGGCCGGCGGCGGGGCGGCCGCGCTCTGGACGGCCTCGTCCGGCTGGAAAATCGGTCGCACCCGTCCGCCGCCCACCCGGACCACCGACGTAGTCAGCGTGTCGGCGGCCGCAAACGAGGCGGAGGCCGTCCAGCTGATCCTCACTCCGAACGTCGAACTGCGGGAGGTTCGTCCCGAAGTGAGCCAACTGCGCGGTCCGAAGGGGGCGGTGCTGCCCGTCAGCGCGGTGGACCTCCTCCGCGTGCGGTACGTCGAGGTGCGACAGCCGACGGACCCCCAATCGGCCGCCGGCCCCTGGCCCGATCCGCTGCCCCCGATTCAGGGGCCGCTGACCCTGGAGCCGGGCGTCAACCACCCTCTGTGGATCCGGGTCCGGCCGCCTCGCGATGCCGCCGCAGGCGTGTATTCCGGCACGGTCGCTTTGGCGGCCTCGGGTTGGACCGCCGCCGTCCCGTTGCGCGTGCGCATCTACGGGTTTGCTTTGCCCGACCGCCCGACGTGCGTTTCCGCTTTCGGCCTGAACCCGCAGAGGATCGAACGCTACCACGGGCTGAAGGAGGAAGTCCACCGGCGGGCGGTGTTCGAGAAATACCTCGCGAACTTCGCCGCCCACCGGATCTCGCCGTACGATCCGGCGCCGTACGACCCGATCCGCCCACGTTGGCCCGACGTCCGCCCGCCGCCCACGCCGTGGAGCGGATGGTCGGGCGGCCGGGTGGTGACGAACGAGGCCGGCCGCGGTCGCGGTGCGCTGTTCCTCTTTGACGACCGGCCCGACTCGGCGGTTGCTGCATCGTGGCGGACGCCGATCCCGATTCCCGCGGCCGGCCTGCGGCTGCGCCTGCGTTACCGCACGGCCGTGCCCGATCACGAGTTCATCGTCTCGCTGAACCATTACGACGTCTCAAACCGCTGGATGAGCGGGGGCAACCTCGACCTCCCGCTGCGCGGCAACGGGCTATGGCAGACGTTCGAGGCGACGGTCACGAACTTTCCCGCCCGCGCCGCCTTCGTCCGCCCCCACCTCTATGCGACCGTGTGGCGGGACGACGGCGCCCCCACCGGCGCGGTCTGGATCGATGACGTCGAACTGCTCGACTGCGCCACCTTCTCCAACCTGGTCACCGGCGGCGACTTCGAACCGCCGGGGCCCCGCCCGGCCGTCGCTCCGTCCGAGCGCCTACGGGTCGAATTCGATTTTACCGCGTGGGACCGCGCAATGGAACGGGCGATGGACGTCCACCACTTCACGTCCTTCAAGGTGCCTTTTCCCGGTCTCGGCGGCGGCACCTACGAGGGCGCCGCCGAGCCGCAGATCCTCGGCTTTCGCGAGATCGATGCGGAGTACGAGCCGTTGATGGCCTCGTATGGGCGGGCGTTGAGCGATCACCTGCGCCGCCGTGGCTGGCTCGACCGCGCCTACGTTTACTGGTTCGACGAACCGGCTCCGCACCAGTACGAGTACGTCCGCCGTGGGTTCGAGAAGATCCGACGCTGGGCGCCGGGGCTGCGCGGGATGCTGACCGAGCAGGTCGAGCCTGCCCTCGTCGGGGGGCCGCACATCTGGTGTCCGCTCACGCCGCAGTTTGACCCGGTCGTCGCCGCCGAACGACGCCGCCACGGGGAGCAATTCTGGTGGTACGTCTGCTGCGGTCCCAAGGCCCCGTATGCGACGCTCTTCATCGACCATCCGGGCACGGAAATGCGCGTCTGGCTGTGGCAGACCTGGCAGCGCGGCATCGAGGGCATCCTGATTTGGGAAACCGTCTATTGGACCAGCGAGATGGCCTATCCCGACCGCGACCGGCCGCAGAACCCCTACGAAGATCCAATGAGTTGGGCCTCCCACGGTGGAAAACCGGGCACCCGCAAGCCTTGGGGCAATGGCGACGGCCGCCTTCTCTACCCGCCGGAGTCCTGCGCCGACGGCCACCCGACGGTGCCGGTGCTGGAAGGGCCGGTCGACTCGATCCGATGGGAGATGCTCCGCGACGGCGTCGAGGACTACGAATACCTCGCCGAGCTCCGACGCCGGATCGAGGCGGTCCGAGCCTCGTTGCCCGCCGCCCGGCTCGCCGAATTGGAGGCCCTGCTTGAAGTGCCCGCGGAGATCACATCCAGCCTGACGGAATTCACGCGCGATCCGGCGCCAATCGAACGCCGGCGCGACGAGATCGCCCGCGCGATTGAATCGCTCTCCGCTCCCTGAACGGCGGCGCCGTCGTTCCGGGATCCGGGCGGTTTTGGAAATCGGTTCAGCCCGGTCCGCCCGTCCGCCGTTCGCTGGCGGAAGCCCGTCCGCGTGAGGCGAGGGGACGGCGGACGGATGAGGCGCCCGCCCTGCGGTCTTTTTCGTGATCCGGTCGTCTGCGGTCTTGCGGAGGGGTACTCTGCGGGACCCGTCACCGGGCCCGGGGCCCTGGCATCTCGGCCGATTGTACGCTGCGGGCCCGGGCAGGGGCCGCTAGACTCCGGCCATGAATCACGGGGGAAGTCCAGGGAGCCGGACCGTCGTGGGCGGCGAAGTTTTCTCGGGGCCGGCGCTCTCGCTCTGGGCGCGTCGCTGACCGCCGGGGTGCGGGCGAGGGCGGCGGGGGCGAACGCGGACGTGCGCGTTGCGGTGCTTGGCGTTCACGGGAAGGGTCACGCTCACGTTGCCGATTTCCGGAATGTGCCCGGAGCGCGCGTGGTTGCGGTATGCGATCCGGACCGGAGCCTTCAGGCGCGCGAGCGGGAGGATGCCGCCCGCCGCGGAGAGCCTCTGCTGACGTTCACGGACTTGCGGGAACTGTACGACTGCCCGGAGGTGGACGCGGTGGTGATCGCCACGCCGAACCACTGGCACGCCCTTGCGGCGATCTGGGCCTGTCAGGCGGGCAAGGACGTCTACGTTGAAAAACCCGTTTCGCACACCGTCTGGGAGGGGCGAAAACTCGTGGAGGCCGCGGCCAGATATAAGCGCATCGTGATGGCCGGCACGCAGAACCGGTCGAACACGGGGCTGGCGGCGGCGATCGCGCACCTGCGATCGGGCGCGCTGGGCCCAATCCGTCTGGTTCGAGGGTTCTGTTACAAGCGGCGCCCGTCCATCGGGATGGTTCGCGGGTCCCGGCCGATTCCGCCGGAGGTGGATTACGACCTCTGGTGCGGCCCGGCGCCGAAGGGGCCGCTTCTGCGCGAGCGCTTGCACTACGACTGGCACTGGGTGTGGGAGACCGGCAACGCCGACATCGGCAACCAGGGCATTCACGAGCTGGACATGTGCCGCTGGGCGCTCGGCGATCCCGGCCATCCGGCGCGCGTCTTATCCGCCGGGGGCCGGTACGTGTACGAGGATGACGCGACGACGCCCAATACCCAAGTGGCTTACTTTGAGCATCCGGGCCTGCCGCCAGTGTGGTTTGAGGTCCGTGGCCTGCCGGCGCGGGCGGACATCGAGGCCATGGACCACTATCGCGGGGTTCGGATCGGGCTGGTCGTCGAGTGCGAGGGCGGCTGGTACGCCGGCGGGATGGGCGGGGGATGGACCTATGACCGCCAGGGGCGGCGGCTGACGCAGTTTTCGGCGTCCGGTACGGAGACGCATCCGCGGCGCTTTGTCGAGGCGATGCGGGATCGCGATCCCCGAAAGGTGACGGCGCCCATTCGAATGCGGCCATCTCTCCAGCGCGCTGCCGCACCTGGCGAACATCTCGTATCGTCTCGGGCGAATGGAGCACTTTGAGCGGGCGAGGGAGGAGATCGCCGCGCTGCCGGGCGGGGAGGACGTGTTCCGGCGTTTCGAAGAGCATCTACGGGCCAACGGTGTGGATCTGGAGAAGTCCGGCGTGGTCCTGGGGCCGATGCTGGAGTTCGATGGGGCGGTGGAATGGTTTCGCGGGGCGTGGGCCGGCCGCCGTGCCAACCCGCTGTTGCATCGCAGGGACCGCCCGCCGTTTGTCATACCGGAACGCGTTTAGCCGGGCGCCCGGGCAGGGTCACCACCGCATCGAAACGGCGAACGCGGCAAGGGGGGCCGCATCGAGGCGGGCCTCGTGTTCGCGGCCATCCGCCTCTTCCTCGCCGATTCGGCCCGCGACGGCCGCCCCGCCCCATGCCGTGAGCGTAAGCGGCCCCCAGCGGCGGGTCGTCTTTACCCACACCGGCACCGAACGCCAGCGGCCGACGCCGCCGCTTCCTCCGTCGGCCCCGTCGGCAAGCCGGAACCGTTCCGTGCGATACGCGGCCCCGAGGCCCACCTCCCAGGCTCGGGACGGGCTGGTCCAGCTCACTTCGAGCCCGGCCGGCGATGAAGGACCCAACGGCGGGGGATTGGCCAGCCGCCAGTTGGGCGAGATCTCCCAGCGTATCGCCAGGATCGGCACCGCGAACGTTTCCCCGAACCGCTGCCAGACGATGCCGCCGGCGCCAAGTTCGAGCCCGGTGCCAAACCGGGTCGTCCATGTGGCGATACCGCCCCCGATGACCGAATCCGCCAGATCGGCGCCGTCGGCCGCGGACATGCCCGCCCAGGGGGACACCCACAGGCTTCCATCGGCCACGGGGGCGGAAACGGGAAGGGAAAGTACGGCCACGCTTGCGCCCGACCACGTGCGCGGCATCTCGACGGATGGCGTCATGTCGAATTCAAGGCGAGCGAGCCGCAGGCCAATCCCGATCCACGCATTGCCCTCGAGCCGGCGGCGGAGCGACACCGCCGCCTCGCCGCCGACCCAGCCGGCCTGTCCGCCGGCCTCGGAATCCGCTGGCGCAACCAGCGTTGCGCCGACGGACGTCTGGACCTGAATGTTCGCCGATGCAGGGGAGCGTCCGTCGACCGGAATCGCGGCCGCCGCGGCGGCTAGAAGGGTGGCAAGCATCGTTGGCTACCCTACGCGGCAGGAGCCGACGCGCAACGTGCGGTCTAGCTCATACGTCGCGCGCGGCACATGCGTCGGTGCGGATCGGCTCGCGGAAACAGACCACCCGCTGCTCCACCGCATTGGCGTACAGCATGAGCTGCTCGTCCGGCGGGACGGCGTCCACCGCATCCACTACGCGGATCGTATCCTCCCACCCCGCGGCGTCAGGAACAAGGTCGAGCAACCGATTGGGAGCGGACAACAGGGCGGCCTCGTCAATGCGATCGCGCTGCGGTGCGGGAAAGATGGCCAGATAGAGCACGTCCATTTCCACCAGTTCGTTCAAAAAATGGGTGCCGAGCGAGACATCCGGGATGAGGTCGTCGCGCATCGCCACGATCTCGCAGATGATCGAGGCGCGGTTGATGTCGGAAAAGGCCACGGGAATGCCCAGTTCGGGGCTGGACGTGCCCCAGCGGCCGGGGCCGAGCAGCATGATCGTGGTGGGGGGCTGCCGGGAGGCGACGCGGTTGAGACGGCCCAGGACGCGGACGACCTCGTACCGGTCGCGAATGGGGAGGCGGCCGTAGCGGGCGGGGACCACGTAGACGAGGCGATCCACTCGGACGATTCGGCTGTGGCCCACGACGGCGCCACGGGCCTCGATCAGCCGGTGATCGGGTGGGGCGTCGACCGTCACCGGTCCGAGATCGTCGTGGCCCCGCACCTGGAGAGGGCGGCACTGGAGCAGGTTAATGCGGTAGCTGCCGTCGTCGAGAAAATTCGCGGTGAATTCGGTGTCCACCGGCTGTCCGTAGATTTCCTCGAGGGTGCCGAGCATCGTGCGCAGGTCGTCCACGAACGGGGTTCGGGTGAGGAGGCCGTCGAACGTCAGGGCCGGCGCGTCACCGCAGTCGGGGCTGGAGAGGAAGAGATCCATTCGCAGGCCCGACGGTCCGGGGATGAGGTCGAGGTGGTGGCCGGACAGAAGCCGGTTGGCGTCCAAGTCGATGTAGTCCACCTTTCGTTGAGCGGTCTGGGCGATCTCGTCGAAGTTCGACTCGGGGCGGCGGAGGGGGGCGTTCAGCGCGACGAGACGGGTGTAGTCGTCGTCCGACCGGTTGACCGCGCGGGTGCCCAGCCCGAAGACGAGCCGGGCGACGCCGGCGCGCGGGTCGATCTCGGAATTCCAGACGTAGGGGTTGTAGGAGAAGGCGACGCCAGCGACCGGCGGGAAAAAGCGGCGGCCGAACAGCGTCCCCGAGACGCGCATGATCAGCAGGCCCATCTGCTCGTCGAGGCTGAGAAGCCCGCGTTCGGCGCGGTAGCGGAGGGCCCGTTCGCTCATCGCGCTGGCGTAAACGGTCCGGATGGCGGCCAGAAAATCCTCGAGCCGGCGTTCGCGCGGCCCCTGGTTCGCGCAGAAGACGCTTTCGTACTTGCCGGCGAAGGCGTGGCCGAAGCTGTCCTCCAGCAGCGAGCTGGACCGCACGATGAACGGCGACTGACCGAAGTACTCGAGGACGTATTCCAGTTGTCGCAGGATGTGGTCGGGGAAGGTGCCGGTGAGGATGCGGCGGCGGGCCTGTTCGGCGCCGTCGAGGAAGGTCTCGGGGTCGCGCTGCCGCCCCCGCAGCCACCAGACGCCGTTGCGCACAAGGTAGGTGCAGTAGACGTCCGAACCGACGTAGAACGAATCGTGGGCCTCGAGGAGTTCGGCAAACCGGGGGTGGCGGTTTCGGAGGATGGCCCTCGCCAGCAGCATCCCCACCGTCTTGCCGCCGATGAGGCCGGTGCCGACCATGCGGTCGCGGATCTCGATCAGCTCGGTGGTGGTCAGATAGCGGGCGGCCAGCTCCTGCAGCCGCGGTTCCCGGGAGACGGCCATGCGGATCAGACGGCGGCGCCACTCGGCCTCGCTCGCGGAGGGGGACCGGCCGGCACGCTGTTCCTCGAGGTCGCGTCGCGCGTCGAGGAAGGTGCGGTGCCATGGGCCGGGTTCCCGGTCGGCGTGCAGCCCGCAGGACCGGCCCGTGGCCAGCACCTCGGCGATCTGGGCGCTCGACCGCACCAGCAGGACCTCGTCACCGTCCCATACGTGAAGCAAGAACATGGTGGACGAGTAGCGGTGCTGCACCTTGATGGGCCGGATGAACCGACGCTCGCCGTGCCGCAGGACCTCGAGGAACAGCTGGGTGGTTTCCAGGATCGGCCTCAGGGCATGGGTGGAGTGGTGCCCGCGGGCCAGGGCGAAATAGGCGACAGCCTCGACGTCGTAGAGGTAGGGGCAGGTCAGCAGAAAGAAGTTGGCCAGCATCTGGTCGGAGTACCAGTCGGCGGCGAGGTCGGAGAGGAGGTCGAACACATAGTGGGCGCCGCGGCCGCTACGGCGGATCGTGTCGTGGATGCGGTCGAGAAATGGCTCGAAGCCGTCTTCCGGTCGCAGCTCGATGGTTTCGTGGGCCTCGCCGGAGGGCAGCAGCGGCGAGTGGTCCGCGAAGCGGACGTAAACGAGGTGGTGCCCGTGCGACCGCGCGGCGGCGGCGAAGGGGCGGACCAGGTCGGCGTAGTCGGCAATGGACTCCACCTCCCAGACGATGTTGTCGCCGGCGTTGATGCCCTTGAGCACCTCGTCCAGGGAGGGCAGGCCAGTGGACAGTCGGGCATCCGGCGTTTCCTGCATGGCGGGTTCTCCAAGCCCCAGTGCTACGCGGGCGCCGCGGCGGGGTCAACCTGAAACGGAAGCGGCGGGCGGACCACCGTCGCCCGCCCGCCGCCGGAGCCGGGGTTCAAACCAGGCCCTGATCCAGCATCGCGTCGGCCACCTTCGTGAAGCCGGCGATGTTGGCGCCCATAACGTAGTTGCCCGGCTGGCCGTATTCCTCGGCCGCGGTGACGCAGGCGGTGTGGATGCGGACCATGATTTCGCGGAGGCGCCCGTCAACCTCTTCGCGGCTCCACGACATCCGCATCGAGTTCTGGCTCATCTCCAGGCCCGAGGTGGCCACGCCGCCGGCGTTGGCCGCCTTCCCAGGGGCGTAGAGGATCCTGTGCGAGACGAACAGCTCGACGGCCTCCGGCGTGCTGGGCATGTTCGCCCCCTCGCAGACGAGGAAGCAGCCGTTTTTCAGGAGCGTGCGGGCGTCCTCGCCGGCGATCTCGTTCTGGGTCGCACTGGGAAAGGCACACTGGCAGGGGATGTGCCAGGGGGTGCGCCCCTCGTGGTACTCCGCCTTGAACTTCTGCGCGTACTCCGCGATTCGGCCGCGGCGGACGTTCTTCAGCTCCATGACCCAGGCCAGCTTTTCCGCGTCGATCCCCGCGGGATCATGAATCGTCCCGTTCGAGTCGGAGAGCGTGACCGGCTTGGCGCCGAATTGAAGAAGCTTCTCGACGGTGAACTGGGCGACATTGCCGGAGCCCGAGACGGTGCAGACCTTGCCCTTCAGCGAGTCGCCTCGGTTCTTCAGCATTTCCTCGGCGAAGTAGACGACGCCGTAGCCGGTCGCCTCGGGTCGGATCAGCGAACCTCCCCAGTTCAACCCCTTGCCCGTCAGGACGCCGGTGAACTCGTTTCGCAGCCGCTTGTACTGGCCGAACATGTAACCGATCTCCCGAGCGCCGACCCCGATGTCGCCGGCCGGCACGTCGGTGTCGGGGCCGACATGGCGGAACAGCTCGGTCATGAACGACTGGCAGAACCGCATCACCTCCGTGTCCGACTTGCCCTTCGGGTCGAAGTCGGAACCACCCTTGCCGCCGCCCATCGGCAGCGTCGTGAGCGAGTTCTTGAAGATCTGCTCGAACGCGAGGAATTTGAGGATGCTGATGTTGACGCTCGGATGGAACCGCAGCCCCCCCTTGTAGGGGCCGAGGGCGCTGTTGAACTGAATGCGGAACCCGCGGTTGACGTGAACTCGACCGCGGTCGTCCTGCCAGGGCACCCGGAAAATGATCTGCCGCTCCGGCTCGACGATGCGTTCGAGAATGGCCCCGTCGGCGTACTTCCGATGCCGGGCAATGACCGGCTCCAGCGACTCCAACACCTCCCTGACGGCTTGCAGGAATTCCATCTCGCCCGGATTCCGCCTCTCGACCTTTGCGAACACATCCTGAATCAGGCCCATCGTCCTTTCTCCTCATTCTCTCCGCTACTCCGCAGCCCAACACAAGGTAGCGCAATCAGCGGCATATTTGTTCCGTATCATGACGTGTATATAGTCCATAGTCAACCTGACATATTGAAGAAAAGAAAAGTGTATGGCACTTTTATAACGGCAAAATTGCCGTATATGGAGCTGGACTAAGGTAAGAGGATCGTCCGATAGAACCGAAGATCGTGGGCGGCAATGAAAACGGCAAGGGTGGAGAAATCCGGATCGGATGCGGAAGCGGCTCGAAGGGGGCGAGTGGAGCGGGCGTTGCTCCGGTTGCTGGCCCTCAGCGACGGACCGATGGGGGCGGCACGGCTGGCGGAGGGGCTGGCGGATCAGGGCATCGACCTCAAGCCGCGCGCCGTGCGCTACCACCTTCGGCGGCTCGATTTGGCCGGTCTGACCCGTCTGGTGGATCCGCGCCACGGACGCGTGCTAACGGAGTCCGGGCAGGAGGAGGCCCGCCGCGCGGGGCTGCCGGAGAAGGTCGGTTTTGTCGCCTCGCTCGTGGACGACCTAGGTTACCGAATGACATTCGACGTGCGCACCGGTACGGGGTCGGTCGTCGTTAATGCCGCCGTGTTGGCGGAGGGCGATCTGCCCCGCGCCGTCCAGATCGTGGAGCCTGTCCTTCGCGCCCGGCTGGGCATGGGGTCACGCCTGATGCTGGCCCGCGCCGACGGCCGGGTGGGGGACCAGCCCGTTCCTCGGGACTGCGCCGCCCTCGGATCGGTGTGCAGCGTCACCGTGAACGGCATCTTGCTCAAATACGGCGTCCCGGTCGTGTCCCGTTATGCTGGCCTGTTGGAGATGGCCGACGGACGTCCCACGCGGTTTCTGGACCTCATCGAGTACCGTGGAATCACCTGCGACCCGCTCGAACTGTTCGTTCGAGCCGGTCTGACGCGGGTGTTGGCCGTGGCGCGCACCGGCGGTGGGGTCGTCGGCGCCAGCTTTCGGGAAGTCCCCGCCGCTGCGCTCGAGGAGGTCCGGAGGGTCGCCCGAATCCTGCAGGCGCGTGATCTCCCCGTCATCCTCGACATTGGCCGTCCCGGCCGGCCGCTCCTTGGCGTCGCCGTCGCGGAGGGCCGCGTGGGAATGGTCGTTCTGGGCGGCCTCAACGTCTTCGCCGCGCTTCACGAGTCCGGCATCGCGGCCGATATTTGGCCGCTGGCCGGACTCGCTGACATCGCCGAGTTCCGTCCGTTCCGCGACATTGCCTTGTACGCGCGCCGCGAGAGCCCGTTGATCGATTGAAGTGCGACGCTCAGGCGTTGCCGAATGAAGTCCCCTTGCGACATTCCCGAATTGCATCCCCCCGCCGTTCCGGGTATGGGAGGCCCCATGCCTCCACCACTTGATCAGCACGAAGGCAGGCACGAAGATGCCGCCATGGCGATGCTTCCGCCGATTTCGGTGGACGACGACCTGCGGACCTGCTGCCCTGACTTCGCATGGGCGGCGATCGCATGCGTCGTCGAGGGGATGCCGGACACATCCTCCATTCGCGCCGCCCTAGCGGCGGCCGTGGCGGAGGCGGCTCGCGAACCCCTGGACGCCGTCGCCCGCCATCCCGTGATTGCCGCGACCCGGCGGCTGTATCGCGCCTGCGGCAAGGAACCGAACCGTTATCGCCCTTCCGCGGAGCAGCTCCGCCGCCGCGCAATCCGCGGCCTCGGCCCTTCGCCGGTCCACCCGCTTGTGGACATCGTCAATCGCGCGTCCCTCGTCACGGGCTTTTCGATGGGCGCGTTCGACCTCGACGCGGTCGGCGGCCCGCTCCGCTGGGGCATCGGCCGCGCCGGCGAGCCGTACGACGCCATCGGCCGCGGCCCCTGCAACATCGAGGGGCTCCCGGTGCTGCGCGACGACCGCGTGGCGTTCGGTTCGCTGACCGCCGACTCGTCGCGCACGCGCGTCCGGTCCGAAACCCGCCGTTTTTTGGCGGTGCTGTCCTGCTCAGGGATGGAGGAGCGAATGCGCGCAGCGATGGACATGTGCGTCGGCGACCTCCTCCGCTGGGCGGGGGCCTCCGACGTCGAACGGAACGCCTCGTGGCTCGTTTCGGCTTCGGGAAACGCCGGGCCGGATCGGCCGCTGGGGCCGGTCGGCTGAATCGGCGGAAACAATGCTCATGCGCGGGGCTGGGGAAGCCGGAGACCTCTCAAACTGTGCTCGGCAGGATGGTTCGCGGCCCGGGCCAAGGCGCCGGCGGTTTCTGTCCTTGGCCGCCGCCGTCCCCGCCGCGTCTTTCGGTTGCCGGTCGCACCGCGCCACGCGGCGCCCGCGGATCCTCGTGCGTTCGTCGTGGCAGGTGGTGAACATCGAAGACATCGCGCATACGCCCGGCCTGCTCGCGTTGCTGGAACGCCACGTGCCGGAGGCCGAGGTCCGGCTGTGGGCGTCGGCCGATCTTTCGGATGAAGTCTCGGCGATGCTTCAGCGTCGATTTCCCGGTCTGGGGATCGTCCAGGGCTCCCTCCGCGAGGGCGGCGCGACGGCGGAGGCGGTCGAGTGGGCGGATGTTCTTCTTCACGGTTCCGGACCGTCGTTGGTTGCGCATCGCGACGTGGCCGAATGGGTCCGCCGAACCGGACGGCCCTACGGCATCTTCGGCATCACGTACTCCGGCGCGGACGCGCCGGTGCGCGACCTGATGAGCGGGGCGTCGTTCGTCTTCTTCCGGGATTCGGTGTCCCTGGGCCGGGCGCGGGACGACGGCATCGCGTCGCCCGTGATGGAGTGGGGGCCCGATGCCGCCTTCGCCTCGGATGTTCGCAACGACGCGGCTGCCGCCGCTTGGCTGGCCGCGAACGGCCTCGACGGCGGCCGGTTCGTCTGTTGTATTCCGAGGCTTCGCTTCACGCCCTACTGGCGGATTCGGCCGGGGGTGGCGATGGATCCGGACCGGCACCGTCGGAACGAGGAGATGAAAGAGTCGGATCACGCGCCGTTGCGCGAGGCGATCGTCCGGCTGACGCGCGAGCTGGGCGTGAAGGTCGTCCTCTGCCCCGAGGACATGAGCCAGATGGAGGTTGGGCCGGGAGCTGATCCTCGAGCGGCTGCCGGCCGACGTCCGCCGAGGCGTGGTCTGGCGCCAGAGCTTCTGGCTGACCGACGAGGCGGCCTCCGTGTACGCGCGCTCCATGGGCCTTTTCGGCCTGGAGATGCACTCTCCGATCCTCTGCGTCGGCATGGGTGTGCCGGCCATCGTCGGGCGGTTCGCCGAGCAGACCAGCAAAGGGTTCATGTGGCGGGACATCGGCCTCGGCGGGTGGCTGTTCGACTTCGACTCTGTGGAGGATCGGAAGAGGTACCCCGACGCCGTCGTGGAGATGGTCCGCGACCGGACGGCGTCGCTGCGCCGCGTGAGGGCTGCGCGGGAGCGGGTCCGCGCTCGGCATGTCGCGGCGGTGAGCATGGTTCGGGCTCGCCTGTTGCGGGGATGATGCCGGCTCGCGCACCGGGAATGCGATGGGCCGGGGCCGCACCGGACCTCCCGCCGGTTCCTGACCACTGTGGTTTAGCGACCGGATCGTCGACGGTGGTTTGCCGTTCGCATGCCGTCCAGGTATATTGGGCGTGTGGGCGGATGTGACATGACTGGCGGGAAGAGGAAGAGGCCCGTCTTCCGGCGGATGCCTGTGTTCCGGCATCGTCCGGAACGCGATTCCCCAACGGAGTGGGCGTCTGACGTCGTGACGGGAATGGCCAGGCGGGCTGCAGATGCGCGAGCGTTCGAAGAAGGGAATGGGGTTGTAGGCCGTGGGTTACCGTGGAACGCGCCGCGCGCCTCGTTGGACAACCGGCGGTTACGCCTGCCGCCCATGCTGCGTTGGAAGGCTGCCCGGTGAGCCTGGCGTTGATCGCCCGCCAGTTCGCGGTGGAGGGCCGACTCGTGGCGGTGGAGCCGACCGGCTCCGGCAACGTCAACGAAACCTATCTGGCCATCTTCCGCACGACGTTCGACGAGCACCGAATCATCCTCCAGAAAATCAATCGATCGGTGTTCAAGCGGCCCGAGGTGATCATGGAAAACCTCCGCCGCATCACCGCCCACGTGCACGCGCGGCTCGAGCGCGAGGTGGAGGAGGCCGACCGCATCTGGCAGCTGCCCGCGATCGTGCGCTGCCGCGACGGCTGCGATTGGTTCGTGGACGAGGAGGGCCAGTTCTGGCGTGCGCTGACGCTGATCGACTCGGCCCGCGCCTACGACGTCGCCCGCTCCGCCGAGCATGCCTACGAGGCCGGGTGCGTGTTGGGCCAGTTTCATCGCCTGCTGTCCGATTTCGATCTGTCGCAGATCACGCATCCGCTGCCCGGGTTTCACGTGACGCCGCTGTACCTGGCCCGGTACGACGAAACCCTTCGCACGTCCCGGGCGCGCGAGATGTTGTGCTCGTCCGTCGAGGCGCAGCGGCTGGCCCGGTTCATCGAGGACCGCCGCAACCTCGTCCGCTGCCTGCAGGACCCCCTGGAGGCGGGGGAACTCCAGCTGCGGATGATCCACGGCGATCCGAAAATCAACAACATCCTGATTGACGATTACACCGCCAAGGGCACGGCGATCATCGACCTGGACACGGCTGGCCCCGGCCTCATCCATTACGATGTTGGCGACGCGCTGCGATCCCTCGGTAACCCGGCAGGAGAAGAGGTCGAGCGTCTGGCGGAGGTAGACTTCGACCTTGAGCTCTGTGAGAGCTTTTGCCGGGGATACCTGCGGTTTGCTGGCGAATTCCTGACCGATGCCGACCGGGCCCATTTGTACGACGCCGTGCGTCTGCTGGCGTTTGAGCTGGGGTTGCGTTTCTTCGAGGATTACTTGCGGGGCAACGAGTATTTTCGCGTCCGGTTCGCCGAACAGAATCTGCGCCGCGCCAGGGTCCAGTTTCGGCTGTGCGAGATCGTCGAGGCGCGCGAGCGGTCCATCCGGTCGATCTTCGACCGTTGTTAGCCCCGGCCCGACGCCGCCGCAGGGCGTGCTATAGTGGGCGGCGATGAGCGCCGATCCCGTTGTCGAAATCCGCGGATTGACGAAGGTGTTTCGGGATTTCTGGCGACGCCCGGTGGTGCGGGCCGTCGAGGACCTTCACCTCAGCATTCCGGCCGGCGAGGTCTTTGGACTCCTCGGCCCCAACGGCTCAGGCAAGAGCACGACCATCAAGATGGTGTTGGGGCTGCTGTGGCCGACCCGCGGCGTCGTCGCCGTGTTCGGGCGGCCGCCGTCCGACCCCCGCGCCCGGGCGCGGCTCGGCTACTTGCCCGAGGAGTCGTGCCTCTATCCCGGCCTGACGGCGGCCGAGACCCTCGATTTCTTCGGGCGGCTCTTTGACCTGCCGACGGCGGAGCGCCGGCGGAGGGTCGATCAGTTGCTGGAGATGGTGGGGCTGGCCCACGTGCGGCGGCGGCGGGTGGGGGAGTTTTCGAAGGGCATGGCGCGCCGGATCGGTCTGGCACAGGCGCTGATCAACGATCCGGATCTTGTTATCCTCGATGAACCGACGGCCGGCCTCGACCCGATCGGCTGCCGGCAGGTCAAAGATCTGATCCGCGCCCTCGCGCGGCGCGGGAAAACCGTCCTGCTGTCTTCGCATCTGCTGGCGGACGTGGAGGACGTTTGCGACCGGGTTGCGATCCTGCACGGTGGCCGGCTGCAGACGGTCGGACCGGTGGCGGACCTGTTGGAGGAAAAACGGCGGCGGCGGCTGACCCTTGCGGACGTATCCGATGAGGCGTTCGAGCAGGTTGTGGAGTCGGCGCGGCGGCTCTCCGGCGTCGAACCGGAGGTGGACCGCCCGCGAAAGGATCTCGAGACGTTCTTTATCGAAGTGGTCGGCCGGGCGGGCGCGTCGGACCGCGAGACGACCGGGGCCGTGCCTGAAGAGCGGCCGGTGGCGCCTTACCTGGCCAGCGCGGAAACGGCGTCTGCGGAAAGGGTCGATTCCCTCGGTTCGCCGGACGAGCGGCTTCGACGGCTGGTCGTGAACGAGAACGCTCGTCCGGAGAGTGGCGGGGGGCAGAGGCGGCCGTGAGGCGGTGGGCGGCCATCGCGGGCGTCCACTGGCGCATCGCCACGAGGTCGCGCCTGTGGCCGATGTCCGCCCTGGTGGTGGGGGCGGTGGTGGCGGGGCTGCCTGCGACGGTCCGCGGCGACGGCACCATGGCCGGACTGGCCCGGGTTGCCCTCCTGTACACGCTGAGCGCCGCAACGTTCATGATTGCGGCCGTATTGATCGTTGCGGGTTGTGCGGCAATCGCGGCGGAGACCCGGGACCGGCAGCTCCGGTTGATCCTGGTGAAACCCGCGACGGCGTGGGAGATTTGGATGGGCAAGTGGGTGGCGCTGGCGGCGATGGCCCTTGTGCTCTCCTCGGCCGCCGGCGCGGTGACGGTTGCGTCGCTGCGCGGTCGGGCCAGTGGCGCGGAGTGGATGGAGGACGACCGGCGCCGGCTCGCCGAGGAGATTCTAGTCGCCCGCCGACCGCTTGCACCGGAGACGCCGGATTTTGATGTGTTGGCCCGCAAGCGGGTGGCGGCGGACATGGCGATGGGACGGTGGCCCGAGGGGCTAGATCCGGAGGCGGCGCTGCCGATGATCCGCGATGCCATACGGCATGAGGAGTTCACGGTGGCCCCCGGCTCGCGTCGCACGTTCCGCATCCGGCTGCCGGCCGGCCTGGGGGAGGGGCGTCCGGCGCAAATTGCATTTCGGTTCGTGCGCTCGTCGCTGCTGGTGGCCGCCGTGTCCGGCCGCTGGCGGGTGGAGACGGAGGCCGGGGTGGAGCGGTGGTCGGCGCAGGGGACGTGGGCGGTCGGTGGGCGCCATTCGCTGACGGTGCCCGCTGG
>Ga0116210_1001544_pt1 | contig 16535 bp, 12 predicted proteins | sample TshhotsprinmetaG_FD_94483 | JGI IMG/M metagenome (GOLD analysis project Ga0116210, IMG submission 94483) | Hot spring microbial communities from South Africa to study Microbial Dark Matter (Phase II) - Tshipise hot spring metaG | ecosystem: Environmental > Aquatic > Thermal springs > Hot... | reverse complement strand
CCCGCTGCAAACATCAACTCCACGAGCGTCATGCCTTTTTGTGTTTTATGGTTCTTTTTTAATATCATCTTTTTCATATACATTTGAATAACTCCAAATTATAAATAATATAGATATAGCAATTAATAGACGTAGCAATTACTATGCCATTATTAATTCAGTAAAATATGAAATTTATAAGTTGCTGTTTATAAATGATTTATATGCAAAATAATTTTTTTATTGTTAGGATTATGTTCCTAATAGATGCTTTATCCGTGGAAATTTCCACAGTTAATTTTTTTTGGATGTTTGAAAATTCGCAATAAATAAAAAACCGACTATACGGAGAAAATGAATGAAAAAAATAAGTCAAATACGGTGTTTTCTATTAGACATGGATGGAACAATATATCTTGGGAATCAAATTCTTCCCGGTGCAAGAGAATTCATTGAATACTTAAAATCTACAGATAGAAAATTTTTATTTTTTACAAACAATCCGACAAAGGATGTACAACAATACCAAAAAAAATTAGATTTATTAGGAATACAAGTTTCAAAAGAACAAATCTTAACATCAGGAATGGCAACAGTCGAATTTCTTAAACGGAACACAACCTATAAAAATCTTTTTACTGTTGCACCCCCCTCCTTTGAAAAAGAACTTGTCTATGCAGGGTTTAATTTAGTTCAAGAACAACCGGATGCAGTTTTAATTTCCTTTGATATAACCTTAACATATGAAAAGTTAAAAAAGGCTACATACTGGCTTTTACAAGGAATACCATATATAGCAACCAATCCCGACCTTGTCTGTCCGACAGAGAATGGGCCCATTCCTGACTGTGGCTCAATTGCAAGACTACTCCATGCTTGCACCGGTAGAGAACCACGATATATCGGCAAGCCCAATCCCGAAATGATAGAGATGGCTTTGAAAATTTTAGACATGCAACCTCAGCATACCGCTATGGTAGGCGACCGATTATATACCGATATGGAAATGGCGTATCGCGCAGGAGTTACATCCATCCTCGTTCTCTCAGGCGAAACAACACAAGAACAACTAAACCAGGCAGAAAGAAAACCTGATTTTGTCTTTCCCTCCGTAAAAAAATTGCTTGAATCAATCAATTTATCTAACTAAATTGGAGAATATCATACTATTCTTTTTCTTATAAGCAAGGTTTTCTATAAACTCACAAACCGTTATGATATATTCCAAAAGAACCCTGTGTTTTAATATTCGTGTTTATTGTATTACATAAAAATTAACGAATATTAGCGAAGTAGAATTGTGTTATTTGATGACTTTTAGATGGGATTTGCCAAATAATGTTATTGATTTTCCTGAATGTAAAAGAAACAAGGATCCGTATAATTGAATGAAAGAAAGATAAACTTTTTAAGGATAATAGTTTATTGTTTTTTTAGAATTATTTGTCCGCATTGTTTTTTTTGGGGCATAATTCATGCTAATGTAAAGAACAAAAAAGGAGTAAAACTATGAGATTGAATAAAATAATGCCCATTCTAATCATTACTTCTGTAATATTGTTTTGCTATGTATCTTCTATTTTTCCCGATGATGCAAAAGAAAATACAACCAAGGTAGAAACAGAGTTAATCCAGAGGATAGAAATGCTTGAAAAGAAAGTTCATGAATTGGAAGCATTGCTAAAAGAAAAGGAACAAACAATATCAAAAACAACAGTTTCTGAAAATGTTCCGGTAGAAGAGCATGCCCTATCAGAAAAGGTAGAAGTTAAAAAAGAAGATACTTCTCCAAAACTGATAACGCAATGGAAAGACCGTTTAACATTTAAAAGTGAAGATGACTCTTTTGAAGTGCAGGTTGGTGGACGACTCCAATTAGACTGGGCCTTTTTTGATAATGACAATGATTTGAGTTCTGTTTTTGGTGAAGAAGATGACGGGACCCAGTTTAGACGGGCACGAATCGATTTTATAGGGAAGATTTATGAATCCATCTTTTATCGTATGGAATTCGATATTGCAGGTGATAAAGATATGGAAGGTCGAGCGAAATTTACCGATACATATATGGGGATCTCTGACATTCCCTATCTTGGAAATATTCAAGTAGGTCATTTCCGGGAACCTTTTGGAATGGAACGACTCACAAATTCCAACTACAATACTTTCATGGAACGGGGCTTTAATGATGTCTTCAATCCCAAACGAAATGTAGGATTCATGTTATACAATTCCCATCTCCAGAACAGGCTTTTGTGGCAGGCGGGTATATTTAAAGAGACGGATGATTTCCCCTCGGATAATGATAGCGACGATGACCAGGGATATGCTGTTACGGGTCGTGTTGTTGGTTTACCCTGGTATGAAGAAAAGGGGCGAAAACTATTACACTTAGGTTTAGCATACAGTCATCGTAATCCGGATGGTGCTCCCTTCCGTTATAGAGCCAATCCAGAATGTGCTCTTGCTTTTTCCTATTTAGATACAGACCGATACAACGGATTCCGGATTGCAGATGCTATTGCTGATGATGTCAATTTAATAGGCACAGAGTTGCTATGGATTTACGGACCCTTTTCGATTCAGGCGGAAAAGGCCCTCTCCTATGTAGATACAAACTTTGCAGGAACAAGAGAATTTCAAGGAGGATATATTTACACAACATATTTCCTGACAGGAGAAAATAGAACATACAATAATAAGATGGGAACCTTAAGTAGAATTAAACCGAACAAAAACTTTTCACCCAAAACAGGTTCCTGGGGAGCATGGGAGTTAGGCTTGCGTTATTCCTGGATAGACCTGGATAGCGGAATAATTCGTGGGGGAAGGGAGCAAGACTGGACCTTAGGCTTGAACTGGTATCTAAATCCGGACACACGCATTTATCTAAACTATACACTTGCAAATATTGAACATGATTTATACGATGGTAATTTAGGTATTCTACAAACACGATTCCAGATAGACTTTTAACCAACAAAAGATAAAAAGGAGTAAAACATGAAACACATTAAAGCAACAACCTATTCACAATTTATCCTCCCTACAGCAGATTCAACCCTTCAAAAACAACAACAAATTGCTGTTTGGAACGATGGAATAAAAATGTTAAGTTCCTTATTCGACCTAATAATAAAAATTCTCGATAAAGTCAAAAACACTTCCGAATAAAAAATTTAATTTATCGTTTTTAGCAAAATAATAAAGAGCCTCTACATAAATATAGGATATAGAGAAGGGAAATTCAAAAAATTAAAACAAAAACAGAACCATAAAATCCCATTTTTTATATCCCTCTATGTTTTCTGTGTTTTTCTCTTCCCAAAGAATTCATGAAGTAACTACAATATCATGCTGAACACAGTATTTAGTCCCAAACAACCATTTTAAATTTATGTGATAACATAATCTTGATAAGGATTAACCACAGAGGACATAAAAAGATTTTCTACCCTAAAAAAGAGGTTAGGACAAATCAATCTTGATTAGGAAGATAGAAGAAGGGGAGGATTAGAATCGAATAAACAGATAAATAGGATTGAAGTTAAAATTTTTGTGATAAGAATTGGTTAGGGGAACTTGATAGTAATTATAGAGATAAGGGGAATAAAACGAAACAGAAATTTTCTTTGTTTTAAATTCTGCATTGTACTGGTCGGGGTGAGTGGATTTGAACCACCGGCCTCTTGGTCCCGAACCAAGCGCTCTAAACCGGACTGAGCTACACCCCGAAAATTTTTAGATAAAAAACACCCCTCTACCCCTTTTTTCTCAATGATTAATTTATGACTTGCCGATTAGTTGTAGCGAGCAACCGTAATATCTGCTCCACCTGCTGCAGAACCACCACCACTAAGTCCTGCGATACCACCTGTTCCGCCGGCGCCACCTGCAAGACCTCTTACCTGTCTCACCTGGGTTTGCTGTGTGGAGGTAGTGCTGTCAGCAAATGCTGTCATGGCACAAAGGGCTAACAGGACTACGAGAGTTAATGCTACTAATTTTTTCATTGCTTGTCTCCTTGTTGTTTGAATTTCATTTTTATATTCAATTATATATACCTGCATACTTAACTAACAATATATTACCATATTTAAAACCAAATGTCAAGTTATTTTTTATAAAAAAATTAGGGATATGAAAAATAATCATATCCCTAAGAAAATCAGAGTTATGCGACAGGCTCAAAGCCTTCTCTATAAGGTTCGCGTTTAATCAACTTATTGGCCTCTTCGTCTTTGAATTTCAGGGTATTCGGGTCAAATTCCAGAGAACGTCCCACACGATATGCAATGTTACCTAAATGACAATGGACACATGAAATATGGGCGTCATATGGAGTAACAGGAAGGTCTTCTTCTTTACGAGAGCGAACAGCACGGAAGAAACGGTCCCATTTATCCAAATCTTCAGGTAACGGGTCATTTACGGCAATCGGCTTATTCTTATAATCAAAGAACCCTTTTCTACGGACATAGTAACCATCGGTACCGAAGAAACTATTACCACAATCACCACCTTCTGCTTCCTGGAAAGAACCTAAATTACGGACTTCAAATGTAACCATTGAGCCGTCTTCATAAGTGAATGATGTTGCCTGTGTATTCGGTGTTTGTCCATCATCATCCCATCCATATCTTCCACCGGTGCTATATACTTTTACAGGTAATCCACGGTTATGTCCCCAGCAGGCTATATCCATTTCGTGTACTCCCTGATTCCCAATCTCTCCGTTTCCATATTCCCAGAACCAGTGCCAATCATAATGCACATACAGACCGGGTTTGTCCTTACGGTCTTTGTTTTTCATAAAGGGATGGTCCACAGATGTCCCCTGCCATAAAGTCCAGTTCAAGTAATCCGGAGGGGTTCCGGGTTCTCCGTGACCTATTGCAAAGCGATTCCCATTTTTATATACATAACCGCGGGAATGCATAACTTTCCCGATAAAACCTTTGTGAAGTAATGCCATGTCGCGAATCAAAGTGTTATCAGACCGGCTTTGTGTGCCATGTTGAACGATGCGATTATATTTCTTTGCCGCTTCAACCAATTGTGTTCCTTCCCAGATATTGTGAGACAACGGCTTCTCCACATATACATCTTTACCTGCTTTGCAAGCAGTAACAGTTATCAAAGTGTGTGTATGATTTGGTGTTGCGATTGTAATCGCATGGATGTTGGGGTCTTGCACGGCTTCTCTAAAGTCTTCATAAGCCTTAGGGGTTTTTCCCTGTTTAGAGCCCACTGTTTTTACCATACGTTCTAATACCCTTTTATCAACATCACACAGAGCCACAATTTCCGCTTCATTCGATTTCTCTAAAATATCTTTTATATGGCTTCCACCCTGACCATTAAATCCAATTGTGCAAATTCCAATCCGTTCATTGGCTCCAAAAACTTTTCCTGCGGCCATTGTTCCCGCAACCAGTACCGCGGTACTTTTCAGAAAACTTCTTCTTGTTAAAGGTTTCATGATAATTTCTCCTTGTTATTCTTGTTCAGAAAAATACTTTCCTTTATTATACTAAATGAAATGGACTATTTTCATTTGTTTGGTTTCATTTTTATTGGGGTTGGAAGTAAAGCAATACCGTTTCCCCACTCCCCAAAGAAAGGAGAAGTGTCTCCCGTTCAAACCATTTTTGTTCAGGCTGAAATAAATTTTCGATGTTCAGAAATTGGTTAAATTGCAGGATGCGGTCTCCAATCCCTTTTGTATGCAGAGCCAAAATACTTGTGCCTACAAGTAATGTGTCCTGACTTTCTAAACTTCCTTCTGCAATAACCGTCGGTACTTCAAGGATAGATAGTATTTCGCGAATAGCAAGATAATTCATATTAGGTTCAGCATAGTACACAGACACCCATTTATCATTTATCGTTTTGATTGCAATACTGGGTTTCCCATTCGAAGAGTACCGTGCAATTACATCTGCATTTTCATCATCAATATAAAATAACGGTGATACGGATAAAGACTCCCCAAAAGTTTCCCCTTTGTTTAACCATCTTCCTTCAAGATCCAGAGCAGAGCCTGTTGTGGTTTCTATATCGAATTGTTTTACCTCCATTTGTGTTAGCCGTCGAACAATTTCGTAGTTATTTGATACAGTAGTCCATGTTGGAGTGTAATACCATATGACTATTGATTTATCGGTTTCAAAAATGTGATGTAGTGTTTGTATTTCCTTATCTGTTGGTGGGTAAAGATTAAAAATAAAATAAATTAATTTTTTCGGAATACGCTCATCAAGCAAATCCTGCATAAGATAAAACTCCACAGGTAACCCCACCTTCAAAAGTTGGTCCCGCGTACTCACTATAATTGATGAATAGAACTCAATGCCTTTTTGTGTAAGCAGATGCATAGCCCGTTCATCGATAATCATTGCCAGAGGTTCCCAGAGAATATTCTCAAACGGCACTACAGCAGGGTATTCTGCCGGCACCTCCTCCGTGTTGTATTTTCCCACTTGCAAACGGGGTAAGGTATTATCTTCTTCGTTTGGATATTCATTCGGTATCCCTCGTATTTTTCGAGGTTGGAGTCTTAAATTTTGAAAGCCCCCTTCTTGTGTTAAGACTTTCGTCGATATTTGTATCATTTTCTCAAATAACTCCCATTGCTCCGTATCCAGAAGCCAACCTTTTCCTTCAGGGTCTGTCCATATTAAACCTGTATTGTGAGCAAGGGACATTCCCAGATTCCGTTTTTGTACAGCAAAAATATTTTCGGCACGTACACCTTTTACTCGCACTACTTGCTGAGTAAAAACATCAAAAGAAACACCTGTTCGTGTATCATCAAAAAGCAAAACATCTTTACCGTGAAGCGAAATACTTTCAATGACACCAGCAGGTCCCCCGGATTCTCCCAATCCACGATTTATATATGAAATAGGTAGTACGAAACCATCCACATCGCTTTCCAATATAGTATCTAAAGCAAATTGACCCGTTGCTGTATCTGCGGTGTCCATGTTCAATCCATAAGGAATATAAATCTTTGTTTTCGTATCCGGAAGTAATTTTCTCAGTGTCATAGCGCAGAAACCGATACTCTCTGCCAGACTTTCGTTAAAGAATCGGCGATAATCTATTAGAATACGGTTTTCCACAAGGTTTAAATAATTTGAATTGATAGATACATCCATTCCTTTACGCAATTCTTCAAGGATAATAGATTGTTCCAATGTGTCCGCACCGAATAATTGTGTTCGTTCTTCGGGAGAGGGATAGTAATTCTGTATCCACTTATTAAAATTTATTAAAGAGTACTCCGATTCATCCAAACCCGGAGCAATCCACCAGCGGTTTTTCAAAAAACCTAAGATGAAACCTCCCACTTGTTCTCCAATTTTCGATGATCGCAGACTATCCACCATCAAACTAAAAGTATCCTCAATCGATTTTTTCCAGAAGGGTGTATTAAAGCATGCGTAGGGTTGGGCTTCACCATTGATGATCATACTTGCTGACTTTTTCCCCTGGAACCAAAATTCGGGAGGATTGAGGTCTAAATAAATCCAATATTTTCCTTGAGGGACAACTTCGTTTATACATTGTAAGGTTCGAAATAATTCGGGTAAATCATCCGAACCACGCCATGGAAACGGAACATCTATAATATAATTTACAACACCCACATCTTTCGCATGTAAAAACTCTTTCTTAGCAACTTCATTACAAGGGTCTCCACCTATATAGACAAAAAAAGGAAAAGGGATTTCTTTGTCCTGCTGTTTACCATTGATATCCTCTTCGCCGGGAGTGGGAGGTAGCGGTCTTGTCATTAAATCATGAAGCGAATATTTCCCCGCAATAGTACCAAACCACCATGAAAGTCCAACCACAATGATGAGAATAAAAAAAAGAAAAAAATTTCGCCAGAACAAATTCTTCAAATACTGGGTTTCTTTATTTTTATGATGCACTATTATATATCCTTATCTATTTTTAGATATTTTTGAAATCTTATACCATGTTTATATAGGAAGTAAATTTTCAAACTGGAACCAACCCCCAGTATCATAAGGTTTTCCAATCGATTCCGCTTCCAGAATCCGTTTTGCTTCAAATGATATTACACCATCCGGCAAATCAAAAGAATATCGTTTTACTTCCACAGTTTTGATATTCCCTACAATCTCTCCATTATATTTTATGTCAATATCTATTGGTTCTTGTCCCGAAGCAATATTCCCACATGTAAAAGATAAAGGACCTCCTTTGTGTTCTATCTCTGCATATTTGCTTATAGGAAAGAAGGTTCCTCTGGATGTAACAATAGGTTTATACCAACCTCTTGTGGGAAGTTCAACTTCTGGACAAAACAAAGGTTTTTTCTTAATTAGTTTCCAAAAAACGGGTAACCCTTTATCACCTTCTCTTACTATTTTTCCCCGCCATCTTTTCGCCTCTGGCAAATAGCGAATTGCTTCTATCCACGATTGGATATGTTTCTGTACACGCCAGAATTCCGTTTTCCGGATTGAATTTCCTATTGCTTTCATTTCACCCCATTTTGTCCAGAACAATATACTTAAAAATTTGCGGATTGGGAAATTTCGTTCCATGAGGTAAAATCGGTTTCTTGTATTCAAAAAATATTTTTGTTGCACCTTCTCAAAAGAGCCTTCCCATGTCGCACTGAATTTATGATGAACAACCGCATCAGGACAAGTTAAGATACGATACCCTGCATTCCATATTCGAAGGCAAAGATCCAAATCATCAAGATAGATAGAAAATTCTTCGGGAAGAGTTCCTACTTTTGTCAGAGTTTCTGTCCTCAACCACATGGCACCACCGCAAATCCCAATAACCTCTGTTATATCATCCCACTTTGGGCTGTCGATCCGCCCTAAACCCCGGTCCCATGCAGAACCTATAATGGAACATTCCAGTCCAATAGAATTTAAAAGCCAGGGTTGATGATAAAGCACCATTTTAGGAGCCAATCCCCCCGCATCAGGATTCGCCTCAGACATTTCAAGCAAATATTCAATACAATTCTTCCCTACTTTTGTATCATTATTTAAAAGAAAAACATATTTCGCCCCTTTATTAATAGATTCTACAATCCCCCGATTGTTTCCCCCTGACCATCCATAATTCCTATCCAGACACTCTACTACAACACGCGGGTCATTACAGAAATGTTCTTGAATATAAGCAACAGATTCATCCGTACTTGCATTATCTAACAGAACAAATTCCACATCCTCCCGTTGACAGCCTTCCACCAGAGAAGAAAAGCATTCTTCCAGATGTTTCATTCCATTCCAGTTTAATACTAGGACGCAAACCAAAGGACGATTCATGACAAAAGATAACATTCCTCCAATATCACAGTGTAAAATTATACTATATTAAAGTCTTTTTAAGAATATTATTAGCAAGATAGCGATGCTTTAATTCGTTATATTAGCAGTAAATCAAAAAATGTAAATAATGTTCTATCTCTTAACGGGCTTTCAGAACATTTGTAGTATTTATTTCAGCATCTGTAGTAGGGGATATTCCCAACCTAAAAAAACACCTTGTCAATTGCATTTTTGAATCTCGTTTCAGATGAAGGGACTACATGTGAAGCATAAGGTTCATATCCCCCTTCTTTGAACGATTTTTCTGTACAGATGTAAGCAGGCCCACAATCTCCGTAACCCGCCACAAAAACATGACGGTCTGGAGCCAATTGCTGAGCATATAACTGAAATTCTACCATCGGTTCTGCCGGTAAACTTAAGATGGATATATTACCAAAATGCAGTCCTGCAATAGGAATGGGTTGTTCTTTCCGATTTTTCCATGCCAATTCCATTGCGGAGTCGATTCGTATATAGTTCTGTTGTTTTGTATCCTTCATCAATTGTTCTAAATATTCTTTAGCGTGATGTTTATCATTAGAAGGTTCTAAATAAAGGGGTGTAACTTTGTGCCACAGTTCCGTGATAATATCCTTTTGTGAAGATTGTACTGATTTCTGCATTCCTACCAATAAGCGTTGGTATAATTGCTGTCGTGCCTCCGGAGAACCATTGTTATACTTTCCACACGCAATATCTCCACCACAACCTGTAAAATAAATATGGGGTATCCCTTCCTCCTTTTCAATTTCTTCCCGAGCCATTCCCGGGAAGTCATAACTGGCTCGAGGGTCCCAATAGAAACTTTGAGGGTGTGTTGCATAATAGTGAAGCCGTGCTATAGGTTTCCCCTTAATAGAAATAAAACTAAGTGTCCGTAGATAGGGATCGATCAATCCTTCAGGAGCCTCAATTAATTTCGAGTCCTTACAAGAACTCGAACGGGTGGCTACGGCTCCATTCTCCATGAACACTCGGCGGTTTGAGGCAACCTTCTCTACTTTTGCAGATCCGATAGTTATAGAATCACATGGGGTTAATTGAGATAAAGCATTTTCAATTGATTGAACTATCCGTATATATATACTTCTTCAAAAGCTTCATTTTTAGGACAGGGAGGGGAATTTTGAAGTGTTCCGATAATATCAAATGCATCTGCATCGCACATAGGGGCCGTATGCTGATGAACCGTGTGAACAAAAACTGCATTCTGTTCTGTCTTCACTGTTTTTGCAATTAAGTCACAAAGATGATAATACGAACAATTTGCAATTTCACACCAATCAATTGCACATAGCACATACCTTTGTTTATCCGACTCAATAATCACCCCCTTTACAAGTAAAGGATGTTCAATTGTATCCAGCGGTTTATAACTCGGATACCACGGTGTCCCTAAAGGTAAAGTCGCATCGCACTTAAACACTGCGATCCGTAAACGCACATCTGTGGATGTTTTAAACATTAACGAACCTGAAAAGAAGGGTAACATTCCCGCCATCTGTAATTTCAAAAAACCGCGTCGATTCATATCAAACTCCGGATCGTTTTCTATCGTTATGAATCTTTTTTATGTGAGCACCTGTTGGATGGTCTCTTTTAGTTTCCCTTCTGTGGAGGGTGGGCACCCTGCTGCAGAAGGTTCATAGCCACCCTGATGAAACGCCTCTTCTGTGCAGATATAAGAAGGGCCACAATCGCCGTATGCTCCAACCAACACAATACGCTCTGGAACACATTTCTGTGCGAAAAGTTGAAATTCAATCATTGGCTCACCCGGCAAATGGAGTATAGAAACATTTCCAATATGTAAGGCGCTAATAGGGATAGGTATTGTGTTCGCACGCCGTCGCCATGCAATCTCCATTGCAGAACCGATTCGATAATTGGGGTCCTTTGTCGTATCACTTAAACTCTTTTCTAAAGCCTCCTGCGAAGATTCCCCTTCCATTCTATCTCCAAATATCAAAGGAATTGTTTTCTGTTTAATTTCAGTTAAAGAATCTTTCTGTAATGACTGGACTGAACTTTGCATTGCAGTAAGTAACCGTTGATATAACTGTTCCCGTGCTTGTGGTGTTCCATCATTATATTTACCTGCGGCGATGTCTCCAGCACAACCTGTAAAGTAGATATGAAACACCCCTTCATCCTTTTCCATCTGTTCCCGGGCCATACCCGGAAAATCATAACTTGCTCGGGTATCTCCATAAAAACTTTGCGGATGAGTCGCATAAAAATGTAATCGGGCTATTGGTTTACCTTTAGAGGATTTAAAACTCAATGTTCGAAGGTAAGGGTCAATCAGTCCTTCCGGTGCCTCAATTAGTTTCGGGTCCTTACAGGAACTAAAACGGGTGAGGCAAGTCCCGTCCGGCTGGATAATTCGCCGATTTGATGCAACCTTTTCCACTTTGGCTGAGCCTGTTTCGATTGCATCACAAGGCTCTAAAGAGGACACGGCCTTTTCTACCGCCTGTATTATATTTTGAAACGAGGGAACAAAGGTTTCCTTTGCAGGAAAGGGAGGTGGATTTTCTATTTTAGCAAGCACTTCGTAAATGTCATCATTACACATCGGTGCGGTATGTTGATGAACTGTATGGATAAACACAGCATCAGGGTCTGTTTTCAATGTTTTAGCAATCAACTCACGAAGATTGTAATAAGAACTATTTATAATCTCACACCAGTCAATCGCACATAGCACATACCGTTTTTGATTGCTTTCTATGATAATCCCTTTTGCAAACAAAGGGTGTTCAATCGTGTCCAACGGTTTATAACTCGGATACCACGGTATTCCTAACGGAGGGGTTACATCCGCTTTAAATGTGGCTACTTGAAGTTCCACATCCGCGGATACTCTACGCATAATTCCCCACGATACTAATGATAGAACCCCAAAACTATTTACACGCAAAAAATCCCTTCGTTTCATATTCAAAATCCTTTCTTTGATAATCAATAAAGTATACCAGAAATGTTTATTAAAGAACGCTATGCAAAAAATGAAATGAAAGGGCTTCTTGTAAAGAAATCAGGAGGGTTTATTCAAGATTTATAATTACTCCTGCCTTCTTTATTATGCCTCGGAAGAATCTCTCTCTTCTTTTTCATCCTTCTGGACAATAATTAGAAAATCATTATAACTGGGTCCATTATTCGGTGTTATGGACACAACTTTCCATCCCTGACGGAGTAAGTTTTCAAGGTCGTTTTTTCCAGTTCCATTGGATTGAATAATCACTGCTTTTTGCATATTTAATCTGCCCTCGATATTTTTATATTTTAATATTTTCTAATTGCTTCAATAGCATACAATATCAAAATAAATTTTAGCCTGGCAAATGGAGGTATGATTTCCCTTACGAACCTAAAAAAGTTTTTGCACATTCAATAATTTGTTTACATGTAGGTTGATTAGGTGCTGTCGGTTTACCGAGCGATGCATAAGTCCATATAGATCCATTCAGTGCAAATATCGTTCTTGAAAGCAGGGCCGTTTTTCCCATCGTCATCAACGATAAATAGATCATCTTCTCTTTCTTTTGCAATTCTATTAGTGGACCTAATTGCAAAGGGTCATCTGTATAAACTGCTATTTTTACAATATCAGCCCCTAATTTCTTCCCTTTTTCCACCATTTTTTGAAGAAATCGTAATGGGGGAACCGTTGAAAAGTTATGATATGAAGCGATAATGATTTTATTTTTCAATTGAACTTCTTTAATAAAATCCTTCATACGCGATAATTCGCAAATTTCTATATCCACAGCAAAAGCAGACGACAGATATTTAGAATACAAATCCTTTTTTTCATTTATTTTTCCCCAAAACATTCCCCCTTCTTTTGCAGAGCGAACCGTAAGAATAATGTTTCTATCTTTAATGAGGGAAATGGTCCTATTTACAATACCCTCCATTTTTTCTTTGAAATTTTCATACAACAAGTCAAGTCTTAACTCATAAGCAATAATAGTGTTATATTTCTCTGCCCATCGTATATCTTTCTCTGAAAATCCCAGACAAGAACAAGCCACCAAACGAGGAGTTGAGTATTTCTTTTCCAAATTGGCTAATAATGAAATAGACATATTGGTATGTTCCTATAATCGGTTTCAACTTACGAAATTATTTTTAAATAATCAGAACAAAATGTGTATACTATTCATGCAAGAACTATAAGTAGAGTATAAAACATTAAACAGAACCTATTAAATTAAGGAGATGGAACCGTGGGAATTGATACTGTACTGTATTTACGATTGAGTGCTATGATGTTTCTTGAATTCGCTGTTTGGGGAGCATGGGCACCGGTATTAGCGTCTTACCTTATTAACGACTTAAAACTGTCCGGCAAACAAACAGGGTGGATATATGCGACCTTATGGATTGCATGTATTATCTCCCCGTTTTTAGGGGGACAAATTGCAGACCGGTATCTCGCAACAGAATACTTTCTCGGAGGTGTCCACCTTCTCGGAGGTATCTGCCTTTTGTATGCCGCCTATCAACGCAAATTTGGGCCATTATTCATTCTAATGTTTATCTACTCTTTGCTTTATGCCCCAACATTAGCCCTTGTAAACTCTTTGATGTTCAGCAATATTACCAATCCCGATGTTATAGCCCCGCGAATTCGTGTTTGGGGCACCATCGGCTGGATTGCAGCGGGCTGGCTCCTAACAGTTATGAGGAATGTGGGCAACCCTGAGGGTAACAAAAAATATTCAGACTGCTTACTCATTGCCGGGATTATGTCTGTAATTTTAGGCTTATATTGCTTCACTTTACCCCATACCCCTCCACCGGATAAACCGGGGAACCCCCTTGCTTTCTTAGAAGCCTTCCAACTTCTGAAAGAACCCTATTTCCTTGTTTTCTTAATAATTTCTTTTGTCGTAACCACAGAATTACAATTCTACTATGTCCCTACCGCCCCATTCTTACAGGATATTGGTGTTCGTAGTTCTAATGTCCCCGCAGTGATGACCCTTGCCCAGATTGCAGAGATTGTAGGAATGGCTGTCTTATTACCATTAGCAATGGCAAAATTAGGGATTCAATGGGTATTGGTTATTGGTGTAATTGCGTGGCCCTTACGATATGTTATTTTTGCAATGATGAAGCCGGTATGGCTCGTTATTGCCTCACTATCTTTCCATGGGATTGGTTATACCTTCTTCTTCTTTGCAGGGCAGATGTTTGTAGACAGGGTAGCCCCACCTGATATTCGTGCTTCTGCACAGGCTCTTATTGCAGTAGCCACATTAGGACTGGGGAACTTCATTGGGACACAATTTACAGGGATAGTTTTAGACTTCTTTAAAGATGAGGAGGGTAGGTTCCAATGGCGTCCTATTTTCCTGATTCCCTGTGTTTTAACAATTGCCTGTGCTATTGCCTTCTTACTTTTCTTCCATCCTCCTGCCGTAGTTGGAGCCGGAAACTAACAAATTATTATTAATTAAGGTGGAAGGTTTTTCGAGTATAAATAGCATTACTTCGGAAAGCCTTCCACCATTCTACAGTGTTAGGCTCTGCAATCATATATTCAGGTCGTGGAGGTATTTCTACCCCAGGGATAGGAGGTATTACATAACTTTTTTCAATAACTTCGAGGGATAATGGTTCATTATGCTTTAATGCCCACTCCATAGTAAGTCCATTCTCACTCGGGAAACCACGATAACTAAAATGCCAACGGTCGACAGTTTTCCCCTCAGAATTATCAAAAACTTTTCCATTAACTTTTGCCGATAGGATTTCCAAATCCCCTTTTAATGTAAGCCTTATCTCTGCTGATTTTCGTAGTGATACAACCGAAATTTTTAAATGGCGGACATCCCCTTCCATTTTATCTTCCAGTACAGACAATAGAGGTTGTGGATAGTTTGCAACAGGAGCCTCTCCAAACCGAACGGTAATATTATCTCCTGTAAAGGGTTCCGGTTTCTTATATTCCACATTCTTTCTGAAAAAATGTTCTGTCCATTCATCAAGTTCCGTATCGCGTGTCATCCACCATGCTTTTCCTGTGTCCCAATCCAGCCCATAGCATAAATGGTTTACTTTCGGGGTTTCCTTTGTAAAGCGGAAAAATAGCATCGGATATGCATAAACAATGAGACCTGCAATTAAAGAAAGTATTCCCAAACGATAGCATGTCTTCTTGTTTTGAATGAGATTCTGAAGAATCCCCACTAACTGGTAAAAAATAAGAATTAAAAAAATCATCAATATCGGGATAAATACAGGAGTTAATGTCTGAACCCCTAAGATGAGAAAAGGAACAACAAAGTAGGCTGTTATAAATGCTGGGATTAATGTCCAGAAAGAAAACCACCCCATACTTCTCTGCCATTTTTGAGGAATATAAGGAAAAGACCCAATTATTCCACAAATGCTACTTATAATCAATATCCAAACCGAAATATAACTTGCAGTAGGAGTTGCTATACTTGAATAGATGGACAGACCTAACCAGGGCAATAATGCGGAAGCAAGAAATACATGAGGGTCCAATCTCGGGAAAATTACAGGTAGAAAAATTAAAAACAATCCTGAAGTAGTTAACAAACTCATTATAAGGTAAGTAAGTTCATAATACACTATGTAATGTTTATATATAAGAAAAGTTAGCCCGATTAGACCGCTGAGTAGGCCAAAGATGAGCAAAATATGAACGGTGTTCCGGATAAAATTTATCACAATATCTCGAAACCGAATCCCCCAGAAAATGCGTAACCATAACAGCAAGAGACTATAAAGGATAATTGATAATAATAACAATGGAAATACCCATTTTTCAGAATAAGTTATCAAATTACCGCCCGGTAACTGAAAATAGATGCTGTTGTTAACAGGTTCCTCAAAAGGATAGCCAATTTTTAAGTGAGACAGGTCAAGATTCCCAAAATGTTTTACGAGAGGTAAAGCATATTCACCATGATGTTGTAGGGAACGAAGTGAAATGTGTTCAATATTATCATTCGGTGTATGGTAGTAACGAATCCCTCCTACAAAAGCGAAATCAAAACCGGGGACCCCTCTCGGTTTTAGCACATAATAGTCCGTGCTCGTTGGCATTTTCCCGGCAACCTCGAACATCATAGAACTAGCACGGGGATACGGGACTACTTTTGCAAATTCATTAATTAACCATGAATTGTTATT
>Ga0116210_1001534_pt1 | contig 16628 bp, 17 predicted proteins | sample TshhotsprinmetaG_FD_94483 | JGI IMG/M metagenome (GOLD analysis project Ga0116210, IMG submission 94483) | Hot spring microbial communities from South Africa to study Microbial Dark Matter (Phase II) - Tshipise hot spring metaG | ecosystem: Environmental > Aquatic > Thermal springs > Hot... | reverse complement strand
GCACCTCGATGTCGGCTCATCGCATCCTGGGGCTGGACAAGGTCCCAAGGGTCGGGCTGTTCGCCCGTTAAAGCGGTACGCGAGCTGGGTTCAGACCGTCGTGAGACAGGTCGGTCTCTATCCACTGTGGGCGCAAGGGATCTGAGAGGAGCTGCCCCTAGTACGAGAGGACCGGGGTGGACCGACCTCTGGTGTGCCAGTTGTCGCGCCAGCGGCACCGCTGGGTAGCTATGTCGGGCAGGGATAACCGCTGAAAGCATCTAAGTGGGAAGCTCGCCTCAAGATAAGATCCCTCATCCCGTCAAGGGAGTAAGACCGCAGGTAGACTACCTGCTTGATAGGCGGCAGGTGTAAGCGCAGTAATGCGTTTAGCCAAGCCGTACTAATGGTCGAGGGCTACCTCACGTGGTGCGGAGAACTTGGTACTCTTCCCTACACGTTGATCACTATTCAGGATTTGGATGCGTGAAAACGTCCCTTGGTGATTGGAGCGACGGGGGTACACCCGGAAACATCCCGAACCCGGAAGTTAAGCCCGTCAGCGCCGATGGTACTTGGGGGGCGACCCCCTGGGAGAGTAGGTCATTGCCAAGGGACTTTTCTTTGAAAAGCTCGAATTTGTAGTACAATAGGATTGTCTGATCTTGTCGAGGGTAGTTTGCCCTCGCCGACCATGTGAAAAGTTGATCCGAGGAGATGCAACCGCTCTGGTGAAGCCGTTTATTGGGGAATCGTCCTGGTTTGAGTTGTATTGCCCCTCGGCAGGTGGCGTTCGCCGAGGGGCTTTTGTGGATTTTAGTCTAGCCGGAAAGGAGGTGAGTGATCTTGGCTGTTGTCACGTTGCGCCCCGGTGAGTCGCAGGACTCGTTGCTCAAGCGCTTTCGCAAGAAAGTGGTGAAGAGCGGCATTCTGAGCACCGTTCGACGCAAGCGCTGGTTCGTCTCTAAGAGTGAGCAGCGTCGCATGGAGCAGAAGAAGGCCGTTCGACGTCTGAAGCGACGTCAATTGAAGGAAGCCGAATGAAGGGAACGTGGGTTTGCAGGAGGTGCGCCTATGGCGAAAGAGGAAGGAAAGATTAAGATGGAGGGCGTTGTGATCGAGGCTCTGCCCGGCACTCAGTTTCGCGTCCGTCTGGACAACGGACACGAAGTATTGGCATATCTCTCGGGCAAGATGCGCAAGCATTATATACGCATTTTGCTCGGAGACCGGGTTACCGTCGAAATGTCCCCCTATGATTTGACGCGCGGGCGCATTACGTTCCGCCAGCGCAAAGTGGTGGAGACGCCGGCCGCATAGTAGCCGCGTTGGATTTATCAGACGGCTTTTCCCGTATAGTTTTCTTCAAAAGCAACAGAATTGGCCATCTCTCACACAGAGATGGCCGATTTGCGTTCTTCAAGATTGGGCGGCAGGTTTAGGGAAGTTCTCGCCAAGAGTTAAGCACCCGCATGTAATTGGCTCGCTCAAACGCCGCCGGCTCGGCGATCGCTTGACGGCTCATGCTGCCCTGCATCTGGCGGATCGACTGATATTCATGGGTTTCCATCCACCAGCCGATTTCATTGATGAGCGAGGCCGCCAGCCGCTCTCCATGATGGAGCAGCGCTGAGGCCGTCATGGCCACCTGAGCGCCGGCCATCATGGCCTTGATCACGTCTTGGGCGGTGTGAACGCCGCTGGTGATGGCCAAGTCAGCCTGCACTTGACCGTATAGAATAGATACCCACCGGAGCGGCAGACGCAGATCGGCAGAGGTGCTTAGATCGAGGTTGTGGATCACTTCTAGCTCTTCCAGATCGAAATCAGGTTGATAGAAGCGGTTAAATAAGACCAAGCCGTTTGCGCCGGCCTCGACCAGCCGTTGAGCAAAGTGAGGCAAGGCGGTGTAATAGGGGCTCAATTTGACCGCCAGAGGAATGGAAATGCTGGACTTGATGGCGGCCACCAGCTCGATCTGGGCGACCTCAATGTCGGCGGCTGAGAGACTCGGATCAGTCGGTAGATAGTAGAGGTTGAGCTCCAAGGCATCGGCGCCGGCATCTTGTATGGCCCGGGCATAACGGATCCAGCCGCCTTTGGAGACGCCGTTCAGGCTGCCAATCACGGGGATGTTCACCGCTTTTTTGAGGGCGCTGAGATGGTCCAAGTATTTGCCGGGTGTGAGGGCGTAGGTTCCGGTATCTGGCAAATAGCTCATGGCTTCAGCGGTATTGTAGGAGCTGCGGGTGAGAAAGTAATCCAGTTCCTCGCTTTCGTGCAGGATCTGCTCCTCAAAGAGCGAGTACATGACGACGGCGGCAATTCCGGCCTCTTCTAGGCGTTGTACCCGTTCGATTTTTCGTGAAAGCGGGGAGGCCGAAGCCACCAAGGGGGTCTTAAGGGTGAGGCCTAGATATGTGGTCGAGAGATCCATGACTCGATTTCTCCTTCGTGACGGATATCAGGGTGAACGTTCACGAGGCTCGAATGGCGGTAAATCCCAGCCCGTGGGGGCCTACATGAGCGCCGATGACCGAGGTGACGTTGACCAGCAGGACCTGCCGAGGAAGATCGCGGCGCATTTCTTCCATCAGCTGTTGAAAGAAGGCGTGAGCTCGTGCTTCGGCGCCGCTGTGAAGAATGGCCAGCCGATCGAGGGGCAGCAGGGTTTTGAGCAGGTCAGCCAAGTGGTGATTGGCCTGTTGGGTGGTTCGGGCGACTCCCAGGGGCTTGACTTGCCCTTCGGTCAGCTCGATGATGGGTTTGATGCGGAGCAGGCCGCCGAACATGGTGATGGCGGAGGAGACTCGGCCGCTGCGGCGTAGATATTCCATTGTGTCCAGTGCAGCGATTAGGCGAAGCCGACGGCGGGTCTCGGCAAGGATCTGCAGCAAGGTTGGCAAATCGGCGCCGGCTTCAGCCGCTTCGGCAGCCGCTATCACTTGGAAGCCCAAGCCCATCGAGAGCGAGCCGCTGTCCAACACTGTAACGCGGTTGCCAAACTCAGCAGCTGCTTGGCAGGCGATGGTGTAGAGGGCCGTTAGCTGTGAAGCGGGATGGATGGAGATCACGTGTTCGTAGCCTGCTTCGAAGAGTTGCCGATAGCGCTGACTGAAGTCGGCGGGCGAGGGCGCAGCCGTTGTAGGGAAGGTCCGTAACCTGGGCAGGCGTGCATAGAATTCTTCACGGCTAATATCCACTCCATCCGCATACTCTTTCCCTTCTACGATCAGAATGGCGGGGATGACCTGAATGCCAAAGCGTTCGACAATCTCCAGGGGTAAATCGGAGGTGGAATCGGTGACGAAGCCGATCATCAAGGCAAGTATAGCATAGAGCATACGGTTTGCGGTGGGTTTCCTTGTTAACCCTCCATTAACCACTTTGTGCGTTCCATGTGATATATTTTCTAAGATGCCTGAGACGATTTTGATTGTTGAAGACGAACCGGCGCTGCAAGAGACTCTCGCCTATACTCTTAAGAAGGAAGGGTACCTGGTGGAAACCGTCGGTGATGGCCGATCGGCGCTGGAAACAGCTCGGCGCTTAAGGCCCGACCTGATCGTGTTGGACGTCATGCTGCCGGCCCTGGATGGTTTCGAAGTGGCTCGCATCCTGCGCAAGGAGATGAGCACGGCCATCTTGATGCTGACCGCACGCGATGCTGAGATCGATCGCGTGGTCGGCCTGGAGGTGGGCGCCGACGATTACCTGACCAAGCCTTTCTCGATGCGCGAATTGTTGGCGCGCGTCAAGGCTCAATTGCGGCGGGCGCGCCTGTTGCGCGAGGAGATAGCCCAATCCCGTGGCAGCATGGAACATGATCGCCTGATCTTTGATAATTTGGTGATCAATCTCACTCGCCGTGAGGTGACTCTCGACGGTCAGGTGTTGGCCCTCAAGCCCAAGGAATATGAGCTGTTGCTCTTCTTTGCGGAACATCGCGGGCAGATGCTCTCGCGCGAGTTCATCTTGGAGCGTGTTTGGGGATGGGATTTTATCGGCGACAGCCGAACGGTGGACGTGCACGTGCGCTGGCTGCGCCAGAAGATCGAGCCAGACCCTTCCAATCCCAGGCGCATCGTGACTGTACGCGGCGGCGGTTATCGGTTCGAGGGATAGTCTGAACTGCCCAGGCGCAGCATGGCATGGTTGGAGAAGACGATCGATCTATGATCGTTGAAGTTGTTCTTGGTCTTGTCCTTTTAGCGATGCTCTGGCTGGGGTGGCAGTACTGGACGTTGCGCCGAGGCATCCATGCCATGCTGAGCGCTGCACAACGTAGCGAAGCGCTGCCCCCCACGGAAGGAATGCTGGGGGAACTAGCCCGTCTCCTCAACCAACAACGCGCTGCACTTCGAGAACGGTTGGTTGCTGCCAACACCGAGCGGGGCCGCTTGGCCGCCATTCTCGATCAGCTCGCCGATGCCGTGATCATCGCCGATGCCGAAGGACGGGTGCGATTCGCCAACCCAGCGGCCGAGCAACTGTGTGGTTTGCCACTGGTGGGGCGCTCAGTGGTGGAAGCCCTGCGCCATCATCAACTGGTAGACGCCTGGCGCCGCTGTCGAGATACAGGTCAGCCGCAGACTGAGTCGCTGGAGGTGCCGGCCAGCCGTCAATTCCTGCAGGCGGTGATCGTCCCCGATCGGGAAGCCCACAGCGGCGCCCTGTTGGTCGTTCGGGACCTGACCCGTCTTCGCCGCTTAGAGACCGTTCGGCGGGATTTCATCAGCAACATCTCCCACGAGCTGCGGACGCCGATCGCCTCCCTCAAAGCCCTGGCCGAAACCCTCCAGGCCGGCGCACTTTCGGACCCCGAAGCTGGCCCCCGCTTCCTCGGACGCATCCAAACCGAAGTGGATGCTCTAGCTCAACTGGTGCAAGAGTTGCTCGATCTGTCGCGCATCGAATCGGGACAAGTGGAATTGATCTTCCGACGCGTGGAGCCTCTGGCTCTGCTGCGATCGGCGGCCGATCGGATGCGTGTCCAGGCGGAACGAGCTGGGGTGAGTCTGACCGTGCAGGAGACGCCGGAGCCACTGCCCGAGGTCTGGGCTGACGAGACGCGGTTGGAGCAGGTGCTGGTCAATCTGATCCACAACGCCATCAAGTTCACCCATCGAGGCGGGTCAGTCACCCTCTCGGCCCAGACTCAAGGGCGAACCGTGGTGTTTGCCGTGCGGGATACCGGTATTGGCATTCCGGCAGATGAGTTGCCGCGCATTTTTGAGCGGTTTTATCGGGTGGACAAATCGCGTTCGGGGAGCGGAACCGGCTTGGGGCTTTCGATCTCCAAGCATATCGTAGAGGCTCATGGAGGACGCATTTGGGCGAAGAGCCGCGAGGGGGAAGGAAGCATCTTTTTCTTTTCGATCCCGATCGTTTAAGAGATCTTAACCGGTTGTTGGAGTGTCGTTAACTGCCCTCCGCTACAATGCTTGGGCGGAGGTGTTTATGGCAGCCATCCTGTTCATCGGTGGGTCGTTGAATCAGACAACCATGATGCATAAGATCGCTCAGGAGTTGGGGGAACACGATTGTTATTTCTCCCCATATTATGCCGATGGCATTGAGGATCTGGTTGCCCGCAGCGGGTTGCTCAACTTCACCGTGTTGGGTGGACGCCATTTGCAGGATACATTGGATTATCTCCAAACCCATCGTTTGCCGATAGATTGGCGAGGGAAGCGGGGCGACTACGATCTGGTGGTGATCAGCAGCGACTTGATCGTGCCGCGCAACATTCGCGAGAAGCGCCTGATCCTAGTGCAGGAAGGGATCACCGAGCCAGAGACCTGGGTGTATCACCTGGTCAAGGCGTTGAAACTGCCCCGCTACTTGGCCAACACGGCCACAACAGGCCTCTCGGATGCCTATGACCTGTTCTGCGTTGCTTCTGAGGGATACGCTCGGTTATTCATGCGCAAAGGGGTCAGACCAGAGAAGATCGCCGTGACCGGCATCCCCAATTTCGACGATCTGGCGTCGTATCGGAAAAACGATTTTCCCTACCGGGGATACGTGCTGGTGATCACCAGCCCGCTGCGCGAGACCTTTCGCTTCGACAATCGACCGGCCTTCTTGCGGCGTTGTGTGGAGATCGCCGCTGGCCGGCCCTTGATCTTCAAACTCCATCCCCTCGAGTGGATGGAGCGGGCGCGAGCCGAGATCGCCCGCTATGCGCCTGGAGCGTTGGTATTCGATCGGGGCAACGTCAACCCGATGATCGCCAATGCCGAGGTGGTGATCACTCAACAGTCTACAGCTACCTTTGTCGCCCTCGCCCTGGGCAAGGAGTTGTATACCAACTTGAATATGGACGAACTGCGGGAGTTGATGCCGATCCAAAACGGCGGCACTTCCGCACGACGCATCGCCAACTTATGTCGCCGCCTTCTGCTGATGCCCATGCCGGTGCTGCAGCAGATCCGCCGCGGGCTGCGCGCTCGTCCGCGTTGGGAGACGGACGCGTTGTAAGTCGGGGGGTGAGACCGGCCGCTTTTCTAAAGCAGTGGCATGCGATCGACGATCAAGCTTCAAGCAGAGGGGCATCCTGACTGTTTGTGGGGAGATGTGGGTGTAGCGTGAGAACCGCAATTTGAGAGAGCGACTCGCACGGAGACCGAGGATTGCGGAAGCATCGTTGTGTCTCTGTGTGAAGATTCCCTTTTTGCCCTCCCATATAAAACTGACACTGGCCTTGTTCAATTAATAGGAAGCGGATAAAAAGGGGATTTTTTACACAGAGACACAAAGACACGGGGAGACTCTGTGGTCTACGTGTTGGGTTCCCATGCGACTCACGTTGCACGGCAGGGTGGAGGCCGGATCCCAAGCACAGGCCGACCCCGAAGGGAAGAACGCCGAGCGAGGCCGTGATCTCGCTCGCCTGGCGCGACGCTCGCGCTGTTTTTCGCGTGGTCCAGAAGCCTGGAAGGCAGCCTGGAAGATTTTTCTGTACTGCTTCCACTGCCGTCCGTGGCGCAAGCAGCGTTTTCCGAACTATCCCGCTCATGTGTTTCAGTTTATCAACCCATAATTTAGCCGCTCCCCTACCGGGCTCTCCTTACGCGTCAAGGGTACTTATTGAACAAGCCCTCTTTTACTTACTCATGCACGGTAGGAATTCGAGATGCTCTTGGGCGAGTGGGCATCTCTTCTTGGTTTGAACAGCCCCAATGGCTGTATGCCCGCTTTTTGAGGGTGATCTTATGGATTTTCATCAAAGCTCTAACGAAATGTCAACCTTTCCTTATCGTATCTCCAACAGGGAGTGGATACGATACAGGTACTTCAACGGTATAGCCAAGAAAGGAGAGAGCCTTGACGTTCTATATTCGACCCATTTCCTATCGTCGGTATATTGCCCCCCGTCGCTGGATGCGGATGGCAGAGGATGAAACGACCTATAAACTGGCAGTCGATGTGCGCGAAGAAGACGATGCGTTTGTGTTGACGGCACTGACACCAGGTTTGAAGGCCGAGGATGTGACCATCACCGTGTTGGACGATATAGTGACCATCGAGGGTGAATTCAAGCGCGACGATAATAAGGAGTACCTGATTTGTGAGCTGCCACAAGGTGCATTTCGCCGTTCATTGCGCTTACCCACCTCCATCGAGACCGGAAAAGCAGAGGCTCGGATTACCGATGGCGTGCTCACATTGCGCCTGCCCAAGGCCGAATCGGCCCGTTCCAAGACGATTAAAGTGATGGCCAAGTAGTGGCTAAGCAGGCAGGGCATTGACTTCCGAAGTCGCTTAGGCTTCGGAAGGTTTTTTAAGATGCACCGACTTGGGTCACAATCACCTCTCGGGCGCCGGCCCGGCGCAACGCCTGTTCTACTCGGGCAGTGTCGCCGGCCTCTACTAGAGCGATCATGTTGCCCCCACGACCACCGCCGGAGAGTTTAGCTCCAAGTGCACCGACCCGTCGAGCGGCCTCTACCAACCGATCAAGTTCTGGCGAAGAGACGGTCAACTGTTGCAATAGTGCGTGATTAACATCCATTAGGGGGCCAAGCTCATCAATTTTGCCCTGTTCTATGGCCTGTCGAGCCAGGCGAACGATATGACCGATTCGATCAAAGATTATCTCCCAGCGTGTGGGATCGGATTCCCACAGTTTCCGAACATCGGCCACGGATTGGCGGGTGGGTGCGGCGATGCCAGTATCTCCGATCAGCAAGGTAAATGGCCGGCCCGCGCTCAGCGGCTCGGGAGGACGACCCTTGATAAAGTATACTGGTTTGGCATAGGTGATCACGGTGTTGTCGATGCCTGAAGGGGTGCCATGATGCAGTTTCTCGATCTCATAAGCACAGGCGTTGACGTCGTCAGGTGAGAGAGGATGACCGAGAAAGGCCGATAGGGCGCGGAGGAGAGAAATGGTGACAGCTGCTCCAGATCCTAAGCCGGAGGCAATGGGAATGGTCGAGGCGATGTGAATCTCGAGAGCGGGAGGCGAGGAGATGCCCAGGCGGTGGAAAACGATCTGGATGGCCGACCCGATGGGGTGTCCGGCAGGAAGCGAGGTCAGGTCGGTGTGCAGGGAAATTTGAGGAGCGTGGATCCAGACTCCGGGGCGGGGCGATTCGGCAACGGTGGTTTCTGCATAGACGCAATTCACCGGGACAGCCAAGGCCGGCTGGCCATAGACGACCGCATGTTCGCCAAAGAGGATGATCTTGCCAGGTGCCGAGGCGGTGACCATGGCTTATTGTTGAAAGTAGAAGATGATCAGGAGGGCAATGCCAAACAGGACAATGGCAATTTGTATGGGGCGATCGGAGAGCAACACTTCTTCGGGAGCGCCGGCATCATGGGTGACTTGGATGATGTAGAGATAGCGAAAAATGATGTAGACGATAAAGGGAATGGTCAGCATCATGCTGTGGTTGGGGGGTAGGTTGGGCGCCGAGAAGGTGTAGAGGGAGTAGGCTAGGATGGTGGCAGCCGAGACGATGGTAACGTATTGGTCGAGCAGAGGGATGGTATAGCCTTCAAGGACTTTGCGATGGGAGCCCGCCCCTTGATTGAGCAAGGCTAATTCGGCGCGGCGTTTGCCAAAGCCCAGGTAGAGCGAGCCTAGGGTGGTTACAACGTAGAGCCAAGGTGAGAAGCGCTCCACAGTAATCAGCGTGGTGCCAGCATGTACACGTAAGACAAAGCCAGCCGCTACAATCAGCACATCTACGATGGGAATGTGCTTTAGCCAACGGGAATAGGCGAGATTGAGCAGGAAGTAGAACACGATTACTTGACCGAATCCCGTCGAGAGTAACCAAGCCATCCCGATGGATAGGGTGGCTAAGAGGAAGCCGGCGATCCACGCCACCGACAGGGGAAGCTGACCAGAAGGGAGCGGGCGTTTTCGTTTTTCGGGATGCAGGCGATCGACTTCGAGATCGGCTAGGTCATTGAAGATATAGACGGCACTGGAGATCAAGCAGAAGAGAAGGAATCCAGCCAGGGTGCGAGCAAACGGTTCGGGCTGGAAGAGTTGTTTGTCGAACACGAGGGCGAAGAATACAAATCCATTCTTCGTCCAGTGGCGCAGGCGCATGGTTTTGAGGAGAGCGACGAGCATGGGGGAGATTATAAGCGAGGAAAGGGGAGAGCAGGAGAGCAGAGAGGAGGGATATAATGATGGTGTGGCAAAAGTAAGGCTGGATGTGTTGTTGACAAAGCGTGGGTTGGCTGAATCACGGGCAAGGGCACAGGCGTTGATCTTGGCCGGCCAGGTGCGGGTGAAGGGACAGATAACGCTTAAGCCCGGGACGATGGTCGGCGAGGATGTGGTGATCGAGGTCATTTCAGGGCCGCGATTCGTCTCGCGAGGGGGAGAGAAGTTGGATGCAGCGCTGAGTCGCTTTGGCTTGGATGTGCATGGCTTGGTCTGCGCTGATGTGGGCGCTTCTACCGGCGGATTTACCGATTGTTTGTTGCAGCGCGGGGCACATAGGGTGTATGCGATCGATGTGGGGAAGGGTGTGTTACACTGGAAGTTGCGCAATGATCCCCGGGTGATTGTAATGGAGCAGACCAACGCTCGTTTTCTAGAGGCGCTGCCCGAGCCAATCGATTTGGTGACAGTGGATGCTTCGTTTATTTCGCTCAAGTTGTTGTTGCCGGCCCTCTGCCAATGGTTGAGGCCGGCCGAGGGAAGGGAAACGTCCACGGAACAAGGCGCTGGGATTGTGGCTCTGATCAAGCCGCAATTTGAGGCCGGCCGTCAAGAGGCAGCGCGCGGGGAAGGAGTGATCCGCGATCCGGCCATTCATCGCCAGGTCTTGTTGGACATATTGACATTTGCTCAACAACAGGGGCTGGGTATACATGGCCTGATGCGCAGTCCACTCTTGGGGCCAAAAGGGAATGTGGAGTTTTTGGTTTGGTGGAGACCCGGCAGAGGGGAGTCGGAGCCGGCCCAATGGGTTGAACGGGTGATGAAGGAGGCTTAGGGTCAGGAAAGCGCCAGGTTGCGACGCGCTTCGTCTAGAATCTCATCGATCGTCAGATTGGATCGGTCCGTGCGGGCCGGGTGATAATGAACGTGAACGCGCAACACGTTGGGAATGTTTTCGCTGATCAGACGTTCGACAGCGGTGGCAATGATATCCCCTTCTGAGACGCTCAGGAAGCCATCAATGCCGATGGTCATGTTGATGACGATGTGCGGGCCGAAACGATGGGCTTGAAGTTCCTCGAGTTGGATCACGCCATCTACTTGTTGTAGGTGATGAACGATCTGCTCAGCGAGAACGCGACTAGGGACGGCATCCATGAGTTCGATGGAGGACTCGCGGAGGATAAAGATACCGGTGCGTAAAATGAGCAACGCTACTAGGGCGCCGGCCAAGGGATCGAGCCAAGGCAAACCACGTTGACCGAAGAAGATGCCCAGCGAGGCCGCGCCGGCGGAGAAGATATCGTTGCGATGGTCGTAGGCCAAAGCAAACACGACCGGATGATGGATCTGGTTGGCCAACCGACGGGTATAGAAGAACAAGGCAGTTTTGAGAACAACTGTGCCTAAGGCAACCCAGAGTGCAACATCGGCTGCACCTTGAGAGATTAAGACGCCGTCTAGCATGTCCCAGATCTTGTCCAAGGCGTCCCAGAAGATCGTAATCGCTGTGACCACGATGAACGCACCCACAGTCAACGAGGCAATGCTCTCGAGTTGGTGATGTCCATATGGGTGCTCGGTATCGGCTGGCTTGTTGGCCAAGCGGACAAAGATGGATGTAACGACATAGGAGGCCACATCAGAAGTGGAATTGATCCCTTCAGCCAACAGGGCTGGGCTGTGTCCCACCACGCCGACAAACGTCTTCACCACCGAAAGTAGGATATTGGCTAGAAGGCCAAGGTTCACTGCCAACAGGCTTTTGCGTTCCCGTTCGTGATGCATACTGAGATTGTAGTCCGATGTCAACCAGGAGACAATAGCCAAGTTGTCGACAATCTTAGGAAACGATACTGAACGGGGACCGTTCCAAGAACAGTACGACACTGTAACATTTTTGGCGGGTTTGGAGAGGATCAAACGCTAGGCCGTTCGATGGTGAGCAAAGCCGTCAACGAATTGGGACAACGAATAAACGAAGGCACATTGCTCTTCGCTGGGAGGGTTCAGGCCAACGAGCACTTGCTCATAAATTGTCTTTGTTCTGCCGTTCGTTGACGGTAACTTTGACCGCATCTGCTAGATCGGCAAAGAATTTTCGAATGCTCTTGTCAGGTTTTGAAAAAAGGCGAGCTCCTCGTAAGATGGGAGGTGATAGATTGCATCGAAGAAGAACTTTGCCAGAATTGCACGCCCAACTCTCTCAGGAGTGGCAGCCGGTGCTCGACCGCCTCCTGGAGGCGCTGACCGCCTTGCCCTGCGATGGGGACAAGGCGTTATACCAGCTGTGGGAACAGCTTCCCGGACGGACCAGTCAGCCGGACGAGCGACGCACGCCCTCGGAAAAATTGCGTGCTTTGATCCTGCGCCTGAGCCAGGATCGGGCGAGATAGATTCAGTTCGCTCATGACCCGGCCATTCCTTGGACGAATCACCGCACCGAACCAATGATTGGGCGAATCAAACACCGAGCCGAGCGTGTTCGAGGCGATAAAACTACCGCTGGTCTACTAGCGGGAAGCCTGGCAGCGGCTTAGTTTTGGACAGAGAAGCGCCAAATGCTCTGGGCAGGAGTGGGCCTTTTGCTCTTGTCGTATTTTTGCCCACCAAATTTGTTACAGTGCACCCTCCGCAGTTCTTGACGTAACACGAAGCGCGTGATACAATCTAACACCGTTATTTCTCAGCTCGTTGTCTTGCTTCAGTGAAAGGTTTGGAACAAATGAGGCCATCCGGCTGGTTGTGATGGCCTCATTTTCTGGAAAGACGTCTTCTGCTAATTTTGTGTTTGTGGAGGCAATGTGCCCACGATCAACCAAATTGTTCGTAAAGGTCGCAAGACCAAGAAGGTCAAGAGCAAAGCGCCAGCTTTGCAATATACACTCAACTCGTTCACGCAGCGCCGTGTTCGTCAGCCAGGCGGCGCGCCGCAGAAGCGTGGCGTATGCACCGTTGTGCGTACGATGACCCCGAAGAAGCCTAATTCCGCGCTGCGCAAGATTGCCCGCGTCCGCTTGACGAACGGCATCGAGGTGACTGCCTACATCCCCGGCGAGGGACATCAGCTGCAGGAGCACTCGGTGGTCTTGGTGCGCGGCGGTCGTGTGAAGGACCTGCCTGGTGTGCGCTACCACATCGTGCGCGGGGCCCTGGACACGACTGGCGTGACCAATCGCAGGCAGGGCCGCTCCAAGTACGGCGCTAAGCGTCCGAAATAAGACGGTAGGTAGACGATGAGACGAGGAACCCCTGAGCGACGCATCATTATGCCGGATCTGCGCTACAACAGCGTGACCGTGCAGAAGATGATCAACCACGTTTTGTCGCGCGGAAAGAAAAGCCTGGCTACGCGTCTGGTCCACGACGCTCTGGACATCATCCGCGAGAAGACTCAAAAGGACCCGATCGAGGTCTTTGAAACGGCATTGAAGAACGTCGGACCCATTATGGAAGTTCGGCCGCGCCGAGTGGGCGGCGCAACCTATCAGGTTCCGATGGAAGTGCCGGCCCATCGCCGCCTCACCCTGGCGATTCGTTGGATCCTCGATGCGGCGCGCCAACGACCGGGCAAATCCTTCCCCGAGAAACTGGCGGCCGAGCTGATGGATGCGGCCAACGAGACGGGCAACGCTATCCGCAAGCGCGATGAAACTCATAAAATGGCCGAGGCCAATCGTGCCTTTGCGCACTATCGTATCTGATCTCGAAGTAGGTAATTCTTTTTATGGCACGCGAGTATCCGCTGGAGCGATATCGGAACATCGGCATCATTGCCCATATTGACGCCGGAAAGACGACAACCACCGAGCGAATCCTGTTCTATACCGGTCGCACTCATCGCTTGGGATCGGTGGATGAGGGCACGACGGTCACGGACTGGATGGAACAGGAGCGCGAGCGGGGGATTACTATCGTTTCGGCGGCTGTCTCGGCCGACTGGAAGGGCTATCGCATCAACCTGATCGATACCCCTGGCCATATTGACTTCACGGCCGAAGTCCAACGTTCGCTGCGCGTCCTGGATGGTGGCGTGGTGATCTTTGACGCTGTGCAAGGCGTGGAGCCGCAGTCGGAGACGGTCTGGCGACAAGCCGATCGCTACGGCGTGCCTCGCATCTGCTTTGTCAACAAAATGGATCGCGTGGGCGCTTCCTTTGAGTGGACCATTCAGACCATCCAGGATCGCCTAGGCACCAATCCGATCCCGATGCAGCTTCCGATTGGATTTGAGTCATCCTTCCGGGGCGTGGTTGACCTGCTGACCATGAAGAGCTTTGTCTGGGAGGACGAAATGGGCCGTGAGATCAAGGAGATCGAGATCCCGGCCGAGCTGCGCACCCAGGCAGAAGAGGCACGCATGCAATTGGTGGAGCGGATTGCCGAGCTGGATGACGATCTGACCGTCAAGTACCTAGAAGGCGAGACGATCACCGTGGAGGAACTCAAACGCGCGCTTCGCAAAGCCGTGATCGCTAACCGCGCCACACCCGTTTTCTGCGGATCGGCCCTTCGGAACAAGGGGATCCAGCTTTTGCTGGATGCGGTGATTGATTACTTGCCCTCCCCGATCGATATTCCGCCCGTGCGCGGCACCGACCCGGACCAGCCGGAGACGATCATCGAATTGCCGGCCGACGATAACGCTCCGCTCAGCGCCTTGGTCTTTAAAATCGTGAGCGATCCCTACGTAGGCCGCTTGGCCTACTTCCGAGTCTACTCCGGCACGCTGACCCAAGGCACGATGGTATACAACTCCACCAAGGGCAAGCGGGAGCGAATTGGTCGTCTACTGCGCATGTATGCGGATCGCCGCGAGGAGATTACCGAGGTGCGCGCCGGCGACATTGCTGCTGCACTGGGCTTCAAAGAGACGTTTACCGGCGATACATTATGCGATAGCCGAAAGGTCGTGCTCGAGAGCATCACCTTCCCTGAACCGGTGATTTCGGTGGCCATTGAGCCTAAGTCGAACGCCGATCAAGAGAAGATGAGCGAAGCCCTGCGCAAGCTCTCCGAAGAAGATCCGACGTTCCGTGTGCGCACCGATGAAAACACCGGTCAGACCATCATTTCCGGTATGGGCGAGCTTCACCTGGAAGTGCTAGTAGATCGCATGTTGCGCGAATTTCGGGTGAAGGCCAACATCGGTCAGCCTCGCGTAGCCTATCGGGAGTCGATCACCCGCAAGGTGCCGCGCGCCGAAATGCGATATGTCAAGCAGACCGGTGGCCGTGGTCAATATGGACATGTGGTCTTGGCCCTAGAGCCTGTCGAACGCGGCAGTGGGATCGTGTTTGAAGATAAGATCGTGGGCGGCGTGATCCCGCGCGAATATATCCCGGCAGTGGAAAAGGGGATTCGCGAGGCCGCCGAGAGCGGCGTGATTGCCGGCTATCCGGTGGTAGACCTGAAGGCGATCTTGTATGATGGTTCGTACCATGAGGTCGACTCCAGCGAGATGGCCTTCAAGATGGCTGCTTCGATGGCTTTCAAAGAAGGGGTTCAGAAAGGTGGGCCGATCTTGTTGGAGCCGATCATGAAGGTAGAGGTAATTGTGCCTGAAGAGTATGTCGGCGATGTCATCGGCCAGCTCAACAGCCGGCGTGGCATGATCCAGGGCATGGAGATGCGCCCTGGAAACGCCCAGGCCATCAAGGCCATGGTGCCATTAGGGGAAATGTTTGGGTACGCAACCGTTCTGCGTTCTGCTACCCAGGGGCGTGGGGTCTTCTCGATGGAGTTCGATCACTATGCTCCGGTAGCAGAAGCAGTGGCTAAAGAAATCATTAAGTAATCTTTGTCGTTTGCAAAGGAGTGTCTCATGGCGAAGCAAAAATTTGAGCGGACCAAGCCGCATATGAATGTGGGAACGATGGGCCACATTGATCATGGGAAGACCACGCTGACGGCGGCGATCACCAAGTACTGTCAGATGAGGGGCTGGGGTCAGTTTCGGCCGTATGATTCGATTGATAATGCGCCGGAGGAGAAGGCCCGCGGCATCACGATCAACATTGCCCACGTGGAGTATGAGACCGAGAAGCGGCATTATGCGCATGTGGATATGCCTGGGCACCGGGACTATATCAAGAACATGATCACGGGTGCGGCGCAGGTGGATGGGGCGATACTGGTGGTGGCGGCGCCGGACGGGCCGATGCCGCAGACGCGGGAGCATGTGTTGCTGGCGCGGCAAGTAGAAGTGCCGAGCATCGTGGTGTTCTTGAACAAAGTAGACATGATGGATGACCCGGAGCTGCTGGAGTTGGTGGAATTAGAGTTGCGGGAGCTGCTGAACCAGTACGGGTATCCTGGGGACACGACGCCGATCGTGCGGGGGAGTGCGTTGAAGGCGCTGGAGAGCCCGAGTACGGACCCGAATGCGCCGGAGTATGCTTGCATCAAGGAGTTGCTGCGGGTGATCGATGAGTACATACCGGAGCCGAAGCGCGAGGTAGACAAGCCGTTCATGATGGCGGTCGAGGATGTGTTCTCGATCAAAGGTCGTGGGACGGTGGTGACGGGGCGGATCGAGCGCGGTCGGGTGAAGGTGGGGGATGCGGTGGAGATAGTAGGGCTGCGGGAGACGCAGTCGTCGGTGGTGACCGGGGTAGAGATGTTCCACAAGGCGTTGGATGAAGGGATTGCTGGGGACAACGTAGGCCTGCTGCTGCGCGGGATCGAACGGACGGACGTGGAGCGCGGGCAGGTGGTGGCGACGCCGAAGTCGATCACCCCGCACAGGCGTTTCTTGGCGGAAGTGTACGTGTTGAAGAAGGAAGAGGGCGGCCGGCACAAGGCGTTCTTCAGCGGGTATCGGCCGCAGTTCTACATTCGGACGATGGATGTGACGGGGACGATCAAGCTGCCGGAAGGGGTGGAGATGGTGATGCCGGGCGACAACGTGAACCTGGAAGTGGAGTTGATCGTGCCGGTGGCGTTGGAGCAGGGCTCGAAGTTCGCCATCCGTGAAGGCGGTTTGACCGTCGGCGCCGGCGTGATCACCAAGATT
>Ga0116210_1001528_pt1 | contig 16727 bp, 16 predicted proteins | sample TshhotsprinmetaG_FD_94483 | JGI IMG/M metagenome (GOLD analysis project Ga0116210, IMG submission 94483) | Hot spring microbial communities from South Africa to study Microbial Dark Matter (Phase II) - Tshipise hot spring metaG | ecosystem: Environmental > Aquatic > Thermal springs > Hot... | reverse complement strand
GTCGCGGACGAAGGCCTCCCGCACCGGGTCGTAGACCACGTCGCGGCCGAGCCACATGCAGATGTTGGCGGCGTGGACGGTGGAGATCGAACGGTGCATCACGACTTCGTTGGCGACGGTGAGTTCGCGAGACCGGACGCAGTCCAGGAAATTGCGGACGTGGTCCAGCGACCGTCCGGTCCGCAGCGCGTACTCCCTGGTCAGGCGTTTGAAGTCGGCCAGCCAGGCGGGGTTGGAGACATCGGGCTGCGAGTAGCCGTCGGCCACAGAGACCCATCCCTCGTCGCCTTCGTATCGCACGCCGCAAGCACCGCGCCAGCCTTGTTGACGAAGGACCATGGTGACGCCGTTGGGAAACAGGATGCGCATCCCGTCTCCCGCCGGATGGCGCACATGCCGGTAGTGGGTGCCGGAGGTATCGCCAAGCCCCATCGCGACCTGGCACTGAGCAATGGTGTGGGCGCCCCATTCGCCGATGGAGCCGGTGTGGAAATCGTAGTAGCCGCGCCAGCCGTCGGCGACGTAGCGGGAGTTGTATGGCCGCCACGGGCAGGGGCCGAGCCAGGCGTCCTAGTCGCACTCCTTCTTCGGAGGCTCCGGCTCGGGCGGGAGCCAGTCGTGCCGGCCGCAGCCGCCGTCGGCGATGTGGGCGAAAACGGTGTGGATGCGCCCGAGCCGGCCACTGCGCATCAACTCGTCGGCGAACACGAATTTCGACTCGCTCATCCGCTGGGTGCCAGTTTGGTACATGCGGCCGTAACGCCGGGCGGCCTCCACCACCGCCTGCCCTTCGGAGATCGTCATCGAGGAGGGCTTCTCGCAGTACACGTCCTTGCCCGCCCGCATCGCGAGAACAGAGGCCGTGGCGCGCCAGCGGTCGCCGGTGGCGATGAGCACCGCGTCGATGTCTGGGCGCGAGGCGAGGAACTCGCGCAAGTCGGCGTAGGTCGCATCCCGCGTCGCCGTAGGCCGTGTCGACGATCCGTTTGATGTTCTCGCGCCGCGACTTCTGGCAGTCGCAGATGGCGACGAACCGCACGTCCGGCTCCCGCATCATCCAGCGCAGCACGGACGAACCGCGTCCGCCCAAACCGATCCCGCCCAGCACGATTCGCTCGCTGGGCGGCACGCGACCGCCCAGGCCAAGAACGCGCGGGGGCACGATCATCGGCGCGGCGGCGGCCACGAGGGCTCGGCGAAGGACGGTCCGGCGGGAAAGGCAAGAATATGTGCTCATGCGATCCATGGCTCCCGTGAGGCCCGGTGCAGAAGGCGGCCAGCCTCCGGCTCCCCTTCGAACCCACCGCGCGTCGGGGCCCATCGCAGGGGGCGGCCGAGCAGCAGGGCAGCGTTGACGCAGTGGCAGGTGGTCATCGAGCCGTGGGCGACGGCAGCGTCGACGACCGAGGGACGGCGCGTGCGCACGCTCGCCAGAAAGTCGCGGACATGATGAACGCCCCGTCCGGTCCGGTCGCGGTAGTTGCGCAGCAGAACGGCGCGGTCGGCCAGTAGGCGCGGCGAGGAGACATCGGGCGCCTCGTAGCCGTCGGCGACGGACACCCAGCCCTCGTCGCCCTCGTACCGCACGCCGCAAGTTCCCCGCCAGCCTCCGAGGCGCAGCACGAGGCGCATGTCGTTGCGATATCGGCAGGTAAACCCGTCGCCGTCGGCGGAGGGTCCGGGCCGGTACTCGAGCGCTGGCTCCGCCGGAGCGCCCATCGCCGCTTGGCATTGGGCGATGGTGTGGCTCCCCCAGCCGGCCACGCCCGTCCCGAAATCCATGAAATCGAGCCAGGCCATGCAGCCGGCGAGATAAGCGCGGTTGTAGGGCCGCCGAGGCGCGGGGCCCAGCCAAAGGTTCCAGTCGCACTCCTCCTCCGGCGGCTCCGGCTCGGCCGGCAGCCAGTCGGTCCGTATGCGAAACGGCAGCGTGTGCGCGAGGACCGTGTGCAGCCGGCCGAGGCGGCCGCAGCGCGCCAGCTCGTCGGCGAGCACGAAGTTCTCCTCGCTCAGGCGCTGGGTGCCAGTCTGGAAAATCCGGCCGTATTGAGCCGCGGTTTCGACCAGCTGCCGGCCCTCCTCCACGCTCATCGTCGAGGGCTTCTCGCAGAAGACGTCCTTGCCGGCGCGCATCGCGAGGATCGCCATGACGCCGTGCCAGCGGTCGCCCGGCGCCAGCAGCACGGCGTCGAGGTCCGGGCGGCCGAGCACCTCGCGGAAATCCCGCGTCGCGGCGCAGCCGGCACCGTGGGCGCGCTCGACCAGCTCTCCTGCGCGCTCCCGGCGCGACCGCTGCACATCACAGATGGCGACCACCTGGACGTCCGGTTCGCGCAGGAAAGCTTCCAGGTCATAGGTGCCCCGACCCCCGACGCCGATGGCGCCCATCACAACTCGAGCGGAGGGCGCGGCCTGCCCCCGCCCAGGCTCAGCGCGTGGGCCGGCACGATCATCGACGCGGCGGCCACCGCACGAAGAAAACGGCGTCGGGTAAGGCCGGCGCTCATGGCCCATCTTGCCTCCTTGGCCGCCGGTTCCCTAGCGACCGGGGCCATCCTCCTACGCGGCCTCCGCCGCGGGAATGGATGAAGCTGCATCCTTGATGGATGATTCTGCACATACCGCGGTTCTGGCACATTCCTCCTGGGGCGTCGCGTGAGGGCGGTCCGATGGCGCGATCGCGCGCGCATATCGTACACTGCACGCGATGAAACGGAGAAAGTGCGGAAGCCAGGGGCCGTGGGCGCTGGCGGCCGCGGCGTGGTTCATGGTTCCAGTTCCGGCGGTGAACGCGGCCAGCCGGCCGACGTTGAAAGTGGCGTACTTCACCCCCGCTGGCCGGGAACCCCTTGCGGGACGGCAGGAGCGGCTGGAGCGAGTGCTGGAGCACGTACGGGCGTTCTACCGTCGGGGAATGGAGGAGAACGGGCATGGCCCGCTCACCTTCGACTTTGAACGGGACGGAGAAGGCCATCTCCGTATGTGGGAGGTCCGCGGCCGGGAGCCGGCGGCCGCGTACGGCCGCAACGACGGCGACAAGGTGCGGCGGGAGGTGTGCGACGCCCTGCGGGCGGAGGGAATGGAGCCCGATCGGGAAACCATCCTGATTTTCCAGGTGCTGCTCGAGGGGCGGGATGGGCGGGCGGTGGAGGTGGGACCGTACGCCGGAGGCGGCGGGCCGGGCGGCGGAACCGCGTGGGTCTACGACGACGAACGTGTGGACGCGCGCCTGTTGCCGTCTCGGGAACCGGGTGGCTGGTACAACGGCCCCTGTTCGATCGGGCGGTTCAACACGCACTACATTGGGGGGGTCGCGCACGAGCTGGGCCATGCGTTTGGCCTGCCGCATGACAGCGAGCGCGCGTCGGAGCGCCGCATCCGTGGCCGGTCGCTGATGGGGGGCGGCAACCACACCTATGGCGAGGAGCTGCGGGGGGAGGGACCGGGCACCTTTCTCTCCCCGGCCTCCACGCTGCCCCGGTCCGTCCACCCCCTCTTCACCGGCGTTCGCCGCCCCGCCGACGGCGGCGACTTGACGTTGGAGAGGTTTGTCGCGACCGGCGAACGCGGGAGGGTTCGGCTCGAGGGACGCCTTCGCGGGAGCGCGGTTGGCGTCGTCGCACACAACAACCCGGAGTCGAGGGCCGGTACGGGTTGCGCCTGACTGCGTGCCGCCCAGACGGCCGGGCGGTGCGGTTGTTCCACGGCGCCTACGACGTCGATGCCGACCGCCATCCCGCCGTGGCGCCGCTACGCGCGGTCTGGTGGGACCGCCGGGCGCAGCCGGCGTTCAGGGCCGGCGACGCGGTGGCGCTGGCCGCGCTCGAGCGCGAGGCGCGCGAGCGGCACCCCGACGATTCCGGGCCTGCGGCCCGGCTGGCCCTGCTCCGCCGTCTACTGGTTCCGCCGTCCCTGCAGGCGCTGGAGGATCTGCCGTCCACGGTGACGACGGCGCGCGTGGCGGAGATCGGTCTGGAGGCGGAGCAGGTCGGCTGGGGGTGCCCGCTGCGCAACCGGGTCGGCGCCGATGGCGGCGGACCGATAGTCCTGCAGGTCGGCGGCCAAGTGTTCGAAACGGGGCTGTATGCCCCCATGCACCGGCGCGGCATGGGATCCGGACCGGAGCGGTGTGGCGCCGGTTGGTGGCCGGCTTTGGGCTGCAGGATGGCCGTGACGGGTCGGTGGTGTTCGTGGTGCGGGGTGACGGAACGGCGGGGACGGCAATAGGGGCGACTGGGGAGTCTGGCTCGACCCGGTGCTGATCCGCTGAAGCGATGGGATGCGGGCTCGGCGGCGGTGCGAGTTGACCGCCGCCGGCCGCGGCGCTAAACTTTGCGATTCAAATTTTCCGGCCGACTGACGGAACGGCGGCCGGGCATCGAAAGGGCGCTAGACGCATGATCGTCACGACGAAGGAATTGTTCGCGCACGCCTATGGCAGGTATGCCATCGGCGCGTACAACATCAACAACCTCGAGCAGTGTATGGGATTGTTCCAGGGCAACCTGGAGAGCCGCGCGCCGTTCATCATCCAGATTTCGAAGGGGGCCCGCTCGTACACCCACAAGAAGATGCTCGAGGCCCTGATCCGGACGGCGAACGAAATCTTCCCCGATGCGGTGTTCGCCGTCCACTTGGACCACGGGGACGAGGCGACCTGTTACGACTGCATCGAGAGCGGGTTCTACAGCTCGGTGATGATCGACGCCAGCGGCGAGCCGTTCGAGAAGAACGTCGAGATCACGCGGCGGGTGGTCGAGGCCGCCCACGCGAAGGGGGTGGTCGTCGAGGCAGAGCTGGGGCAGCTGGGCGGGGTGGAGGAGCATGTGTCGGTGGCGGAGTCGGACGCGAAGCTGACCGACCCGGCCCAGGCCGAAGAGTTCGTCAAGCGGACGGGGTGCGACAGCCTGGCGTGCGCGATCGGCACCAGCCACGGGGCGTACAAGTTCAGCGGGACGCAATCGTTGCATTTCGAGGTGCTTGAGGAGATCCAGAAGCGCCTGCCGGGCTTTCCGCTGGTGATGCACGGCTCCAGCTCGGTTCCGAAGGAGGAGGTGGACCGCATCAACGCGGCCGGCGGCCGCCTCAAGGGGGCCAAGGGCGTGGACGAAGGCCAGTTCGCCCGCGCCGCGAAGCTGGGGGTGACGAAGGTGAACATCGACACCGACGGTCGGCTGGTGTGGTGCCGGGTCCACCGCGAGTCGTTCCGCGACCAACCCGAGAATTTTGACCTCCGGTCCCCCGGGAAGGTCTTCATGAAGGAGTACGCGAAGTTCATCGCGCACAAGAACCAGGTGCTCGGCAGCGCCGGTCGGCTCGACGAGGTCCGCGCGCTCGTGCGGCCGCGCTAAGGGCGCCGGGGGCGGGGCGGGCGCGTTGAACGCGGGCCGCCCCGCGGGTGTCCATACCGCGTTGTGGGTGGCCGGGCCGCCGCGCGGCGGCCGCGCCCGCGCAAAAGGGAGACGCATGCTCGAGGCAAGGAACCTGCGCAAGGTGTACGGCGCCATCGAGGCGGTGCGGGACATTTCGTTCCGCGTCGAGAAGGGCGAGATCCTGGGGGTGCTCGGGCCCAACGGCGCCGGCAAGTCCACGACGATGCGGATGATCACCGGCTTTCTGCCCCCGACGGCCGGCACGGCGCTGATCGGCGGCCACGACATCGTCGAGCAGCCGATCGAGGCCAAGCGGCTGATCGGGTACCTGCCGGAGAACGCCCCGCTGTACCCTGAAATGACGGTGGTCGGATTCCTCGATTTCGTCGCCGGCATCCGGGGCTTCCGGGGGGCCGAACGCCGCCGGCGGGTTGAGTCGGCGATCGAGCGGTGCCGGCTGACGGCCGTTCGGTGGCAGACCATCGAGACGCTGTCCAAGGGCTACAAGCAGCGCGTGTGCTTCGCGCAGGCCGTGCTCCACGACCCCTCGCTGCTGGTGATGGACGAGCCCACCGACGGCCTCGATCCGAACCAGAAACACATCGTTCGGGAGATGATCCGGGCCATGGCCGCCGAGAAGGCGATCCTGATCTCCACCCACATCCTCGAGGAGGTCGAGGCGGTCTGCACCCGCGCGATCATCATCAACGAGGGCCGCATCGTCGCGGCCGGCTCGCCGACCGAGATGAAGGCGAGGCATCCGTCCGGCCGTCTCGACGAGGTGTTCCGTGTGCTGACCCAGGGCACGGCGGAACAGACCACCGCGCACCGGTGACCGCAGGGAGGTGACCCGATGAAACGCTGCATGGAGAACACCTGGGAACTCTTCCGACGGGAGTTCCGGGCCTACTTCGAATCGCCCGTCGCCTACGTATTTCTCGTCTTCTACCTGATGCTGATCGGCTTTCTGACGTTCTTCGTCAGTCGCTTTTACGAGGCCAACCAGGCGGACCTGAAGTACTTCTTCTTTTGGTTCCCGTGGGTCAACTTGCTGCTGGTGCCCGCCGCGACGATGCGGCTGTGGACCGAGGAGCGCCGGACAGGTACCATTGAGTTGCTGCTGACCTTCCCGGTCACGCTCACCGAGGCCCTGGCGGGGAAATTCCTGGCGGCGTGGGCCTTCATGACCTTCGCGACGCTGCTGACCTTCCCGATCGTCGTCACGACGATGTGGCTGGGGAACCCCGACCTCGGCGCGGTGGTCGGCGGCTACGTCGGCGCTGTCTTGCTGGCCGGCGCGTACGTCGCGGTGGGCATCCTGACCTCGACGATGACCCGCAACCAGGTCATCAGCTACGTCCTGGCCTTCGTGATCTGCCTCTTCCTGGCGCTGGCCGGCTGGCCGCCGGTGATGGACATCGTCAACAAGTGGGCGCCGTCGTGGCTGGTCAACGGCGTCGCCGCACTGAGTGTAATGCCGCACTTCGAGTCGCTGCAGCGGGGCGTGATCGATCTGCGGGACCTGGTCTACTACGCCAGCGTGATGACGCTCGCCATCTTCGGCGCCTACCTTGTGATCGAAAACCGGAAGTCCACCTGACGGGAGGACGCGGGCGATGACGACGCAACCTCGTGGCGGACGGCTTTTCGGCAGCAGCGTGGCGGCTTTCGGGATCGTCGCGGCCATCATCGCGGCGGCGAACGTCCTGTTGAGTTCCGTCGTGGTGCGGATGGACCTGACCGAAGACCGCATCTACACCCTATCGGCGGGCACGCGCGAGCTGTTGGCCGGCCTGGACGGGCCCTGCACGCTGAAGCTGTTCTTCAACGCCAGCGACCCGCAGGTGCCGCCGGCTTTGCGCGTCTACGCCCGGCAGGTGGAGGACCTATTGCGCGAGTACGAGATCGCCGGCCGCGGACGCATCCTCGTCGAAAAACACGACCCCATCCCCGACTCCGACGCGGCCGATTGGGCGCGCCGCTACGGCATCGAGAGCCAGCCGGTCGGGTTCTTCGGGCCCGAGGTCGCCTTCGGCCTCGTCGCCGTCAAGGGCGCGGCGGAAGCGGTCATCTCATTCCTGAACCCCGAGGACCAGGAACGCCTCGAATACGACATCACCCGCCTGATCGCCCGCGTCGCGAAGCCCAAGAAGCCCGTGCTCGGACTGATTTCCTCGCTGCCGGTGATGGGCAGCGTTGGAATGCCCTTCGGTCCGCCGCAGCGCCAGCAAAGTTGGTTCGCGTTCACGGACCTCGAAAAGGACTACGAGGTGCGCCAGCTCTCCGACGACCTCGAAAGCGTCGAGCCCGACGTGGACGTGCTCCTGGTCGTCCATCCCAAGAACCTGTCCGACAAGACGCTCTATGCCATCGACCAGTACATGCTCAAGGGTGGGCGCATGCTGGCCTTCCTCGATCCCCTCTGCCTGGCCGAGGACCAATCGCGCGGGCCGATGGGGATGATGAGCTTCGGAGGAGAAGGGTCCACGCTCGGCCGCCTGCTGACCGCGTGGGGGCTGGCGTTCGACCCGTCCCGGGTGATCGCCGACTTGGAGGCGATGACGCCGACCCGCGGCCGCGACAACCGCGTGGTGGACAACCCCGTCTGGCTCAGCCTGCGGGCCTCCAACGTCCACCGCGAGGACCGGCTGACCGCGAAGATCGAGAGCCTGCTGCTGCCCGCGGCCGGGGCCTTCACCATCGAGAGCGAGAAACCCGGCCTCGAGGTGCGCACCCTTCTGCGCACGTCCGAGGCCGCCGGGCCGGTGGATGCGATCAGTGCCCGTTTCGGCCCCGACGGGCTGCGCCGCGATTTCCGGGCGACGATGCGCCGCGAGGCCCTGGCGTTGCGGCTCAGCGGCAAATTCCCGACCGCCTTCCCCGACGGCCCGCCCGGGGCCACCAATGCCGCTGCCACGGCCTCCACCAATGCCGTGGTGGACTCCGCGGACGACGGAGGGGCGACCAACGCCGTGGCCGGCACCGCCGGCGACACCAACACCGCGACGGCGGCCGCCTCGACCAATGCGCCGGCCGCCGCCGGCCTCAAAACGGCCGAGCGCGAGGGGCTGGCGATCCTCGTCGGCGACATCGACCTGTTGTTCGATCCCTTCTGCCTCCGCGAGGTCCGGGTGTTCGGCCAGACCGCTTGGACCCCATGGAACGACAATTTGACGTTCTTCTTCGGCGCGGTGGAGGAGCTGATCGGCGGCGCGAAGCTGGCCCAGATCCGGTCCCGCGGCCGCATGGACCGCCCCTTCGAAGTCGTGGTCAATCTGCTCCGACAGGCGCAGGAGCGCCACATGAAGGAGGAGCGGGAGCTGGAGGAGAAGCTTCAGCAGACCAAGCAGCGCCTGGAGGAGCTGCAGGCCCAGAAGGGCGCTCGCCAGGATCTGGTGTTGACGCCGGAACAGAAGGCCGAGATCGAGAAGTTCCGGCGACAGGAACTGGAAACCAGCCAGAAACTGAAGGAAGTCCGCAAGAACCTTCGCCGGGACATCGAGCGGCTCGGGGCCGTGGTGAAGGCGATCAACATCCTCGGCATGCCGCTGACCGTCGGGCTGGCCGGCGTCGGGTTCGGTGTGTGGCGGCGCGCCCGCCGGTAAAAACGGAACTCGCACGATGAAGACGGATCGGTTGTTGTGGTTGTTGGCGGCGGCCCTCGTGCTGGTGGGCGCCGCCGTCTGGGTGCAGCGTATCCGCGAGGCGCGTCGTGCGCCGGCCGCCGAGGTCGGCTCGCCCGTCGTCGCGGCCCTGCAAAAACCCGAGACCCTGAACGCTGTAGCCGAGGTCGCCGTCCTGCGGGCCGACTCGACGGTCCGCATCGCCCGGGCCGAGGCGGGATGGACGGCGCCCGACCGCCACGGACATCCGGTCAAGGCGGAGGAGGTCCGCAAGTTTCTGCTGACCCTGTCCGATCTGAAGGTCGGCCAGTCGGTGCCAGGTGGCGAGGAGATCCGAGAGTCGCTCGACTTGCTCGAGCCGGCCATCGACACGAACGGCCAGCCCCGTAAAGGCTCCAGTGTGTTGGTGGTGTTGTCCGATTCCAACCGCGCCGAGCTGGCGCGTGTCATCCTCGGCAAGGAGCGGCGACGCGGCGGGGAGACGGGGTTCGCCGACGGCCGATTCGTCTGGGCCGACGGCCGTCCGGCGTTGGTCGGTGAGACGTTCTCCACGCTCCCCTCCCGTTCGGTGGACTGGATGAACACCCAGTTGGTGGATCTGTTCAGCTCGGACATCGATGCGTTGGACTGGACGCCGGCGGGAAAGCCGACGATGTCGCTGACCAACCTGACCGGCGAGCTCCGGCTGTGCGACCTTGCGACGAACGAGGCGATGGACTCGGTCAAGGTCAGCCGCCTGACGGGCATCGTCAGCTGGCTGCGGTTCGCGGATGTCGCCAACCCCTCCCTGGACGCCGGCCAGACCGGCTTGGACCAGCCCTCGGTCCTCGTCGCCCGCGCCCGCAATGGGCGCGTCTTCACGGTGAAGATCGGCGCAGCGGCCGGCACCAACGCTCAGCGGCACGTGGCCGTATCGGCTGCCTTCACCCCGAGGCCCCTCCCTGAGCCTCCCGCCGCCGACGCCTCCGAGGAAGCGAAGAAAAAGCACGAGGAAGAGGCGAAGAACGTCAAGGCGGACAACGAGAAGATCGAGTCCGAAATCCGCGAGCTCAACGAGCGATGCTCGAAGTGGGTGTACCTCGTGGATTCCTCGCGGTTCGACAACCTGCCCGAGACCCGGGCGGACCTGCTCCAGCCGCCACCGGCTCCACCCGCCCCCGCGGCGACGGCAACCAACGCAGCGCCCGCCGACTCCGTCACGGCGACGAACGCCCCCGTCGACTCGACCAATGCACCGGCGGCTGCGCCGACCGGCGGTTGAGGGGGCGGACGGCGCGGCGAGGCCAATGATCCGCGACCGGGCGTGGACGGTCGCCGTTGAGGGTGCGCCGGTCCGCCTGGATCTCTTTCTGCTCGAGCGCTGCCCGTCCAGTCGTCGTGCCCTTGTCCGTCGCGCGATCGAGGTCGGGGCCGTGACGGTCAACGGACGGCGCGCCGGCAAAGGCCTGGTGCTGAAGCCGGGTGACGTCGTCCACGTAACTGAACTGAGCGAGGTGGACGATCCCCGTGTGGTTCCGCAACCGGACCTCCCGCTGGCGATGCTTGGCGTGTCCGCCTCGTGGGTGGCGGTGGACAAACCCGCCGGCTGGCCAACGCAGCCGATCCGGCCGGGCGAGACGGGCACGCTGGCCAACGCGCTGGCCGCGCGGCACCCCGAATGTTTTCAGGTTGGGGAGCGCGACACCGGCATGGGGGGGCTGCTCCACCGGCTCGATCGGCAAACCTCGGGTGTGGTGTTAGCGGCAAGGACGCAAACCGCCTGGGAAGAACTGCGGGCGCAGTTTGCACGCCGGGCCGTGGAGAAGACCTACCTGGCCCTCGTCGCCGGCCGTCTGGAGGGGCCGGCCCGCATCGCAACGCCGCTGGCGCACGATCCCCGCCGCCCGGGCCGGATGTGCCCCGGCACGGAGGACGCCGGCCTGCCGGCAGAGACGCGGGTGGAACCGGTGCGGAACTTCGGCGGTCTGAGCCTCGTCCGCGCGACGATCCGGACCGGAGTGACCCACCAGGTCCGTTGCCACCTTGCCCTCCTCGGCCATCCGATCGTAGGTGACCGGCTTTACGGCGGACCGCCGGCGGGACCGGGATGCGATTCGCGGCGCCACTTTCTTCACGCCGCCGCCATATCCTTCCCCGATCCCGACGGCGGCGGGGCAATCCGGATCGTTTCGCCCGTGCCGCCGGAGATGTGGGGGCACGGCGGATGGCAGGGGCCAATCTGAGGCGCCGGCGGCGGCCGGCCGCCGTGGCTCTGCGAAGGGGCGGGTGATACACTGTGGGACGGGGAGCCTGACGGTGAAATACGCGGTGTTGGGAAAAACGGAGCTTCGGATCTCGTCGCTGGCGCTGAGCATGTGCGCCATCACCGGACGGCCGAACGAGCAGGGCGTGTCGCGCGCCGACGCCGAGGCCATCGTGCGGACGGCGTGGGATGGCGGGATCAATTTCTTCCTCACGTGCGAAAACGACGCCGAGCATCTGGCGGAGCGGCACCTGGCCTCGGCGTTGTCGGACGTGCGCGACCAGGTGGTGATCGCCAAGCGCATCGGCCCGGAGCGCCAGCATCCGCGAGAACTCGTCGCGGCGGTGGAGGACTCGCTGCGGGTGCTGGGATGCGACCGGCTGGACCTGGTCTTGGCGGATCGGGCTCATCCGTACTTGGGGCCGGCGGAGGTGGTGGGGACGCTGGCCCGGCTGCGGGAGGAGGGGAAGGTCCGGGCGTTCGGCGTCAGCCGCTACGGCCCGGGAATGCTCGCGTCGATCCAGCGCGGAGCGCTGACGCCACACTGCGTCGCAGCGGACTACAATCTGCTCTTCCGGGCATGTGAGGCCGAGCTGCTGCCGGCTTGCCGGCGCGCGCAGATTCCCGTGCTGGCAACCCTGCCGTTGATGATGGGCCTGCTGACCGGGCGCTACCTCGGACCGGAAGACTTGAACGACTCGCTGCGGCGGCTGCGCCATTTCCAGTCGGCGGGCGGCCAGCGCGGACGGATCGACCTGGCGGCGGAGACGTTTCGTGCGCTGGGCGACATCCGGCGGATCGCGGCGGAGTTGGGGGAGCCGATTGGCGACGTGGCGCTGGCCTGGGTGGCGGCCCAGCCCAGCGTGTCGGCGGTGGCCATCGGCGCGTCGAGCACGCTGCAGGTGCGCCGGACAGTGAGGGCGGCCCACCTTGCCCTGCCGCCGGCCATCGCGGAGGAACTGTCCCGCGCCACCCGCAGGCTCTCCGAGGCGCTGGGCCGGTCGCTCGACCCATGGTCCGATCCACCACGGTGGTTCTAAGCGGGGGGGCTGGCGCGCGATGAGCGGGACGGCAGGGGGCCTCCTGGGGTGGGCGGCTGCCCTGTGGACGGGGGCGGCCGCCACAGCCGGAGGCCTACCGGAGGCCGTGCTGCTGATCCACGGCCTCGGCCGGACCTCCCGATCCCTTTCAATGATCGGCCGGCGGCTGGAGGAGGCCGGCTTCGAGGCGGTGCCGGTCGACTACCCGTCGCGTCACCTGCCGGTGGAAGAGCTTTCGGCGGCGCTCGATCCGGTGGTGGAGCGGGTGGGTACAAACCGCCCGATGCACGCGGTCACGCACTCGATGGGAGGCATCCTTCTGCGTTGGTACGTCGAGCACCGCCGCCCGCTGCGCCTCGGCCGCGTCGTGATGCTCGCGCCGCCGGGCGGAGGGTCGGAGCTGGCCGACGAGTTGGCCCGGTGGTCGGTGGTCCGGAGGCTGGCCGGCCCGGCCTTGGCACAGATGGGCGTCGGCCCGGCGTCGGTGCCGGGGCGTCTCGGCCCGCCGCCGTTTGAGCTGGGCGTGATCGCGGGCGACCACTCGTTGAACCCCGTCTTTTCGGCGCTGCTGCCGGGGGCGGACGACGGCAAGGTGCCGGTGGCCCGGGCCAGGGTGGAGGGCATGAAGGAGTTCCGGGTGGTCCCGTGCAGCCACACGTGGATCATGTTCGACGACGAGGTGGCGCGGATGACCGTCCGGTTCCTCCGTAGCGGTGCGTTTGGCGACCCGCGCGCTGGGCCCTGAGGATGTCGGCTCACGACTCCGGGTTGTGCCAGTCGGTGTCGTAGTTGGCGAAGATCGAGGCGGCCTCGGGCGGGCCCCAACTGCCCGCGGGATACCAACAGAGCGGCGCGGCCTCGTCGCGGCCCTCCCAGGCGCGGAGGACCGGCTGCACGACGCGCCATTGGGCCTCCACCTCGTCCGAACGCGTGAACAGCGTCGAGTCGCCGCGAATGACATCGAGCAGCAGCCGCTCGTAGGCCTCCGGCAGCGTGCCGGGCCATTTTTCCTGGTAAAGAAAATCCATGACCACGTCCTCCACCTGAACCTGGAGGCCGGGTCGCTTGGCGGAGAAGCGCAGCTCGATGCCCTCGGCGGGCTGGATGCGGAAGATCAGCCGGTTCGGGCGCGCTCGCACCAGGTCGCAGACGTCGCCGACGCACTCGACGGTCTCGAAGAGCTGGAGCGGCGGCAGCCGGAACTGGACGACGATCTCGGTCACTCGCCGGCGCAGCCGCTTGCCGGTTCGGAGGTAGAACGGCACGCCGCTCCAGCGCCAGTTGGCGACGTCCACCCGCATCGCGACGAAGGTCGGCGTGCCGGAGTCCGGCGCGATGCGCTCCTCGTCGCGGTACGCGGGGACCGGCCGGCCGTCCACCGTGCCGGCCGTGTACTGGCCCCGCACGGCCATTCCGTCCACGCAGCCGGGGGCGATCGGCACGACGGACTGCAGCACCTTGACCTTTTCGTTCCGGATCGCGTCGGCGGTCATGCGCGCGGGAGGCTCCATCGCAACCAGGCACAGCAGCTGCATCAAATGGTTCTGGAGCATGTCGCGCACGACGCCCGTCGCGTCGTAGAACGCGCCGCGACCGCTTTCCATCCCGACGGTCTCGGCCGCGGTGATCTGGATGTGGTCCACGTACTGGCGGTTGAACAACGGGTCGAAGATCGCGTTGGCGAACCGGAAGGAGAGGATGTTCTGAACGGTCTCCTTGCCGAGGTAGTGGTCGATGCGGTAGATCTGCGATTCGTCGAGGTGGGCGAGGCAGCTCCGGTTCAGGGCGCGGGCCGTCTCGAGATCGCGGCCGAAGGGCTTTTCGATGACCACACGGCTCCAGAGCGGGTCGAACGGCGTGCGCACCAGGCCGTGCTCGCTGAGGGAGCGGATGAGCATCTCGAACAGGTCGGCCTTCACGGAGAGGTAGAAAATCCAGTTCTTCGGAAGGGCGGGGTCGCGTTCGAGCCGGTCGCGGAGGGCGGTGAAGGCGCCGGGGTCGGCCTCGAGGTCGCCAAGGTGATAGTGGAGGTGTCGCAGAAACGAGTGCAGGGCCTCGTCGGAGGGAGGCGTGGGGGCGAACCTGCGGATGGACTCGGCCATCCAAGCGCGGAAGGCCTCGCTGGTGTAGCTGCGCCGGGCGAAGCCGACGATCGCGAACTGGTCCGGCAGCAGCCCGCGGGCGTGGAGCGAGAAGAGGCCCGGCATCAGCTTGCGGTGGGTCAGGTCGCCGGTGGCGCCGAAGATGGTCAGCGTGAAGGGGTCGTGAGCCCGCGTGGAGCCGGGGGCGGACGTACCGGAGTGGTTCATGCGGCGCAAAGATCCCGTGCGTTGGCAGGCCAGACAATACGGCGCGCCGACGCGGCCGGCCCAGTCTACTTGCTCGTCGGGGGCCGTCAAATCCGTGAATTCGGGCTGCGACGGTCCCGGCGACGGACGCTTGAACGCGGCCACATTGCGTGATGGCAACGACGCGCGACGGCGAGCATCGCCTCGCGACGGGCGCCGTCCCCACGGAGTGACCCCATATCCAACGTCGTCCCGTCCACTCGCCGAAGCTTCCTGCGCCACTTGGCGACGGCCGTTGGTCCATGTCGGCCCTGACCCCGCCGTGCCGCTCCGGGGATTCGCCGCCGGCGCCGAGCGAATTTGCGTCGATGTCATCGGGGGCGGCCACCGCGGGATCGGGGCGGCGATCAACGGCCTCGAGGCCGATCCGGCGGTCGAGATCGTGGCGCAGGCGGACGCGTTGCCGGGACGCGTGGCGAAGTTCGGCGCGACGCTGGCGCCGTGGTGCGAGAAGACGTTGAAGCCCGAGGAGCGGCAGGTGTCCGTCACGCCGGAGACGACCTTCATCGGGTTCCACGCCTCTCGCCGGATGCTGGCGGCCGGGCCGATGGACGTGGCCCTCATCACCTCGCCGATGGCGTTTCACCCGGTCCACCTGGAGATGTGCGTCTTGGCCGGCCGTCATGTTTTCCTCGAGAAGCCGGAGGAGGTGGATCCGGTCGGCTGCCGGCGCGTCGTCGCGGCGGCCGATCGGCAACCGGTACGATTTCTTCAGCGCGGACTACGAGCGCGGCGAGGACGTGACGGTGCACAGCATGAGCCACCAGATCAACGGCTGCTACAACCGGATCGGCGAGCACCTGACCGGCACCTCGGGTTCGGTTTGGCCCGGCGGCAAACCGACGGCGGCGGGGCGGACGCCGGCAAAGCGGGCGGGCGAGGTCAATCCCTACGTGCAGGAGCACGGCGACTTGATGGCCGCCGTCCACAACGGCACGCCGCTGAACGAGGCGCGCGCCCTGGCCGAGGCGACGCCGACGGCGATCATAGGCCGCATCTCGGCCTAGACGGGGCAGATCGTCCGCGGGTACGACCTGCGGCTGCAGCCCGCGGCCGAGGGCCTCGAAAGCGGGACGGCTCGGACGCCGCCGGAGGGCGCGGTCCCGCTGACCGGCGCCGCCGCCTAGGCACCGGCCCGACCGGCGGTCGTCCGGCGCCGCTCCGCGAGGGCATTGGCCAGGACGACGAGCGCGCCGAACGCGGTGTAGGCGGCCGTGAACGCCCACCCCGGCGCGTCGCAGTAGAGAAGCCGGCCGACCCAGTGTCCGAGGAACGTCGTCGCGTATGGCGGTTCGCCGGCGGCCACGCGCAACCAGTTCTCGAGGTGGGTGAGCGGGCACACCCGTCCCAGCCAGCCCTGCACCACAACCCAGGCGACCGCCGCCAGGTGGGCTGCGCGGAACCCACGCCGCAGGGTCCAGCGCGCGCCGCGGGCCAGTCCCCACGCCAGCGCGATCAGACCTCCGACGACGAAAAGCACGAACGCGAAGTGCAGGAGGAGGACGAGATCGGCCATGCGGCCTCAGGGCGGCGAGAGCGGCCGGATCCGGAGGTTCCGGTACGCGACGGGGCCGTGGTCGCCCTGCAGCATGAGCGGGCCGGTGGGGCGCTCGTCGTCGAACGCCGCAGCGCGGGTCGGGCCGGTGACCTCGGCCTCCTCGTGGATGACGACGCCGTTGTGGACGACCCGCACGAAGCACGCGTGGGCGATCTTGCGGCCGGCGGCGTCGAACCGGGGCGCGCGAAACACAATGTCGAAGGTCTGCCACTCGCCGGCCGGTTGGGACGCATTGACGCGCGGGGGGCGGCCCTCGAACCCGCGGCCGTCGGCCCAACGCTGGTAGATGCCGCCGCAGTCGGAGTGTTTGGGGTCGGTCACGCCGTGGCTGTCGAAGACCTGAATCTCGTAGCGGCCCATGAGATAGACGCCGGAGTTGGAGCGCTGCGGCAGCAGGAATTCCACGTGGACTTCCACGTCGCCGAATTCGGAACGCGTCAGGAGGTTGCGGGTCTTCCCCCGGGGGCCGTTCCAGATGACACCGCGCCCCGGTGCGGCCTCGAGGGTGGCGGGGTTGGTGGCGCAGACACGCACCTCCCCGGCT
>Ga0116210_1001516_pt1 | contig 16829 bp, 12 predicted proteins | sample TshhotsprinmetaG_FD_94483 | JGI IMG/M metagenome (GOLD analysis project Ga0116210, IMG submission 94483) | Hot spring microbial communities from South Africa to study Microbial Dark Matter (Phase II) - Tshipise hot spring metaG | ecosystem: Environmental > Aquatic > Thermal springs > Hot... | reverse complement strand
GTCGGCGCTGATCGTCTGCACATGCGGCGTCGGCTCGATCGTGGCGGCGCCGCTGGCAAAGGCGTCATACAGCGGCGTGTATGGCTCCGCCTGCACGGCGATCAGGCGGGGCAGCTTGTTGGTCACGCCGGAGACGCGCAGATGCTGAAAGCCTCGCCAGGCGCCCAGCAGCGTGCCGCCGTGCCCAACCGGCGCAATCAGCCAGTCAGGCACAGTCCCCAACTGTTCCCAGATTTCCCACGCCACCGTCATCTGCCCCAGCAGGAACGCAGGATGCCATGCGTGAGAGGCGTAGGCCATCTCGCGGCTGTTGCAGGTCGCCGCCTCGACGGCGTGCGTCGCATCGGCGCGCGTGCCGGGCACTTCGACCAGTTCGGCGCCGTACACCATGATCTGCGCCTTTTTGGGGGCCGGTGCACTGGCGGGAACGAAAATGACCGCGCGCAGGCCGGCGCGCCCCGCGTAACAGGCCAGGCTGGCGCCGGCGTTGCCGCTGGTGTCATCCGCCAGAGCTTCATAGCCCAGCCCCCGCAGCCAGTTCACCATCACACAGACGCCGCGATCTTTGTAGCTGCCGGTGGGCATCAGCGCGTCCAGCTTCCAGTAGAGAGAACGACCTGCCCATCGATCGGGGATCAGCGGCGTCCATCCTTCCCCCAGGGTGATGCGCTCGTATCCATTGTGGACGACCGGCAGCATCGCCTCATAGCGCCACATTCCGCCCACTTTCGGCTCAATGCTGGCGGGATCGAAGAGCGGCATATCGGTAAATTCAAGGGGTGCGCCCGTCAGCGGACAACGCAGCGGACTCTGCTCCGCCTTGCATCGAAATTTGCTGGAAGGACAGTAGGCAATCAAGAAACTTCCTCTTCCATACTCGATGATGCGCTTGTGTCAGCAATCGTCTCACATCTTGGCTCGGATTGTCAAAGTGTCGATTGTACACCGTCGCCTGAATGGATTCACCCATTCCCCTGAACATCAGAAATCGGGCACCTCCTGGCGCATCTTCGACACGCCGTGGGTCACCGTCATCGTGTAGGGCAGACCGAGATTGCGGAACAGGCGGATGGCCTCCTCATTGTCGGGTTGGAAGACGGCCAGGATGGTGCGCACCTTCATCCGTCGCGCCAGGGGCACCAGCTGGCGCAGCAGCTCGCTGCCCACCCCTTGTCCCTGATAGTCGTCGCGCACCACGATCGCCGCTTCCGCTTCGGGTGAGTCGGGCTGCCCAGGAGGACGCGCCAGACGCACGACGCCGACGATCTCTTCCTCGTCGCCTTCGCCTTTGACGGCCACCACGGCGCCCTGGAAGGTGCGATTGTCGACATTGGCCATCTCTTGCGCGCGACGATGCACTTCTTCGGGAGAGATGTTTTCTGCATAGGCGTGAAAGCGACGCCACCGCGTCTGCGGCGACAGCTTGTAGAAAAACGCCTCCAGCTTTGGCCCGTCGTCGGGGCGCATCAGTCGCAATTTTAGCACCTCTCCGTTGCGCGTCTTGAAGCTAGAGCGGATTCGTTTCGGCCATGGATTGCGAATTTTCATCTCCACCACTAAATTTTATGTCAAAACAACTTCCGGATCATCGACGCCGGCAAGGCTCGGCGTGACGATGCAGCGCGCCGCCGGATTCTCCTGGATCAACGTCTGTAGCTCCGGATGCGTTGCGATGCGTCCGACGGCGACGCTGGCCATGCCGGCGCGCATGGCCGCTTCGATGCCGTGAATGCTGTCCTCGATCACGAGACATTCATCCGGCGCGGCGCCGGCGAGCGCCGCACAACGCAAGAAGATCGTCGGCTCCGGTTTGCCCTTGGGCAAATGCACGCCGGAGACCAACCCTAGAAAGAAATCGCCTACGCCCAATGCATGCACGACGGCGGCGATGTTGGCCATTGGGCCGGACGAACCGATCACCTGCGTCATGCCCAGGCTGCGAAAGCGCTGCAGCCACGTCAGCGCGCCGGGCAAAAGTTGCAGCGCGCCTGGCGTGATCAGCGAACGAAAAGTCGCTTCTTTTTCGTTCGCCGCCTGTTCAATTGTAGCAGTGGCCTCTACGCCGAAATGTTCGGCCAGGATTTCGGCGTTGTTGCGCCCGTAGTCTTTGATAAAGCTTTCATAGGGGAGATCGACGCCGTAGCGCTGCATGGTGATGCGCCAGGCCTGATAATGCAGCGCCGTCGTGTCGGCAAGCGTGCCGTCGAGATCCCAGAGAATGGCCCGAATCGTCATGCGAACCTGCATCTTTCCTGAAAAAGGCTAAAAAAATGCGATCCTGTACAAAAGCGCCGCTGCAGCCAGGCGGCGCCGGTCGACAGAACCGCGTGTCGGAGTCAATTTTCGCACAGGGAACGATGTGCTCCCAAATCGGTGCATCACCCTTTGGGCGAGTTGCGATAGGCGCGAGGCGAGACGCCGAACGTTTTCTTGAACAAGCGCGAGAAGTAGTAGGGGTCAGAGTAGCCAACGGCCGCAGCCACCTCCTTGATGGAGAGCGAAGTGACCGAAAGCAGCGTGCTTGCATGTTGCATCTTGAGCAGGATGAAGTAATCGAGAGGAGAATGGCCGGTCTGCTCTTTGAAGATGCGGGAAAAATGAGATTCTGAAAGGCCGGCGTGACCGGCCATCTCTCTTAAGGAGAGAGAGCGGTGAAGGTTCTGACGCAAAAATGTCAGGGTCGATTCGATGCTGTGGAAACGACTCGTGCGCATGGCCGGAGAAAAGGCGGAATTGTTGAAAAACAGCTCACCCAGAAGATGGTGCAACACCTGAGCGCAATAGATGAGGCGCGAGAGAATGAATCCACCTGGGAACAGCGCATAACACGCGCGGAAGAGCGCCTCCACCGTCGCTCCGCATTGCGCATCCACAGACAATTTGTACGAAGTCGGCGTGACCACATGCGCCAGATACTCTCCTGTGCCGCCAAGAAAATGCACCCAGTGGATCGACCAGGGGTCGTCGTTGGAGGCGCCATAACAATGCGGGGTGTTCGCCGGGATGACGAGCGCTTCGCCGGAGTGGACGGTGAAAAACTCATCGCGCAGCTTCGCCCATCCGGCGCCCGCCACGCAGTAAATCAAAATATGCTCCCCTGCGCCTTCCGGCCGCTCCCGATAATGATATTGCGCCGTTGGATACCAGCCAATATCCGTCGGCAGGAGCGATTGCAATAGCGGATGTCCGGCGACGCGATCGAGTAAAGGCCTAGGCAAAACGTGTTGCACCTGGCCGCGAAAACCCTCGCGGATGCGAATCGGCGACTCGGGAATCCTGGACTCATCCATCTTGCAGTTGGCTTTCCTTGTGGAGCAGCGCCAGACGACAACTCATCAAAATCAGAAGATACTCCATCTTACCATGACTTCCTCCATTGCTCGCATTTGCGTCGTTATGATAGTTTGAGAACGCAGCTACCTTCGATTATCAGACGCATTGCAAGATTGCCTGCGCAGTCTTTTAAGAATCGCAGCAACGGAGAAAATTTTCATGTCAGAGCCGATCCCTTCTGTCGATGCACGCGTTCAGACGGTGACAATCCCGACCTACGGCGTGGGTCAACCGCAAAAGAATCCATTGTTCCTTGAAAAGCGAGTCTATCAAGGCAGCAGCGGAGCAGTCTATCCTTATCCGGTGATTGAACGCATTGAGGAGACCAAAACGGGGAAGGAGTACACGGCGATTTTTCTGGAAAATCGTTATCTTCTCATCATGTTGCTGCCTGAGCTAGGCGGCCGGGTGCAAATGGCGTTGGACAAAACCAACAATTACCACTTTATCTACTACAACCGCGTTATCAAGCCGGCGCTGGTGGGACTGACCGGTCCCTGGATTTCCGGCGGGATCGAGTTCAACTGGCCGCAGCACCATCGCCCCACCACCTTCTCGCCGGTCGACTATCGCATCGAAGAGCACGTCGACGGCTCCAAAACGGTGTGGATGGGCGAGATCGAAGCGATGTATCATCTGAAGAGCGTGGCCGGCTTCCGCCTCTATCCGGATCGCGCCTATCTCGAAATTGACGTGCGGCTGTACAACCCGACGCCCTTTCCTCAAACATTTCTATGGTGGGCGAACCCGGCGGTGCACGCCAACGACGACTATCAATCCATCTTTCCCCCTGACGTCCACGCTGTGATGGACCATGGCAAGCGCGCCGTCTCCACCTTTCCGATCGCCACGGGCGTCTATTACAAGGTCGATTATTCTCCGGGAACCGACATCTCTCGCTATAAAAACATTCCCGTGCCAACTTCGTACATGGCCTATCACTCCGACTTCGACTTTCTGGGATGTTATGATCATGGTCGGCGGGCAGGCATGTTGCATGTCGCCAACCATCACATCGCCCCTGGGAAAAAGCAGTGGACATGGGGAAACGGCGACTTCGGCCGCATGTGGGATCGCCAGCTCACCGACGAAGACGGCCCTTATGTCGAGCTGATGTGCGGCGCCTACACCGACAATCAGCCCGACTTTTCCTGGTTGCAGCCGGGGGAAGAGAAACGCTTCACGCAGGTCTTCATGCCGTTCAAAGGCATCGGCGGTGTAAAAAACGCGTCCAGGGACGCCGCCATCAATCTGGAAATTGTGGACAACATCGCGCACATCGGCGTCTATCTCTCCAGCCCCCGACAGGTCACCATCGTCTTACGCGCCGGCGCTGAGATTTTACTCCAAGAGCAATGCGCACTTTCTCCAGAGACGTGGCTGGAGCGCATTACGCCTCTTCCTCTCGGCCTCAAGGCCCAAGAGGTGACGCTGAGCGTGCGCGAGGGAGAGCGCGAGCTGGTCTCCTTCACACCCCTTCCGGAGGAGCGACCCGCGCCGCCCGCCCCGGCTACGCCCGCCCCTCCTCCAGCGGCGGTGATCTCCAACGAAGAGCTTTTCCTTCACGGGCTGCATTTAGAGCAGTATCGACACGCCACCTATGACCCAGAGGCGTATTATCGGGAAGCCCTGCGCCGCGACCCTCTGGATAGCCGCAGCAACAATACGTTGGGGTTGCGTCGCTTGCGTCAGGGACAGTTCGCCGAAGCAGAGCAGCTCTTTCGCAAGGCCATCGAACGCCTCACCTTTCGCAACCCGAATCCCTACGACGGCGAGCCGTTCTATAATCTGGGGCTCGCCTTGAAATATCAAGGACGCTTTGCAGAAGCCTTCGACGCCTTCTACAAAAGTGCATGGAACGCCGCATGGCAAGACGCCGCCTATTTCGAGCTGGCGCAAATCGAGAGTCGCCGCCAGCGTTACGAAAGCGCGCTGGAACTGCTCGAACGATCTCTGGAGCGCAACCAACGTCACCATAACGCTCGACATCTGCGAGTTGCACTCCTGCGTCGTTTAGGGCGACGAGAAGCGGCTCGCCAAGAGGCGGATGTGGGCGTTGCGCTCGATTCGCTGGCCTACGGATTGCACTATGAACGGTTTCTGCTCGACGGCGACCGCACGTTCGAGGCGCTCATTCAGGGAGACGTCAACCTATATCTCACCCTGGCGTTGCACTACGCACACGCCGGCCTTTTCGCAGAGGCCGTGCGCTTGCTCGAGGAGGCCCCCCAGCACCATCCGATGGTGCACTACTACCATGGATGGATGCTCTGGCAGGCGGGCGACGCCGCCAACGCCGATCTTGCGTTTCAACGCGGGGCCGCCGCCAGCCCCGATTATTGCTTCCCCAATGAGATCGAATGCATCCCTGCGTTGACGACGGCGATGCAGCGCTCGCCATCCGACGCGCGTGCACCGTACTATCTCGGCCTTTTCCTGTATGCACATCGAGTTCACGAGCAGGCGATTGCGCTGTGGGAACGCGCAGCGGCGCTCGACCCGAACTTTCCCACCGTGCATCGCAATTTAGGTCTTGCCTATATGAACCAGCGCAAGGACGCAGAACGCAGCCGGGCCGCCTATCAACGCGCCTTCGCCCTAGACCCAACCGATGCGCGAGTCTTTTTTGAGCTTGATCAACTGGATAAAGTCCTAGGAAGAGCGCCGGCGGAGCGCCTGGCGAACCTCTGCGCGCATTTCGAGCTGGTGCGTCAACGCGATGATCTCCTGGTGGAGTACGCCACCCTCCTCAACATCGTCGGTCGCCACCACGAGGCGCTGGAAGCGCTCTTAAGCCACACTTTTCATCCTTGGGAGGGAGGCGAAGGCAAAGTCTCCGCGCAGTACGTCGTGGCGTTGGTCGAGCTGGCGAAAGAGGCGCTGCGACGACGAGAGACGAAAACGGCGATCGACTATCTCCTGCGTGCGCGCGTCTACCCGGAAAATTTGGCCGAGGGCAAGCTCCCCAACGCCGCCGAAAATCATCTCGACTACTATCTCGGCCTGGCCTATAGGCAAGCGGGCGATGAACGGCGCAGCCAAGAGCACCTCACTCGCGCCACGCAAGGCGCCATCGAATTGAACATGGCTATGTATTACAACGATCGCCCTTCGGACATGGCCTTCTATTGCGGGCTGGCGCACGACGCTTTAGGCGAGCCAGACAAAGCGGAAGCGATCTTCCGTCAACTCATCGCTTATGGCGATGCGCACATGGAGGATCACCCCATCATCGATTATTTTGCGGTCTCTCTGCCCGACTTCCTGGTTTTTGAAGACGATCTGTCTCGACGCAATCGCGTGCATTGCCTCTATCTCAAGGGGCTCGGTTGGTTAGGATTAGGCGACGCACAAGAGGCGACGCGCGCCCTGGATAGCGCGCTTGCGCTAGACCCGGCGCATGTAGGCGCCACGCTGCATCGGCGCATGGTGGACGACGTCGACCTGCTTCCGCGAGCCATACATCGGACGCAGCACCAAATCGAGGCGGCGCAATTCCCTGCGAACAGCCTGCGCAGCGCTTCTTAAAACGTTTTTGACATGAGATGCAAGAAATTGTATGATGGCGCCACTCCCAACACATAGATTTTGAATGCGTCCATCAGCCGTTCATTCAAGACCTGTTGACATGAGGGCGTTTTTCGTCATTGACAACCGACCTCATTTGCGTTACACAGTGTAGAACGCAAGGTTGAGACAAACGACAAAGCCTGCGTCTGTCGCCTGTCTGCTTAACGCAGCGGACGGCGAAGCGCTGTATTCACGTTTTGTTGACCATCTTCACATCTTTCAGGAAAGGACAACCAACTATGAACCAGAATGGAATCAGCCGACGACAGTTTCTCCAATGGAGCGCCGTCACCACCGGCGCGCTGCTGGTGGCGGCGTGTGGCCCCGCCGCTGCGCCTTCGACTGCGCCCGCCGCAGAGCAAGGGGCCGCTCCTGCCACCGCTCCTAACACTGTGCAATACTGGTACGCATGGGGCAATCTTGATCCGGCGCTGGCCAAAATCGTGGAGACCGACGAATTTAAGGAGCACATGGGAGGCGCCACGCTGGAATACAAAGGCTCCACCGGCCAGGATGTGTTGTTGACGGCGATCGCAGCCGGCACGCCACCGGACGGCGGCTCCAACTACTCGTATGTCAACCTCTTCACGCGTGGAGCTACGATCGACGTCAAGGACATGGTGGACGCCAGCACGGTCATCAACAAGGATGACATCCTGGAGGGGGTATGGAACAGCGCCTTCTACAAAGGCGGCATGATTGGCATCCCCGGCATCGAATGTTATCTGTGGTGGGGGCTCAACGTCAACATCGAAACCGCAGAGAAAGCAGGATTGGATGCGTCGACGTTGCCCAAAACCTGGGACGAGGTGCTGGAGTGGCACAAAGCCATGACCATAAAAGATGACGCAGGCAATTTGCTTCAGTTTGGGCTAGACCCCTACGACGCGATGGCCAACGAGCCGGACTTCATCTCGGCTTCTTATGGGTTCAAGTGGTTTGATGAGGAGACCGGCAAATTCGATCTGGCCAACCCGCGCATGGCCGAAGGCTTAAATACGCTGGGCGAGTTCATCCGCATTGCGGGTCCCGATCAGTTCGCCGGCATGCGACAGGTGGAAGGGCACGGCACATGGGGGGCAGCCTTCAACGCCGGCGTGCAGAACATGATCATCGAAGGATACTGGCATCCGGGCGAAACGCAAATTCAAAAACCAGAAGTGGCGCAATACAACCGGGCGAGCTGGGCGCCGGTGCCTGCTGACCGCAAAGACGCCAACATCATGGCGACGGGTCTCCATGCGGTCGCCATCTTCAAAGATGCGAAAAACAAGGAAGGCGCTTTCAAGCTCGGCGAATTCTTCCAGACGCCCACAGCACTCAACATCATTTTCCAGGAGGTGGGCTGGATTCACGGCGTGAAATCCTGGCTGGAGACGGTGGATAAGAACGCCTACCCCGGCCTCTCCTTCTACATCGACGCCGGCCCGCAGGTGACGGAATGGACGATCGGTCGGCGCTGCCCGATCAACGACTTTGTGATCACCCAGTACGTAGAGTTGCGCGAGCAGGTCTATCGCAATCTGATCGATCCCCAGGCTGCAGCCGAGGAGCTACAAAAGCGCGCCGAAGCCGAGTGGGAGGCCCAGGGATTGGGATAAACGAAGGACGAGGGAGGGGCGCTGCGCGTCCCTCCTGTTCCCTGACGCTGTTCAGGCTGGGTCAGAGCGCGCTGCGAGACAAACGGCTGCTCTGACCGGCCGAGTTTTCAAACTGGAGGTGATATGACCGCAATTGTGACCGGTTGGCGCAACATGAGCAAGACGGAGCGGCGCAATCAGATTTTGGGGCTTCTGTTTGTCTCTCCGTGGCTGATCGGCTTCTTGCTATTTGCGCTCTTTCCCTTGATTGCCTCGTTCTACTACAGCCTCACTAACTACGACTTCATTCGCGAGCCAAGATTCATCGGCCTGGCGAACTATCAACGGCTGTTCACCGTCGATCCTGACTTCTGGATCGTCATGTACAACACGTTGTACTATGTCGGCATCGGCGTGCCGCTCGGCGTCGCCGTCGCTTTTCTCATCGCCAATCTGCTGAACAGCGACATTAAAGGCCGCACCCTCTTCCGCTCGGTGATTTACATCCCCTCCATCGTGCCGGCTGTCTGCACAGCCATGGTGTGGCTTTTCATTTTGAATGTGCAGTACGGGGTGATCAACGGCTTTTTGAAAACGCTCGGGATGGCGACGATCCCATTTCTTTCCAGCCCAGACCTGGCCAAGCCGTCGCTGATCATGATCTACGTGTGGGCGCAGGGAACCGCCGTCGTGATTTTTCTCGCTGCGCTGCAAGATGTGCCGCGCTCCCTCTACGACGCCGCGCTGGTGGATGGCGCCAATCTCTGGCAACGCTTCTGGAATGTCACCGTGCCCATGTGCACGCCGGTGATTCTCTTCAACTTTATCATGGGGATCATCACCGCTTTCCAGGATTTCACGCTTCCTTTCGTGTTGACCGGCGGCGGCCCCATGAAATCGACTGAGTTTTACGTGGTGAACCTTTACCGCAATGCCTTTGTTCAATTCAGCATCGGCAAAGCTTCGGCGATGGCCTGGATACTCTTCTTGATCATCCTCTTTTTCTCGGTCGTGCTCTTCCGAACGTCGGCGCGTTGGGTCTATTACGGAGGTGAAAAATGACGAGCGCAAGTCAAAGTGTTCGCACCCAACGCGAGGTGCGCCATCCGGAGAAGACCGCCTTCCTCTCGCTTTCCAAGGCGCTCGGTCGCGTTGCCGTGTACGTCGTCCTCATCTTCCTGGGCGTCACCTGGATTTTCCCGCTCTACTGGATGGCCTCTTCCGCGCTGAAGGACGACCCCCAGGTCTACACGGTGCCGCCGGTGTTGATTCCCAATCCCGCCCACTGGAACAACTTTGCAGACGCCTGGAATCGCTTCGACTTCAACCGGGCGGCGTTCAACTCCGTCTTTCTGTATTCGCTGCCGGTGACCCTCTTCACATTGATCTCTTCGATGATCGTCGCCTACGGCTTCGCCAAGATTCGCTGGCGCGGCCGCGACGCTCTCTTCTGGGTTTGCATCGCCACCATGATGCTGCCATGGCAGGTGACGATGGTGCCGCTCTTCATCATTTTTAAAAATTTGGGTTGGATCAACACCTACTGGCCGTTCGTCGTCCCGTCGCTCTTCGGCAACGCCTATTTCATCTTCCTCCTACGCCAATTTTTCCTGACCATCCCGGAGGAGCTTTCCGATGCGGCTCGCATCGATGGGGCAAGCGAGATGGGCATTTTATGGCGCGTGATCCTGCCGCTTTCCAAGCCCGCCATCGCCGTCGTGTTGCTCTTCCGCTTTCTCTGGGCCTGGAACGATTACCTGGGACCCTTGATCTACATTAACTCGGAGGCGATGCAGCCTCTGGCGCTGGCGATCTATCGGATGCGCACGCTGGCGTTGAGCATGGGCAATACGGCCATGGCCTATCCACATCTGATGGCGGTGAGCACGCTGATTGCACTGCCGATCATTTTGATGTTCATCTTTGCGCAACGCACCTTCATCGAAGGCATTTCAACAACTGGTTTGAAAGGTTGAGCGGAACAACCGAACGATGGCGCTGGTTCGTTTCGTAACTCCGCTGCTCGTGGTTGTCTGCCTGTGCAGCGCCCAGGCCGATCACGGCTGGAAGGCGCCGACTGCAGCCGCACCTTTGCGCGTCGTCGAAGCGAGCGCGACGGAGACTCCCTGGAGCACGGCGCCCGCTTGCAGCAACGCCTTCGTCTCCCATCGGCTCGACTTCATCCACGGCGCACGGCTGCGCGAGATCAACACCTACATCAGCAATGGCGCCGGCGTCGCCGTCAACGACCTGGACAACGACGGGCGCCTGGACCTCGTCTTCGCCAGCGTAGATGGTCGCAGCGCCATTCTGTGGAACGAGGGAGGGCTGCGCTTCACGCCAGAGGCGCTCGACGCGCGCTTCACGCGCGGGGCGGCCACGGTTGACGTCGATGGCGACGGCTGGATCGACGTCGTCTTCACCCATCGAGGACTGGAGCCCCCTTCCTTCTGGCGCAACCTCGGCAGCGAGGTCGGCGCACGGCGCTTTGAGCGCCACACGCTTCCCGGCGTCGATCGCTACGCCTACGCCATGGCGTGGGGCGACGTCGACGGCGATGGCGCATTGGATCTGGTGACCGGCTCCTACGGCGTCGAACTCAAACAACATGGAATTCTCCGTCCCGAAAGCGAGCTCAAGGCGGGCGTCTTTCTCTATCTGCAGAAAGGGAGCGCTTGGGAGGCGCATCGCCTGGACGAGCGAGCCGAGACGCTCTCGATCGCCCTCCTCGACCTCACCGGCGACGGCCAACCGGAAATCTGGGCGGCGAACGACTTCGCACTCGAAGACAAAGTGTGGACGCAACAAGATGGGCGATGGGTGGAGATCCGCCCCTTCGACCGAACTTCTCACAGCACGATGGCGATCGAGTGGGGCGACATCGACAACTCCGGCCGTCTGGCGCTTTTCACCACCGACATGAACCCCTACGACACATCGCCCCGCAACCTGGCGCGCTGGCTGCCGGTCATCCATCATCTGGAGGAATATCGCGCGCGTGGGGATGTGCAAATCATGGCGAATGTCCTCTTGCTCCCCAACGGAGACGGCAGGTGGCGCAATCAAGCTGTGGCGCGCGGCGTAGATGCATCCGGCTGGAGCTGGGCCGCCAAATACGGCGATCTTGATCAGGACGGCTATCTAGACCTATACGTGGTGAACGGGATGATTGCAGCAGATCTCTTCGGGCACCTCCCCAACGGCGAGCTCGTCGAGGAGAATCAGGCGTATCGGAATCGCAGGGATGGCCGCTTTGCTGCTGCACCCCACTGGCAACTCAATTCGAGCGCCAGTGGCCGCGGCATGGTGATGGCGGACCTGGACGACGACGGCGACCTGGACATCGTCGTCAATAACCTGCGCAGTTTTGCGCAGATCTTTGAAAATCAGCTTTGCACCGGGGAGAGCATCCAGGTGGATTTAGCCTGGAGTCCTTCCCTCAATCGTCACGCCATCGGTGCGCAGGCGACGCTCTACACCGACCGGGGCGTCTATCGTCGCGATGTGCGCGCCTCGGGCGGATATCTTTCAACAGACCCGGTGCGCCTCCACTTCGGCTTTCCTGAAGGGACGCAGCTCTATGCCCTCGAGGTGCGGTGGCCCGACGGCGTCCTCTCCACACTGAAGGAACCAACGCCCAACCGGCGAATCCACATTTTTAGAGAAGAGCAAGCAATACCAGAGGGTGCAATGAAATAACGTAAGGAGGAAATAACGTAAGGGGTTGGCTATGACGCACACGACGCTCTCCACCTCGCCCTGGTGGACCAACATGCAGGAAAACCTTCCGTTGTTGCGACTGTTGCATCCAAAACAATATGCAAGCGCTGTGGGAATTTCGCTGGCCATAGGGTTGACGCTGAGCTGGATTGTCCTCGCCGCCGGCGTCGCCCCCCTCTGGGCCGCCACCGCCATGACGCTGCTGCTCCTGCTGCCCGCCGGATTTTTCAAATGGCGCGACGACTACCGACGCTACGGACGCACGGTGATGTTTCTCTCCGTCCTGCTCACAGCTCAGGGGCTCCACACGATCGAGCATTTGATCCAGTGGACGCAATATCACATTCTGTACTGGACCATGCGCCAGTCGAACGGACTTCTCTCTCCCGCCAATGCGGAATGGGTGCATTTTGTATGGAACTGGCTCGTGCTGCTCGTTGTTTTGCTGCTCATGTTCGGCGGCATGCGCAACGTCTGGATGTGGCTGCTGCTGGCGGTCGCCGCTTTTCATGCCGTTGAGCACACCTACACCTTCATCCGCTATCAGATCATCCTGCGCGAGCTGACGGCGATGGACATTCTGAACGTCACCGCGCAAGGGTTGCCCGGCATCGTAGGACGCGATGGCTGGCTGGCGCGCAGCGAGTGGACGCGCGGCACCTGGATTTGCAGCATTCCAGGGCTGACCACCGCAGTGCGGCTCGATGTACATTTCTGGTGGAACGCCATCGAAATGACGTTGCTGATTCTCGCCGGCCATGTTGCGCTGCGACGGCGCATGCAGGGTGAGCCGCTGCCGTAGCAGCGGCTCCCATTCAGGATTTCACCAATGAGCAGAGCTGCTCTTTGTCAATCGCCACTCTCGGAGCAAACGCATCTCCCTCCATGTAGCGCAGCACGCTATATAAAAACTGGCGGGCCACCAGCCGCTCGTTCAGGTTGGTGCGCAGATCCATCGAGCAAACCATCAAACGGCCCGCACCGAGCTGCGCTTCAAAGAGGAGCGCCAATCGTCGCGCCTCGAACCATGTATCGATCGGCTGCACAAGCGGTCGCAACGCAGGCGGCAATTGATCGATCTGCATTGCCGCTGCGCCGTGGATCAGCTCCCACCACTGCCAATTCGAGTGATACTCCGTCGGAAAGTCGGCGAAAACCGGATGCGCAGGGTTGCACAAGATGCCCAACGTATGCGGCGGCTGTCCACGCGTCCACGCCGTATTCCAGAACACGCTAGAAAAACCGATCTGACTGGAAGTATTGACCTGTGCGGGATCGAGAAGCAACAAGGCGCGGCCTTCGGTTTGGAGTTTGTGCATGGCTTCATCGATGGAAGAGGCAAGCACGGTCTGGGACGTGACCGGCAGCTCCAGGCGCGGGGCAAAAACCCAGAGATCCCAGTCATTTTCGTAGCGCTCCCCCCCTGTATCGAGCGTCAAGATCAGCGTGTATTTGCGCGCCGGTGGAAAATCGGCCAGCGCACAACGTATTTCGCCCACAATCGACTGGCTGGCGACTTCAACCCTGCCAGGAAGCAACCATTTGCCGTGCGCCCACACCGTTCCATCGTCCCCCAGAAAACGCCACTCCAGCGCTGCATCCACGAGCGGCGTCGGGCCAAAGTGAAAGAGCTGCACTTCCGCCTGAAATGTTTCGTCTGTGCGCCAGTAACGCTTCTGCATGCGCGCCAACGGAACCGTGCTGTTGCAAAAACGGCGAAACTGCTCGGCGGTGATGTAGCCCTTCTCGTCCCAAAACGGATCGAGCACGCCGACCAATGCCGTGCCCTGTCCGGGGAAATCATGCAGGTCTAAGAGTTGAAAGCCGCCGAAGTCCGAGGTGCGGAGCGCAGACTCGATCTCTTCTTTATAGCAAAGCGCTTGCAACTTGCCGGAGGCAAGCAGAAAATCTTTCGCCTGGTCGCCCATGTGGTTGGCTTCCAGAAAATCGCGGAAGATCTCAAAGTTCTTCGGCTTGAGCGCGCCGACGTATTTGGCGATCTCGTCGAAATTGGGATAAACGCACCACTGACCGATCTCGTGGCTGATGACCGGCGCGCCCGCCTGCTCCACGAAAGCGCGATAGTCTGTCATCGTTTCGGGCGGCTTTGCATTGATGCGCGAGGCCAGTCCTGCGCCCCACTGTTGGATGCGCGGGATTGGCGTGTTGTGATATTGATTCTCCTCGATCATGGGCCAGCCGGCGCCGCCAGTGTACAGACGCCTGGGGTCGCGCTTGCGCCAGTAGGTCACCCATTCGGCCAGATATTCCTCAAAGCGTCCCGCCGGTTCGTTGCCATACGCCATCAGCAAAAATGAAGGATGGTTGCCGTAGGCGTCCAGGATGCGCCAGCCCTCCTGAAAGAGCCAGGCGTCCACCGGCCGCCCCTCTCCAATCGCAGCGCCCTGGTTGGCCCACACCGGACACTCGACCTGGTAGTAGAACCCCAGCTCGTCTGCAGCAAGGAAGGCAGCTTCAGGTGGACACCAGGAGTGGAAGCGAATATGGTTCAGACCATGCGCCTTGCAGATGCGAAGGATGCGCCTCCAGCTTTCGACGTCGGTGGGAGGATAGCCGGTGAGCGGGAAGATGCAACATTCGAGCGTGCCGCGCAGGAAAATAGGACGACCGTTGAGCGTGATCTGCGTTCCCTGCACGCCGACTTCGCGCAAGCCAAAGCGCAACACGCGGCGATCGCGCCAAATGGCCTCATCGCCAGACGAGCGCGCCTCCAAGTCCAATGTCAACTCATAGAGCGCCGGTTGAAACTCATCCCATAGCAGGGCGTCTTCACCCAGTGGATAATACAAATCGACGTGCCCTCCCGCTGCGGAATGCTCCAGGCCGCCCTCCGCCGAGAAACGCACCTCCGCCTCGACCGAAGGCAGAGATCGCTCGCCGCCGGCGTTGACCAGTCGCGCCGAGGCGACCACCCGTCCTTGCACCGACCTTCCCAGGACGCTGGCGATGTCGATCTTCACTTGCGCAGACCGGTCGGCGACATTGGGAAAGACGCGCACGCGATGCAGCCAGACCGGACTTTCAGCGCTCAGCTCGATGCAACCGACAACGCCGTTCCAGTTTGACTGCGTGTGATCGGAGACGCTATGAGCGTTTGGCCCGACGTCCACGATCATCCGATTGTCCACGCGCAGGGTGAGCCGATGCTCGCCAGGTGCCACGCTGCACCCCAACTCATAGATATGCGGCGTCGCCAGGCTGTCGCAACAACCCAGAGGTCGATCATCCAGCCAAACGCTGGTCTGCCAGTGGGGGCGCTCCAGCCGCAGCACGAGACGGTGACCGCGCCACTCCTCTGGAATACGCACGGTGCGCTGATACCAGGCTACGCCCTTGTAATATCGCTCCGGCTGCAGCCAGAAGGGCACTTTGATGGCTCCACTGCGACGATATGGCGCATAGCGGGCGTCCTCAAAAAAAGAACGATCCACGATCGAGCCGGTCCAGGGCGTGTCGAGCGAAATTTCGTCTCCGAAGCCCTGCTCCTGCAGCGACCCCGGCAGGTGAACCACGCCCGCAGGGTTAGGAAGCGAAGAAGCGCACCAGGATTCGGCGACTCCCCGATCCATCGGGTCGAGCGCGAGCGTCCAGGCGCCGGCAAGGTCAATCTTCATACGAACTCCTGCTCCTACAAAAAATGACAGACGAATTGGTGTAAGCAAACTTCATCCATGCACAGCGTCACTTCTGTGCGTTCAATTCCGTCTTTCATTCAAGGACGGCGCATTCATCATACTGCAAAAACGAAAGCGCTGTACATGGAGAGAGTTGACGCATGGATGCACAATCTTGCCATGCAGCACGCGGGAGCGCTTGCAACACTCCTTTTTCACCCACGAGCCGAACGCTCCTCCACAAAAATAGCCATGAGATTTTGTCAAAATCCACAAGAACTGCGCCCCAAATAGGCGATTCATGGTTAAGCAAAAGGCGCGTTCTCTATTTTTTATGTCATTGCACTGTGCAAAGCCCTTGAATTCATGCAACTTTCATGGTACCCTGATCGATGGATCTTGTTTCACGGAGGGCCGCCGATCGCATCCACGTCTGCAAGATTCGTTCGCGAAAGGAGCGCGCCATGTGAACAACATCAGACCCCTTCCCTAAGTCTCGCTCAATTTGCACCCTGACAGCACACCCTGACAACAGTGTAACCTTTTGAAAGGAGAGTCGTATGACTGACATCTTCAACCGGCGACAGGAGACGCCCTGGCGTGTGCGGACGCTGGCGGCGGTCATTCTGGCGCTGGGATTGCTGATACCCTGCGTCAGCGCTTTTGCACAGACGCAGGGGCCGACCCCTCTGGATCGCATCTGCGTCGAAGGCTCCGTCATTAACTTCGACGAGACGCCCCTGGGCGCCCCCTACACATGGACGATCACCTACGGAGCTGCGGGCGCCCAAGACACCCACACCGTGACGACCGACGCCAACGGACAATTCAGCCTCCCAGTGCCACCGCCTGAAGGCGTTATGCTCGAGCCAGGAATTTGGACCTTCTCGCTGAATCCCACCGGGCCGTGGGAAGGCGTCACACCGTTGACCTTCGACGTGCCGCTCGGCTACGGCAGCCAGGAGTGCGTGCGCATTCGCTGGAAGCTGGT
>Ga0116210_1001506_pt1 | contig 16903 bp, 12 predicted proteins | sample TshhotsprinmetaG_FD_94483 | JGI IMG/M metagenome (GOLD analysis project Ga0116210, IMG submission 94483) | Hot spring microbial communities from South Africa to study Microbial Dark Matter (Phase II) - Tshipise hot spring metaG | ecosystem: Environmental > Aquatic > Thermal springs > Hot... | reverse complement strand
CGCCGATAAATTTGACGGCTGTCGAATCGGGGGTTCGATTTGGACGAGTTTTTGAGGATTAAGCTTCATGATGCGATACGGGACTTGATGACGAGAACCCAGGGAATTGACGCTGTTGCCATAGTGAGCATGGACGGTTTCGTGATGGCTTCAAATCTCCCGGTGGGTTTCAGCGAGGAAAGGCTCGGTGCGATGTCCGCCGCTCTTTTGAGCCTCGGGGAGAGGACATCGGAGGAACTGGGCAGGGGAGAACTCTCGCAGGTTTTCATTGAGGGCGGAAACGGGTACGTGTTTCTGCTCGCCGCAGGTGAAAACGCGGTTTTGAATGTCGTGGTCAGGAAAGGAACAAAACTCGGGCTCGTCCTTTATGACATAAGACAGGCGGCTCGGAATATCGCGGAGATTATCGAGTCGAGCGTTCAGGTCAAATACGAGTAAGGTTGGCGATGGGCTATGCCCCTGAAAGGGAATCTGAAGGATTTCAATCTTCCCGACCTTTTTCAATTGATAAGGTTTGGGAAGAAAAGCGGTACGCTTATTCTCACGAAAGAGGACGCAAAGGGATATATCTGCTTTAGAAACGGGAATATCTACTTCGCAACCCACACTTACAAAAAACCCCTTCTCGGACAGCTCCTTCTCAAGTCAAACCTCATAACAGAAAGGGCGCTCGAGGAGGCGCTCGACGCCCAGAAGACTACCCGCAGAGGCGAGAGGCTCGGAAACATACTTGTTGAGATGGGCTACATACGAAGGGAAGCGCTCGAATCAATCGTTCGGGACCAGATCAAAGAGTTCGTCTTCAATCTGCTCTTGTGGACTGACGGAGATTTTGAGTTTGACTCTTCCATGAACTTTGCCGAGGAAGACATAGGTCTTTCGATGAGCACAGAGGATTTGATGTTGGAAAACGAAAGGCGGATGGAGGAGTGGGACCAGATAGAGAGGAATGTTCCCTCGCTCTGCGCTGTTTTTCAGATGACTGAGGCGCCGGGCAGGGAGGACGTTGAGATAAATCTCACGAGCAACGAGTGGCTTGTTCTCTATCAGGTGGATGGCTTAAGAACCGTCAGGGAAATTATTCTAGACTCCCAGCAGAGCGCGCTTAATACCTGCAGGGCGCTTAGCGGTCTTGTTTCAACGGGCATGATCGAGCTGAAGGAGTTCAAGCAGGAAGGGGATCAGCTCAAAATTGAAGGCTCCCTTCGTGAACAGGTGGCGATGCTCGAGCGCGAGGGCATTGCCGGATACACTTCTCCTGTCGAAGAAATCGCCCTTAATAACGTTGCCGGCGAAACAGAGCCTTCCCGCGCGGATGAGCACGCAAGCGAGGAGCGGATTGACACGGTCCAGACCGGTGAGGGCGTCAAAGAAGAGGAAGAAAGCGCCGAGGCGGCAGGGGAGGTCCTCGACAAGACGACGCCTGATAAGGCTGAAGTGAAAGAGGAGCCCCTCGCAGGAGATAAGCTACCGAGTGAAGAGGAATCAGAATACGCTGAAGAAGAGATCGTGCTCGAGAAGAAGACAGGGGCGGGGGATCAGAGCCTTGTGGATTACTATAAGAAACTCGCCCTCGAGGAAGCGTCGAACAGCGAAAAGCTCATACTTTTCATTGAGGCAGAGCAGAAAAGGATGCACGAATCATCAGAATTCAGCGGCATCGAGGTTTTCGCGGGAGAAAGCGATACCGATTTAAGCGCTGAGGCCTCACCGGATGAGATACCTGATTTCGAGGAACCCGAGAACATTCCTCTGGAATGGTCCGGTCACATCGCAAGATTAAGGGGTATGAAGAAATCCGGTGCCGAAATTTTAAAGAAAAGAATAATAAAACCTCGAGAAGAGATATCCTCACCTGAAATCGAGCGAGAAAGCCCCGACATAGAAGAAAGGTTTGACGCTTCAAGAATCGAGGAGAAAAGCGCCCTGGATGCGGAAATGACAGCCGAGACCGAACTCGCTTTCGCGCCGGAAGAGCCCTCCCCCGGCTACCCCGTAGCGGTCCCTGAGACAGAAGTGGTTGAGGAAGCCCCGGAGATTGAGGAGACGGCGGCTTCGAGCGGTTTTAAAACTTTCGGCGGCGTGGAAGTAGTCTTCGAAGAGGAGGCCCTAAAAGAGCGCGCCGAGGAGGCTTTCATTGTTCATGAGGAGCCGGCGCCAGAGATTGAAGGCCATGAAGCCTCAATCCAGCCTGCCTTTGAACCCCCTGTCTATGAAGTGGAGCTGGAGACCCAGAGATATCCTGAAGCAGAAATACCGCCTGAGTACGTCGAGGAAGATGTGAAGAGGGCTGAAATCGGTTTACATCAAGAACCCGAAAAACCAACTTTTGAGGAGGAAATTCAAAAAGAGGGGACTGAGGAAATCGAAGCGCCGCCCGAAGCGGAGGTCAGAGCGGAAACCTTTGCTCCCTTGGAGGTTGAAGCCGAGGAGGAATTCCCACCAGAGGTGGTTGAATTCGAGGAGACCGTGGGGGAGCGTGCTGCCTCGAGCGGCATTCCGCAAGAGGTCGGAAAGGTCGAGACGACCGAACTGGGCAAGGAAGCTCTCGAGGCGGAAGAATTGTCGGGCGTTCTTTCCGGTGAAGATACACATCCCGGCGTGGAAGAAATCAGACCCGATCTAACCGCTCGGCAAGCGCAACAGGCGAAAAGAATCGAGCAGATTGAAACCCAGCACGAAGCGTTTGAGGAGGCACCCGCGGAAGCGACCGAAATAGAAGCGCTGTCTCATGATTTGACGGCGGATGCCGAGCAAGAAGCAGAAGAGGTGTCCGCGCTTGAGGAAGAACCCTCAGTTGAGAGTCAGGCTGAGGAGAGGAAACCAGGGCTTCTCGGCAGGGTTTTGCGCTTTGGTAAGAGGCGAGAAGCGGAAAAGATTGAAGAGGAGACCGGGGCGTATCCTTCGATTGTGAAGGATGAATCTTCAGCGCTCGAGGAGGAGTCGCGGACCGGTTCAGAGGCTGCTCCGATCGAAAGTGAGTATGTTTTGACCTCCGAAATTGTTAAGCAGCCGGAGATCATTGAGGCGGCGGAAGAAGCAACAGCCGAGGAATCCGTTGAACCACAAGAGGCTGCTTCTCAAGAGGAGGAAGTGACCGTTGTCGAAGCGGCGGAAGGCGAGGCTGGGATACCGACCTTCCGTGAGGAGAAGGAGTTCATCGCCCCTGAGGCTAGGGGAATTGAGATTGAAGCGGAGGTTGAGGTCCGCAAGTTTCAGGAAGAAAGTGAGGCGGTCTTAGAGAGCAAGACCGAGGAGGTTTCCGAGACCGTTTCAGCGCCCGAGGCGACAGAGAAGCTAAAAGCGCCACATCTCGAGGATGAAATCACCCCTGCTCATCCTGAATACATCGAGGCTCAGACTCCTCCCTTAACCGAGGAAGAGGTAATATGTGAGGTGGGGGGTGAGATGGTCTCCCTGCCGGAAGAGGAGGAATTCCAGGCAGGCGAGGTGAAACCGATTGTTGAGGGTGTTACGAGAGCCACCCATGATATTGATGTCGCTGAGGTGAACGTGAGCGCCGCCGAAGAAGCAGGATTGGCTGAAATTGAAATAGTGGGGCTCGATGAGGAGAGTCCAGCCATTCCCACCCGTGAGGAAAGCATCTCTTCGCTTGAGTTCGCCTTCGAGCTGGACATTCCCTGCACGGGGGAGGAGCTTGTCTCTGGGCAATTCGAGGAAATCGAAGAGGTTTCCACTGGGGATACTCTCCAGGTTGAGGAAATATTTGCGGAATTGCCCGTTTCAGAGGCGGAAATACTCCCGCTCGTCGAGGAGTCCATTTCACCCGAGCCGCCTGAGAATGTTTTTCCTTTCGAGTTTGAAAAGGAACCTGAAAGAAGCGAGGAGTTTCAAGGGTTCGAGAGTTCCGCGGGTGCTCTCGCTCAAGCCCCTGAGGCTCAAGAGAAAGCTTCGGTTGAAGAAGAGAAGGTGGAATTCGGGGAAGTCATCCCGCTCGTGCAGGCAGAGGAATCCCTTGATGTTCACGCGGTTGAGATAGATTTCGAAGAGGGATTCCTGCCCAGATTCAGAAGACGGGAACCCCAACCGGAGAGGATAAAAGCAGAGAGCGAGCCGGTTGCCCTAAAGGATACGAAGGACGCTCTTCCCGAGGCCGAACCCTCAGAGCAAAAGCCTGCCGGGCGCATTATTTCCGGAGAGACGCTCGAGGTTGAAGAGGCGAAGGCGCAAGCAAAAGCGGAGGCAGGCGAAGCGCCAGAGGGAGTAGCTGCGATGAGTGTCGAGGAAATTTCTGAGCCTGTTGTAAGCCTCGAGGAAGCCGCCCTACAAACCGATGAGGAAATCCCTGTCTCCACGGGTTCGTCAGGCTATACCGAATTGCCCGAATCCCTTGGCATGAATCTCCCTGTTTTGGATGAAAAGAGCGAGGCTATAATATCCGAAATTCCAGTGGAAGAGGAAGAAGAAGGTTTCCTCGGCGGATTAACCGTCATGGGAAAGCGCGAAAAAGGAACCAGCCTCATTGATCTTGAAACGCTTGAACTTGAAAGAGAGCTCCTTGAGTTCGCGAGTCTTGCAAAGGGCAAGAAAAAAGAACCCGTAAAGCCTGAGGAAGAGCTCCCTGGAAAACGTGAAGGCGTTGGAAATAGGAAAAACCTGAAATCAAAAAGCGTCTCAAAAACTGTTCCCAAAGGATTTAAACAAAAGAAGAGCGCGGGGGCAAATGCAAAGACCGGTAACAAAAAGGAGAATCCGCCCGACAGGAAAATAATTAAAAAGATAATAGACGACCTTAAGAAGCTCTAAGAAATTGCCCGCGCGGCTTGCCGGGCTTAAGTTCACGGGCGAAAAGGAGCGGTCATTTGTCGGGTGTTTTCAAGATTGTCGTTACCGGTCCTTTCAACTCTGGTAAAACGACGTTCATCTCCACTATAAGCGAAATCGACGTTGTCTCAACCGAAAGACAAACCCGTGGCGAAAGCGGAAAAGCTGATAGAACCACGGTCGCGATGGATTTCGGCAAGATAACCCTTCCTGACGACAACGTCATTCACCTCTACGGGACCCCGGGACAAGAGCGCTTCAGTTTCATGTGGGAAATTCTCTCAGAGGGGATGCTTGGGTTTGTCTTGCTAGTTGACGGGAGCAGCCCATCGACATTTCCGGAAGCGAAAAGGATTCTTGATAAGTTCCGGTCCTTTTCCGAAGAGCCGTTCATAGTTGGGGTTACCCGACCCGACATTCCCGAATGCGCCGAATTGGGAGAGGTTGTCTCATCTCTTGGAAAGGACGGTGAAGTAAGAGCCATAAAATGCGACGCGAGTAAAATTTTCGATGTCAAAAGGACTCTTGTGGAACTCCTTGAAATGGTGCTTGAAAAGATTGACGAGAAGGAAGTGGAGGGCGCTCAAAGAGTTTCGCTTGATTACTCTGAAAAAGAGTGCGTGAATTTAGGTAAGATAGTTTAGAGGAGGAATTTTAAGAAGAGGGAAAGTGGTCATCAGCGGCAAAACGAGGCTTGTGGGCTTGATCGGTTATCCTCTCGAGCATACCCTTTCGCCTCTCATTCACAACTCGCTTTTCGAGAAATTTGGTCTTGACGCGTGCTATGTTCCGCTCCCTGTCAAACCTGAGCGCCTGACGGAGGCAATCGCTGGTTTGCGCGCTTTTGGGTTTTTGGGGGCTAACGTGACCATGCCCCACAAAACGGAAGTGATTCGACTGCTTGATTTTCTCGATACCCAGGCGGAGATATCCGAATCCGTGAACACCATAAGAATCGAGGCTGACGCTCTTATCGGCTATAACACGGATGGAACAGGTTTTTGCGATTCAATTCAAAAAGAGGTTGGGTTGAATATTGAGGGTCTAAAAGTGGTGCTGCTCGGAGCCGGCGGCGCCGCAAGAAGCATTGCGGTAGCGCTTGCCGCAAGGGGTTGTTGTTCTATCTCGATAGTGAACCGCACCGTGGAGAAAGCCGAGTACATAAAGAGTTTGATTGAGAAAACGGGCATGAAAACGCGGGTTTCAATTTTCGCGCTCTCGGAGGATTACAGATCCGCCATCGAAGACGCGCGCCTTATTGTCAACGCTACTCCGCTTGAGGATATGGAAAGGGAGGGTTACCGTTTCCCGTTTGAATGTATCGCGCCCGGCTCGGTTGTTTGCGACCTGAAATACGTGAAAACCCCTTCGGTTTTTCTATCCCGCGCGTCTTTGCACAAGGCCGTCACGGTTGACGGGAAGGGTATGCTGATATACCAGGCGGCGCTCGCTTTCAGGTTGTGGACAGGGATAGACCCGCCGATTGATTTCATGAGGCGTGTGCTTCAAAGCGCGATCTGATCCAGTATCTATGAGAAAATCATTCAGTCATTCAGTTTGATTCCGATATATTTAATGAGGCGCTTGAGACACTCATTTTCGGCTTGAGCGCCAGAGATGATAGGTTGGTGTTTTTTAAAGAGATTCGCTTGATAATTTGTGATTTTCGCACATTTCATTTGATTATCTCGAAGCAAATGAGCGGTAAAATATGATTGGGGAATTAGAATTAAACATAGCGAAAGCATCGGGAGGATAGTCCCCGCAGATGGAAAAGCCGAAAGGGAGCAAACTCGGTCAACTCCTTGTTAAGAACAAGATGATAACGGAGGAGCAGCTTGAGGACGCCCTCGAAGAGCAGGGAAGATCCGGAAAAGCTCTCGGGCGCATCCTCGTTGAAATGGGAGCGATTTCTGAGGGACAGCTAACGGCGGTCGTCGCTGAGCAGATTGGAACGGAATATGTTGACCTCGGTAGTTACCCCGTTGACCCTGCCGCGGCTAACATGATTGACAAAGCGGTGGCGACCAGATACACCATGATTCCCGTCGATTTCCGGGACGGGAAGTTGATAGTCGCCATGGCCGATCCCACCAACGTTTTTGCGCTTGATGACTTGCACGCGGTTACAGGAATGGACGTCATTGCTGTTGTCTCCACGCCGGTGGACATTAAAAAAGCGATAGACCTTTACATGAACTCGCTCTCGCCTGTCGATCAAGAGCAGGCGGCCGAGGAAGAGATTGTCCTGCCCGACCCTGAGGAACTCCTTCCAGAGGAAATCGAGGAGGAGTTTAGGGAAGAGGAGGCGGAAGACGCTCCAATTGTGCGTTACGTGAATCTCGTACTCGCGGAGGCTGTCCGGGACAACGCAAGCGACGTGCATATTGAGCCGCGAGAGAAAGACCTGCGTATAAGGTTTAGGGTTGACGGCGTTCTCCATGAGGTCAGAAAATCTTCGAAGCGCGTACATCCGGGAATCATCTCAAGAATAAAAATACTCTCAAACATGAACATCGCCGAGCGGCGCGTTCCTCAGGATGGGAGATTCAACATGACGGTGGGCGGCAAGAACGTGGACTTCCGCGTGGCTTCGCTGCCAACTGTCCACGGCGAGAAAATCGTCCTTCGAATCCTGGATAGGTCAACTCTTTTGATGAATCTTGAAGACCTCGGGATGGAGCCTGAACCCCTCGAGCAGTTCAAGAAAGCTTTCAAGAAACCTTACGGCGCGGTCATCGTAACAGGACCGACTGGCAGCGGCAAAACGACAACATTGTATGCCGCTCTTGCCGAACTGAACAGGAGAGAGGTCAACATCATCACCGTGGAGGACCCCGTAGAGTACCAGTTGAAGGGCGTGAATCAGGTCCAGGTCAACACGAAAGTGGGTCTCACCTTCGCTCGAACCCTCCGCTCAATTTTGAGATGCGACCCCGACATAGTGATGGTGGGCGAGATTCGCGACCCGGAGAGCGCGAAGATGGCGATAGAGTCCGCCCTGACCGGGCACATGGTTTTATGCACCCTTCACACCAACGACGCGCCATCCGCGATGACGAGAATGATTGAAATGGGCGTTGAGCCATTCCTGATCGCTTCCGCTGTTGACGCGGTGGTAAGCCAGAGGCTCGCAAGAAAGCTTTGCAGACGCTGCAGGCAGGAAGCGGAATACGACGTGAAATACCTGAAAAAGATTGGTTTCCCGGAAGTTGAGGGGGACAAGATCAAGATCTATCGCGCAAAACCGGACGGCTGCGTTTTCTGCGGCCGTACCGGTTACAGGGGAAGAGTGGGTCTTTTCGAAGTGCTCATGGTCGATGAGGATATCGAGAAACTTGTTGTGAACATGGCGACCGCACATGAGATAGGAAGGCTCGCCAGGCAAAAAGGAATGAAGACTCATAGGGAAGATGGCTTTATTAAGGTGCTGCGTGGAATCACTTCGATAGAGGAGGTTTTAAGGGTTGTTATGTAGCGGTAGAATCCCTTGGAAATCATCCAAGAGGAAAGGGAACGCGCCATCCTCTTGATATGATTGGTACGTTGTTCGAGGGAAAATTTTTAACTTAAAGCGACAAGAGGCATCGCCAGAGAATGGAAGGTTTAGTATCATTGTGTTTAACATGATAAAGCGCGTTAAGGCGCGGGACCTCACTCGGAGGTGGACGAGGTGGCAAAGCAGGGATTGAAACTCGATATCAACGAACTGTTAAACGAGGTGATCAGGAGGGGGGCATCCGACCTTCACATAACTGTGGGCGTCCCCCCCACGCTTCGAATCAACGGCGTTCTCCAGAGGATGGACCTTCCAAAACTCACAAGCAACGACACCCGCGAGATGGTTTACAGCATACTTACCGCGAGGCAGCGGGAACACCTCGAGACGAACCTCGAACTTGATTTATCCTATTCCGTGCCCGGGAGCGCGCGGTTCAGGGTTAACGCCTACTTCCAGCGAAACAGCGTTGGAGCCGCTTTCAGGATAATTCCCTACAGAATCAAGACGATCGAGGAGTTGAAACTGCCGCTGGTCATCAAGGAGTTTGCGAAGCTCCCGAGAGGATTCGTGCTGGTGACCGGACCGACGGGACAGGGAAAAAGCACGACGCTTGCGGCAATCATTGACCTGATAAACTCCACGCGTGAGGAGCATATCATAACGATTGAGGACCCCATCGAGTTTCTTCACCTTCACAAACGCTGCATCGTGAACCAGAGGGAGGTTGGGCTTGACACCCATTCTTTCGCGAACGCGCTTAAATACGCACTTAGGCAGGACCCGGACGTGATACTCGTGGGGGAGATGCGCGACCTCGAGACAATCTCGACGGCGCTGACAGCTGCCGAAACTGGGCACCTGGTTTTCGCTACCCTCCACACTCAGGACGCCCCCAAAAGCATTGACCGCATAATTGACGTCTTCCCCACCTACCAGCAGCAGCAGGTGAGGCTTCAGCTTGCCTCCACCGTACAGGCGATTGTCACTCAGCAACTTGTGCCGACAAAGGACAGGCGCTCACGCGTTGCGGCGGTGGAGATAATGATTGCCACCCCAGCGATAAGGAACATGATTAGGGACGCGAGGGTGCATCAGATATATTCCGCAATGCAGGCGGGCGGACAGTTAAGGATGCAAACCATGGACGCTTCGCTTGCCGCGCTCTACAGGGCGGGGGAGATTTCCTACGAGACCGGGCTTGCGCGTGCTCACAACAAGGAAGACTTCAGGAGGCTTGTGGGAAGATAAGAGAACAAGCCGGGCTGTTTTTAAACCTGTTTCGGTAAGCCCTTGAGCGTGATTTTTATAAATCCGCGATTTTGCTCTTATGCGTTGACTTATTCTGTCCGATAAGATATATAAAAATAAATTAATGTATGTTTTGTTATTATTTTACCTTCGCCGGAGGATGAGGTGGCAGGTACATACACATACGTCGTAAGAGACTCCACAGGACGGGAAATTACTGGCTCGCTCGAGGCTGACTCCGCAGATGTTTTAGCTGCTAAGCTTCGCCAGATGGGATATTACGTAATATCCGTTGAAGAGGCGAAGGTAGGGCTTGGCAAGAAAGAGATACACCTTTTCGGCGTAAAGGTAAAAAAGCAGGACGTCGCGATTTTCACGCGGCAGTTCGCCACCATGATAAACGCCGGTCTTCCCCTCATAAAGTGCCTTAGCGTTCTCGCCCAGCAGACCGAATCATCAACTCTTGCCAACATTATTGTTGACTGCCAGCGCGAGGTTGAGGCTGGTCGTTCTCTTTCGGAGGCGCTTGCCAAGCACCCCGAAGCTTTCAGCAATCTGTATGTGAGCATGGTGCGCGCGGGTGAACTGGGCGGTATGCTGGATGACGTGCTTTTGAGAATAGCAAGCCAGCTTGAGCGCGAGATGGAAATCAGGAAAAAGATAAAATCAGCCATGACCTACCCCGTTGCGGTACTCGGGCTGTCTCTCGTTCTTCTTGCCGCGATGATAATCTTTGTGGTTCCCAAATTTGCCGCGATGTTCACGGAGCTCGGAGGTGAGCTCCCCTCGTTTACAAAAATGCTTGTGGGGGTGAGCCGCTTTGTCGGCGGATGGGGCGGGCTTTTGATAATCGCGATAGTGATCGCTCTGGTTATAGGCTTCAGGCGCTTCAGGGCGACTCCCGGTGGGCGCCTGATTGTTGACAGGATCAAACTCAAACTCCCAATAGTCGGTTCCCTTTTCCATAAATACGCGCTCTCGAGGTTTTCGCGCACCCTTGGTACGCTGCTTTCTTCCGGCGTTCCTATACTGGGTGCTCTCGAGATAACCGGGGAGACTACGGGCAACATGGTTTTGACGAAAGCGCTTGAGAATGTTCGCGCCGGCGTCAAGGAAGGCGAGACAATTGCGAGACCACTTTCCGCATCACCGCTCTTCCCGCCGATGGTAACTCAGATGATAGCGATTGGGGAGGAGACCGGAGCGCTCGATGTAATGCTCAACAAGGTAAGCGAATTTTACGACTCGGAGGTCAACGCGGCTGTCGAGAGCCTCACTTCCCTGCTTGAGCCGCTCATGATAGTCTTCCTCGGCGGAACCGTCGGCACGATCGTAATCGCGCTTTATTTGCCCGTGTTCCGCGTGATAACGCTCATAAAGTGATGCTTGCGTTTTTGGAGAAATTGCTCTTATAATTAAGGCGCGGTTGTTATAATATATAAAAATATAGATATTTAAATTTTTTTGAAAGGAGGTGAGAAGCATGCACAGGAAAGAGGGCTTCACGCTCATCGAGCTTATGATCGTTATCCTCATCATCGCAATCCTTGTCGCCATCGCCATTCCCGTTTACCTCGCTGTTAGGGAGAACGCTATGAGGAGGACCTGCCAGGCAAACTTGAGGACGATTGACGGCGCAATCAACACCTACCTGGGCGAATATGAGGCGTATCCACCAACCGGATTGCTGAACTCTGCCCATGATCTCGCACCATTCCTCAGGGACATTCCGCTGTGCCCAAGGAACCGGACTGAATACATCCTTGTTGGCACAACTCCTCCGCCGAGAGCATCATGCCAAGCTGCTGCTAACCACACCTACAGCGCTGGCGGCGGTTGATACCGATTTCTTAAAACGATCATGCTGACAAAGACCGGTCTTAAAAGACCGGTCTTTGCTTATATAGGCGTTTTATGGTATTTTGCGCCCAGGGTTATTTACCTGAACAATTAGACTAATTTTCTCCCGGGAATCATCGAAGCTCGAGCGCGATTTTTGCATCTCACAGAATATTCCATCGCGTAATCGAGGTGGTGAAGATGAAACTAATTTCAGATAAGCAAAAAAAAGAGTTTCTTTTGGAAATAGGCGTTTTCATTGTTTTGGCACTTGTAAGCGTTTTTTTAACATGGCCTCTAATCGCTAGGCTCGGTTCTTCCGTTTACGGCGAGGCGGGAGACAATCTGGGCGCTATCTGGCTTTTGTGGTGGTTCAAGAATGCCGCTAATTTCAGCAAAAGCGCCGCTTCTTGCCCTATGATTGGTTTTCCGTATGGCGCAACAATATCGTTGGTTCCCATGGAGCCAGTGCAGAATCTCTCATACCGCGTTTCCTTGCTTTTTTTTAACGAGGTTGTTGTTTTCAATCTTGACATACTTCTTTCATTTTTCCTCTCCGGCCTAACCATGTACTTTCTCGTGAAGCACCTTACCGGTGAAAGAAAAGCCGCGTTTTTCGGTGGTCTTGCCTATCTCATCGCTCCTTATCACGCTTATCACACAATGACGATCGGAGGAGGAATCGCCTGCGTTCAATGGCTACCTCTTTACATTCTCATGCTTGTTAAATTTGGCCGTAATCCCTCAATAAAGCGAGCCGCGCTCCTTGCCATCTGCGCTCTTCTTGTTTTCGGCACCTCCGTCCACTACGGGCTTTTCGCCTTGATTTTCACGGTCTTCTTTCTGGCAGGTGAGTTTGTGTTCAAGATTTTCACCGCCAGGGTAAAATGGAAACCCGCTCCGGAAAGTTCCCCTTTTTCAATCCCGGTGAACAGAAAGACTCTTCTTCTTTCCCTCGTTGTGATAATGATTGTGGTCGCGCTCAATGCACCGTTTTACCTTGGGGGTCTGCCCGATGACCTGCCTCGGGCGCGGTGGGTCACAACCACGGTTCCAACTCAATTGCGCATTGAGGAATATATTGGGAATAACTCGGCGAGTCTATCAGATTACTTTTATCCCAACAGGGGAAGCCTGCTTACAAGGCTTATAAAAGGTCCTTTTAAAGACTATGGCAATTATAATTACGGAAGCTCTCTATATCTTGGATGGACACTTATTGCTCTTTCCCTTTTCGGGCTGATTTTTATTTTTGCTCCCCTGAATAAGAAATCTTTTGCTCAATTATCGGAGACAGACGGGAAATTACGCGAGCGCGGGGAGGGGAAGTTTCTTCCCGTAGAAGTTTCGAGCCGCGCAGATTTTAAGGCGCAAACATTTGGTTTTGTTATCGCCGCCTTTTTCGCGCTCTTGTTTTCGCTAAAACCTTACGCGAATGTTGGCGGCGTGAAAATTCCCTTGCCCTCGTGGTTATTTCTCACTTTCCTGCCGTGGTTTAGGTGGTACCTTCGCGCCGGTATGCTCGTGCAACTCTGCGTCGTCATCCTTGCTTCCGTTGGTTTTTCGTTTCTGCTCAAAAATTTAAAGTCAGCTTTAAGAAATATTGTTTTTCTGTTGCTCACTGTTTTGATGGCGTTGGAGCTCATGATTGTGCCGCCTTTTAGGAATTACAGCTTCGCGAGCGTCCCTGAGGTTATAAAGAGGTTAAAGGAGCTGCCCGATAGATCGGGGGTCGCTTTTTATCCTTTAAGGGAACAGGGAGCCTTCATAACAAACAAGGTCATGTTTTTCCAGCGCTATTTCGAAAAACCAATGCTGAACGGTGCGATGGATGGCACTGACGCAGAGGCGATTCGAAGAGCGGTGTTCAACCCCTTTGACGAGCAGACACCCGCCTATTTAAAAAGGCTTGGCATCGAATATGTCGTTTTCTTGGATGATGAGTTCATTGAACTGAAGAAAAGCAAAGAAACGCTTAAGAAGGTCCCTCAGGGTTTTAAACTGGTCGGGGAGTTCAAAGGAAGCGATTCGATTTCAAAATCGAGATTATTCAGGGTGACCGCGCGACCCGCGAAAATCATTCCTGTTTGCACAGGGTACATAACCGTGCCAGTTCTATTTTCGGGAGGTGACGCGTACAGAGTTATTGCGCAGAGCGGAAAAATCGAGCTTGTCAACTTCACCTCGGAAACCTTGAAAGTTGACCTTATTGTTCCGCTGTCAAACCCATTTCCGGAGGGGACTGTCGTGTTGAAGAGCGGGGGTAAACAAATTTGGCGGGGAAAGGTTAGGAAAGGCGCCGGCATAGACGCTTTTGTGTCTGGTCTAAAAGTTCCAGAAAGTGGTTTGGCGATTGAGATACTGGTTGAAGGTGAGCTCCAGCCGCTTAGCTTTAACGACCTTAGGTGGTTTGGGGCAAGCGCGGCTTCGATGCTCATTGGCGATGTCAAGGTTCAAGTTAAAGGATGATTCTTAAATCATTTGATTTATCCCCGAACTGCCCGAAATATTAGGATTCTTAAAATTTTTTGCGTCATGGGAACGAAAAATAATTATGGTAAGCGATTCAGGGCTGAGTTATTGATATTCACTGCATTTGCAGCAATTACTGTCTTCGTGATCTGGCCTCTTTTGATCAGGGCGGGGAGCTCCGTTTACGGTGTTCCAAATGATAACATCGGGGCGATATGGTGGCTGTGGTGGCTAAAAAATTACCGCAGTTTCAGCGCGAGCGTACAGACTTGTCCTTTGATCGGTTACCCGTTTGGCGCCTACTTCTCTCCTGTTCCAATGGAACCGATTCAATACTCCTTTTACCGTTTTTCTCTTCTTTTTCTTAACGAGGCTTTTGTGTTTAATCTCGATATTTTGCTCTCATTTCTCCTTTCAGGGATCACCATGTATTATCTCGTTAAGCACATTACTCGGGATAGGAAATCTGCTTTTTTCGGGGGGCTTGCCTATCTAATTGCGCCATACCACGCTTATCAAACCATGTTTGTAGGAGGCGGAATAGCCCCCGTGCAATGGATGCCTTTATATATTCTGACGCTTTTGAAATATTGCGATAAGCCTAACGCGAAGCGGGCTTTGATTCTCGGTATTTCCGCTGTTCTTGTCGCTGGAACATCCGTGCACTATGCGTTATTTACGGGTTTATTTACTGTCTTTTTTCTTGTCGGAAGATACTCGTATAAATATTTCAAGCGCAGAAAATATCCGGATTCAAAGTGCAAAGCAAGCGCCTCATTTCTAATGTCAAGTAAAAGGAGTTTACTGCTTTCGCTTCTTGTGGTTTTGATCGTGGTTTTATTTTCAGCGCCATTTTATACATTGGGGCTGCTTAAAAGCGACAAGAAAGGACAATGGGATATTACCACGACGCCTTCCCAGCTCAGGGTTGAAGAACATTATGTGAAAAACTCGGCTCACCCCAAAGACTATATTCTTCCGACGAGGAGAAACCTTCTCTGGAGACTCCTTTCAGGCGCAACAAGCGATGTCGAGACGCTCGATATCCAGAAATCTCTTTATCTTGGTTTGACACTTATCATTCTTTCCGGTCTTTCTGTCGCCTTCGCGTTTAGAAAAGAAAAGCAAGAGCGCGCTACCTTTGAAGATTCAGGGCTTTTAACCGGAGATTACCGAACGGAAGCTGATTTTAATGGAAAGCTGCTCTTCAAGGCTAACCTGTTCGGTTTTTTCGTAGCCGGTATAGCCTCCCTTTTGTTCTCGTTAAAGCCGTATTTTTATATTGGCGGCGCGAAGATCTTGATGCCTTCTTACGCTTTTATGATTTTCGTTCCATGGTTTCGCTGGTATCTACGTATCGGGTCAGTTGTTCAATTATGCGCGGTCGTTCTTGCTTCGGTGGGATTGTACCTGCTTTTAACCTCCATTAAAGCGAAGTGGAAAAACTTTACTCTTTTTGGGCTTTAACTTTTGATGGTTTTAGAGCTATTGATAGTACCGCCTTTTAAGAACTACAGTTTCGCTCAGGTTCCTGAGATACTTGAGGCGATAAAAAGTTTACCCGGGAAGTCCGGCGTGGTTTTTTATCCTTTGAGACAGCAAGGGGATATTCTTAACAGCCAATTGATGTTGTACCAAACTTTAGAAAACCAATGTTGAACGGCGCAATAGATAAATCAAACGCCGAGGCGCTGAGACGGTCTGTATTCAATCCTTTCGGTTCGCAAACCCCCGGCATCCTAAAACGCTTCGGAATAGAATACGCTGTTATATTTAATGACCCGGAAATGATTGCTCTTCAAAAAGTACATAAGGTATTACCTGAAGGGTTCAAACTAATTAAAAAATATAGCAGTCCAAATGTGGTTGACGCCTACCTATTCAGGGTGGATGCAAAGCCGGCAAAATTTGTTCCGGTCTTAACGGGCAACATCACCGTCCCGGTCATTACCACGAAAGGAGTTTATTCAATAATCGCTGAGCGCGGAAGTGTAGAAATTCTCAGCTATTCAAAAAAGACAATTCAAGTGGATGTTTCAATGCTTTTGAAAAACCCTTTCAGGAGAAAGATTGTGAAAGTGCTTAAAAACGGCAAAGTGCTATGGATAAGAGAATATAGGACAAGACCAGAAGGCTCATATATTTTTAAATGACCTGTCCGTTCCGAAAAACGGGTGTTCCCTTGAGATTATCTGCGAAGGTCCCGTTTTAAAGCTTGGCAGTGAAGAAGCGTTGAGATTCGGAGCAAGATATGCCTCTGTTCTGCTTGGCGATATACAATTAGTATCCGAAAGCTAAGGTTGCTGATGGTTCATAGGCCAGATTTATTGATACTGACGAAAGGCTGAATCGCGAAACAACGCTCAAGGATATAGTAGATTTCAATGCTGGACCGAATCGATTCGTTTTGTGTTTCTTTTTCATTCTGATTAGTTAGCGTATATTTCTTTTTACCCGGAGAGTATGGATATTGATAAGTACAGCATCGGTTTCATATAAAGGGATTGCTTTGAGGTAAGAAAAGAGGGAGTTTATATCATCAACCCTTTGAAAATGTGGAGAGTTTGTTTTTGTCCGCGCTTCGCTCCTTGAAGGATTAAATAAGGGCAAGGGTCGGAAAGCGTTTTCTTAAACAAGTTTGGTGGTCATTTCTAATGCTAATAACTCAGGGCGTAAAAGAAAAAGAGGATGATAAGAAAAAACCGGTGAAGGTTCTTGTGACTACCCCTTCATTCGATAGCGGCGCATGGTTCTTTACGAGCGCTTTTGTCAATAGATTCCGCGCGAATCTCGAGAACTCCCAAGTTCTTGCTGTGGGCATGGGAAAGGTTCCGCGGAAGCCGGGATTCAAGGCTATCACCATTCCGTATCCAAGTTTCAACAGGTGGGGTCATTTCACGGCAATAAATCCGTTCTTCGCGCTCTTATGGCACTTCCCACAGTTTATTATCGGCGCTATAGTTTCGCTTTTCTACAAACCCGATATTGTGATTTCCAACGGTTTTGTCTCGATTTTGCCCGTTGTATGGGAAAAGCTTCGAGGGAGCAAGCTTGTCG
>Ga0116210_1001505_pt1 | contig 16929 bp, 13 predicted proteins | sample TshhotsprinmetaG_FD_94483 | JGI IMG/M metagenome (GOLD analysis project Ga0116210, IMG submission 94483) | Hot spring microbial communities from South Africa to study Microbial Dark Matter (Phase II) - Tshipise hot spring metaG | ecosystem: Environmental > Aquatic > Thermal springs > Hot... | reverse complement strand
GCTACTCCGCTTCGCTCCGTAGCGCACTACGAACGTCGCAGCAACATTTGTAGTTAGCCACGAAGCGTAGCGGAGTGGCGTCCGATGCGCTACTCCGCTTCGCTCCGTAGCGCACTACGAACGGCATAGCGCTTGTAGTCAGTCACTGCGACTCTGTGGTGAGCAGTTACAACCGTAAAGCGCAAAACGTAAAGCGCTCGTTTTATCCGCGTTTATCCGCGTTCATCCGCGTCCCTTTTTGGCAGATTTCGGCAAAGCGGGCCTCCACGTAGGCCCGGTGCCGGTCGCCCAGGCCAGGGCGGGAGTGGTCATCTTTTCCGAACGCTTTTACCCACTCGCGCTCCCTCGGCTGGGCGGCGAGGTGGGCAATGTATTCGGGGTAGAGGTAGGCCGCCACGCTTTCGGCCCACTCTTCGTATGCCGCCCGCCATCCCCGAAGCCCCGAGGCCAGACCCCCGTACCAGGTAGGGCCGGGTTCATCCCCGACGAACTGCACCATCCCGCGCACGAGGCGCCCGGGCCGGCCCAGCATCCGCCCCAGGAGGCCTGCCGTGTGGGCGTCCCAGGCGTGGGCCAGTTCGTGCACCACCGCGACCTCCCCCAGCCATCGGGGTTCCTGGTGCAGCAGCGCCTCGCCGATTACCACCCGTTTCCAGGGAGGACGAAACCAGAAGGCATACGCTCCCCCGCCGCCCGTCGCCCTTTTCTCCAGGATGAGGTCGCCAATCGCCAGGCGAAGCCCACGCGCGCCCCCCAGCGCCTGGCTCATCCGCTCCACGGCGCGCCAGACCAGCATTCGCTCGTCGGTCTCCCATCCGGAGGGATGGACGCGCAGGCCATACTGCCGCAACTCCTGGGCCCAGGCGGTGGCGTCAAGGAGGGTATCTAATCCCACCGTCGGCCTCCCGATTCGTGTGTGCGCCATCCAGCGCTGCTTGCAGTTCCTCCAGCGAAGTGATCCCCCGAACCCGCCGCAGGAACAGGCGCAGGTCGCTAACGCCCAACTGGGCGACCGCTTTCCTTGTCTCCGCCCACAGATCCCGCACCGCTGGCCCCACCGGGTCCGCCCCCGCCGCCCCCGGCTCGTCGGCGTAGGAGCCGTGAAAGGCGAAATAGGCCTGATTCAGTTTGCGGATATGGTATCCCTTTTTCCAGAAGACCTGGCGGCGTTGTTCCATATATGCTTCCGCCTCTTCTATACGACCGTGGAGCAATAGCCAGTCCACCCGTATCCGCGTCTGGCGCATCTCGGCGCGGAAGTCAAAGGCGGGGGGCTCGGCCGGTTTCTCCTGCGGCGGTGGTTGTTCTTCTTCCTCTTCCTCTTCCGGCGGCGCCAGGTCGGGGTAATATTGCCGAAGGGTGCGCTTCCCGACCTCTTTTCCCACCAGCGAGGCGACAGTCTCGTTGATGACCCGCGCCTCCCACTTCCGGTCGTATTCCCAGCCCAGCGGGAAGAAATAGAGATAATGGTGAACCCATTCGTGTGCGGTCACCTCCAGCCACCACCCGGTATTGGGATACTCCAGCAGCATCGCCGGCCAGAGGGACATCCCTCCGATGGACGTCACCAGCGAGGAGGCGTGAAAGGTCCGGTCCACCTGCTCCTCCAGCGCCTTGGCGCGGTCGGTAGTCAGACTGGGCACCAGTTCTTCCTGATGGATCGCGGTAATCCGTTCACGGAGAGAGACAATGAGGACCTGAGGGAGTGGGCTAATGCGAATGCCCACTGGGGGGAAGGGCTGGCCCACCAAACCGGAGGCATCCCGGGCCAGGACCACGCCCACCTGTTCTTCCATGATCGCTTCAGCAATAGGCTGACGGGCGGCGATCTCCCGACGGGCCCGTTCCCGTTCAATCCGCATCTTCCTCGTCGTCGCATCGGGGTTCTTAACGGAAGGGTCAGAGTAGGCTTCGGAGATTTTCCATTCCAGCCGCTGGACTGCTTGTACCCGCCGGACAAAGTCCCGCACGAAAGCGGAACGGTCGGCCTCCGTCATATATCGCTGGGGCTGGAGGAGCCAGAGGGTGAACTTGCCCCATAGGGCCTCCGCCTCCCAGCCCCAGAAATTAAACTGAATGTCGGCGACCAGACGGTACAGACGGGTCTCCATCGCCCCTGGTGGCATCCCGTCTCCTTCCAAGATCGTCGCCAGGGCCAGAAGCCAGATGAGCAGGACAAGCCGCGTCAGGAAAGGGGAAAATTTCTGGGGGGGCGGCAGATCTCGCCCGGCGGCGGTCCGCTTCATCCCGCTCCTCGTAATTTTGCCCCCAGTTCCCGCTCCAGCCTGCGGACGATCTTGGCCCGCACGCCTGCGACCTCCTGGTCGGTGAGGGTGCGGTCGGCGGCCTGGTAGGTGAGACGGTAGGCCAGACTCTTCTTCCCCGCCCCAATCTGCTCGCCCCGGTAGACGTCAAACAGCACCACCGAGCGCACCAGCGGACTGCCCGTCTGGGCGATGAGGTCGCGCACCCGCACGGCGGGCGTCTCCTCGTCCACCACCACCGCCAGGTCCTCGTAGACGGGCGGGTGCAGAGAGATGGGGGTCATCCGGCGCGGGGCGCCCCACAGGCTCAGCAGGACCTCCATATCAAACTCCAGGGCGACAATGGGCTGGCGGGGCAGGTCAAAGGCCTCGCGCACCAGCGGGTGGATTTCGCCCATCACGCCCAGGACGTTGCCGTTGACGGAGACCTGGGCGCAGCGCCCGGGATGAAAGGCCGGATGCTGACCGCGGTCAAAGGTCCCGGTCAGGCCCAGGCCCGCCAGCAAGGCCTCCACCACACCCTTGAGGTCGTAGAAGTCCAGCGGGGTGGTCTGCCGGTCGGGAAGCCAGGACTCCGGTTCGCGCGGGCCGGTCATTGCGATCCCCAGGCGCAGCGGTTCGTCGGGGAGCGTTTGCCCGTCCACCAGCAGGTAGACGGCGCCGATCTCAAAAATTGCCACCCGGTCCAGAAAGCGCAGGTTCTCCCGCAGGGTGTTCAGGAGCGATGGGAGAAGGGTCTGGCGCAGATAGGCGCGATTGGCTGCCAGCGGATTGAGCAACTGCAGGTAGCGGGACGGATCGGGCGCAGGGCCCTGGGGGTAGAGTTTCGCCTCATCTTCTATGTCCACCAGCGAGTAGGTGATGACCTCGTCCAGCCCGCAGCCGGTCAGCAGGTCGCGCACCCGCTCGGCGCATTCCAGCCGCGGGTTGGCGCGCAGGGGCGGGATTTCGTCCCGCAGGAGGGTCGGGGGGAAGCGGTCGTACCCCCAGATGCGCCCGACTTCTTCCACCAGGTCTACCGGCCGGGTGACGTCGGGGCGGTGGGAGGGGACGGTCACCGTCAGGCGGGAGTCGGTCTGGCGGACCTCAAAGCCCAGGGCGGAGAGGATGCGGGTCATCTCCGCCACGGGAATCCCCACCCCCAGGATACGGGTCGCCTCGGCGGGGTCCAGTTCCACGACGCGCCGGTCCTGGCGGCCGGGGTAGAGGTCGCCGATGACCGGTGCCACCTTCCCACCAGCCAGTTCGGCCATCAGGAGCGCGGCGCGCAGGGCCGCGGGGACCGTCAACTCCGGGTCCACCTGCCGCCCGAAGCGCTGGCTGGCCTCACTGGTCAGCCCCAGGAGGCGGGCAGTGCGGCGGATGCTCAGGTAGTGGAAATTGGCCGATTCCAGGAGGATGTCGGTGGTGGCGTCGGTGATCTCGCTCTCCAGCCCGCCCATGACGCCCGCCACGGCGACGGGGCCGCCGCCGTCGGTGATGAGGAGCATCTCGCCGTCAAAGGTGCGCAGGACACTGTCCAGGGTGGTCATCTGTTCATCTGGACGGGCGCGCCGGACGATGATGGCGGGTCGGCCCTCGCCGGGGCGCGGGCGCAGCCGGTGGTAGTCAAAGGCATGCAGCGGCTGGCCCAGTTCCAGCATGACGTAGTTAGTGATATCCACGACGTTGTTGATGGGGCGCATCCCGGCGTGGCGCAGCCGCATCTGCATCCAGAAGGGGGCGGGGCCGATGCGGACGCCGCCGATGAAGGCCGCGGAGTAGCGCGGGCAGAGGTCGGGGTCAGCAATCTCCAGGACGATGAAGTCGGGATCGGGGGTGATCGTCACCGGATGCTGCTCCAGGACGCGCCGGGGAGTATCCCGCAGGGGGACGTCCAGGAGCGCCGAGACCTCGCGGGCGACGCCGAGGACAGAGTAGAGATGGCCGAAGGGCCCTTTGACGTCAAACTCCAGGACGGCATCCCCCATGTAGTCGGCGAAGGGCATGCCGACCGGAGCGTCGTCAGGGAGGTAGATGATGTCCTCGTGCTCGTCGGAGAGGCCCAGTTCCTTTTCGGAGCAGACCATGGCGCGGGAGGGGACGCCGCGGATTTTTGTCCCCTTGAGGCGCACGACCTGGCGGCCCTCGGCGTGACCGTCGTAGAGTTGGGCGCCCTCCAGCGCGAAGGCGACCTTGAGATGGAGATCGCTCTGACCGCGGCGGGCCAGCAAACTGGGCGCCCCGGTGACGACGACCTCTATGTCCGGCCCGCCGTAGTCCACCTCTGCCAGTACCAGCCGGTCGGCATTGGGGTGGGGATGGACGGCGCGCAGTTCGCCGACGACGATTTTATCCCTCTCCCAGGGCAGTTCAGCCCCCGGCAGGCCGATATAGGTGATTGTCTCCACCTCCAGCCCGGCCAGGGTCAGCCGTTCGGCCAGTTGGGGGACGGGTACCGGGATGTCCACGTAGTCTCTCAGCCAGGAAAGCGGGACCTTCATCGGCAGTGTCTCCTTGAATTCGCATATCGCGTATCGCAAATCGCATATCGCGTATCGCAAATCGCGTATCGCAAATCGCGTATCGTAAATCGCGTATCGTAAATCGCGTATCGTAAATCGCGTATCGTAAATCGCAAATCGCGGATCGCAGATCGGGTTTGTGCAGCAATTCGCCCCGTATGGGAAAGGGGTGGGGTGCGGGGTTTGTGGGGGCGGCTTCGCCGCCCCCACAAACCCCGCCTTCCCCTCTTTCACGGGCACGCTGCTCCCCGAAAGGGATTTGCTGCATAAGCCCGGATCGCGGATCGCGTTGGGTTTCATCCAGAGGCTGGTCACCCCTGGGTAGCGCGGTGATGCTCCCCTGGGGGGCGAACGGGTCGTCCGCTCCTCCAGCCTGCGGGGAGACCGTTAGCCGGAGGCTGAAACCCTCCGGTAGGGGCGACTTTGAAAGTCGCCCCTACAAAACCCTGCTGCGCAGGCTGAAGCGCCACAGTGTCTTGGCGTCTTGGTGGTTTAAAGAAAGACTTTCTCATCGCCCTCTGGGGGAGGGGTGTCGCCAAAGGAGGCGGAGTGAGGGAGGGTGCTCCCTATGCCTCCATCACTTCGGCCAGTTTCCAGAGTTCCATGTTGATCTCTTTGCAGAAGGCCACAGCCTCTTCCAGGGGGGTCGCGACGGCGCGGTCGTGGCGCCAGCCGATCATCACCCCGCGCTCGCCCCGGATGAGCGCTTCCGCGGCGGCCACGCCCAGGCGGGTCGCCAGCAGGCGGTCAAAGGCCGAGGGTCGGCCGCCGCGCTGAATGTGCCCCAGGACAGTCAGGCGGATCTCAAACCCCAGTTCCTCCCGGCGACTGTTCAGATAGTCCACCAGAGCGTGCGTGCCGGGTTTCCACCCCTCGGCGACGATAATGATGCAGTGGGTTTTCCCACGCACGTATGAATTGCTGATCACTCGCGCAACCTCTTCCAGGGAGATTTCCACCTCCGGGATGAGCACCAATTCGGCCCCCCCGGCGATACCGCTGACCAGCGCCAGATAGCCGCAATTGCGCCCCATTGTCTCAATCAAAAAAGCGCGGTTGTGGGAAGAAGCGGTGTCCTTGATGCGGTCTACGGCGTCCAGGATGGTGTTCAGGGCAGTATCCACGCCGATGGCGATGTCGGTGCCGTTGACATCGTTATCTATGGTCGCCGGGACACCGACGACCGGGAACCCCATCCGGTGCAGTTCCAGCGCGCCGGTGAGCGAGCCGTTCCCGCCGATGACAACCAGGCCGTCTATATCCAATCGGTTAAGGGTGCGCAGGGCTTCCCGACGCCCCCTCTCGGTCTGGAACTCCGGGCAGCGAGCGGTACCCAGGAAGGTGCCCCCGTGGCCCATAATCCCGCCGACTGCCCGCCGGTCCAGTTCTATCACTTCGCCGTTCATCAGGCCGGTATACCCCCGCCGCACGCCGATGACCTCTGCTCCCAGATGGATCGCCATTCGGGTCACGGCACGGATGCAGGGGTTCAATCCGGGCCCATCACCGCCGCTGGTCAGCACTGCGATTCTCTTCATAGCCCCTCCTACCACAGACAGAACTGGGAAGAGGGGGCGATGATACTCGTCCCCCTTTAAGGTTTTAGTACAGGAACATCGGCTTCCCGTGGACGTGCATCACCTTGGGGCGATACTCCTCTACATCGTAGAGGGCGCGCACGTCTACATGCTTAACCCCCAGGGTGGGCGAAGCGGCATCCACGTCGGTGTAGCGTCCCTCCCGCAAGGCTACCATCCGGCCAAACTTCTTTTCCTGGATCAGGTCCATCGCGGTATTGGCGAAGTTCACGGCGACCATAATGTCCAGCGCGTCGGGCTCACCGGAGCGCATCAGGTAGGCCAGTTCCTGGCACATCGTCCCCTCGCCGGTGATCTGCTCCAGCCGCTTGGCGGTAATGGCCCCGATGCCGCCCAGTTTCTTATGACCATAGGGATCGGGGACCCCCGACTGGATGACCTCTTTCCCGATCTCGCGGGCACCTTCTGAAATGGTGACCATTGCGTAGCGGCTGGGGTTTTCGTACTTGTCCTTCATCAGCAACCGGGCCAGTTTTTCAATGTCAAAGGGGACTTCCGAAATGATGGCCCGGTCCACCCCAGCCAGGTACGCGGCGATCAGGGACGTCTCGCCGGAATGGCGGCCGAACAGTTCCACCACGCAGATGCGCTCGTGGGAGCCGGCGGTGGAGCGCAACTGGTGGATGAAGCGCACGCTGCGGGTGACGGCGGTGGAAAACCCGATGCAGTAGTCGGTGCCGAAGACGTCGTTGTCCATTGTCTTGGGGATGCTGACGATGGGGAAGCCCTCCCGGTGGATGCGGGTCGCGTAGCCCAGGGTATCCTCGCCGCCGATGGGCACCAGCACGTCAATCTTCAGATGTTCCAGCACCCGCAGGATGTGGGCGGTGAAGTCCACGTTGCCGTTTTTGTCCACCGGGAACTGTTCCGGGCTGAGAAACGGTGGCGCCTTATCCGGCGCGACCCGGCTGGGGTTGGTTCGGGAAGTGTGCAGAAAAGTCCCACCGGTTCGGTCTATCGTCCGCACGATGGACTTGTCCAGGGGAATGACATATTCGGACTGGGGGGACGGGTCATCCGGGTTGTAATAGAGGAGCCCTGCCCATCCGCGGCGGATCCCGACGACCTCATGCCCTTCGTCCACTGCCCGGTAGACCAGAGCCTTAATACAAGGATTCAGTCCGGGGACATCACCCCCTCCAGTTAAGACTCCGATACGCATAGTTTATCCTCCGCACTGATATGGGATGTAAACCGGGTACGATTTATTGGTGAATTTTACCACAGGGCGGGCGGACAAGCAAATAGCCGGGTTCTGGGCTTGCACAGAAATTCATCCTGTAATAAAGGGGTAGGGTGCGGGGTTTGTGGGGGCAGTTTCGCCGCCCTCCACAAACCCTCTTTCCCCCCTTTTTCACGGGAGCACAGTTCCCCCCGAAATGATTTGCTGCATAACACCGGAATCTGGACGTGATCCTCATTCCGTTTGAGCATCATTGCCTCCAAAAATAGTCTCCAGGCGTGACTCTGCACCTGCTTTGGTGTTTCTTTTTACGAATGGATGCGCACTCCGTGTATTCGCAGGCGTTTGCCGTTATTCCACATCGGCCATTGCGTAGGGGGTAGAATGTCCACACGGGTAGTTGTCACCGGATTGGGGGCCGTCACGCCGCTGGGCAACGATGTGCCCACGCTGTGGGAGAACCTGCTGGCCGGGCGTAGCGGCGCCGGCCCGATCACCCAGTTTGACCCCTCCGGCCTGGAGGTCCGGATCGCTGCCGAGGTCAAAAACTTTGACCCCGTGGCCCTCTTCGGGCGGCGGGAGGCCCGTCGGCATGACCGCTTCGCCCTCTTCGCGCTGGAGGCGGCCCGCCAGGCGGTCGCCGACGCGGGCTTGCGATGGGAAGAGGAGGACCGAGAGGCCGTTGGGGTGATTATCGGTACGGGCATCGGGGGCGTGCTCACGCTGCTGGAGAACTACGACGTCCTTCGCCAGACCGGACCCCGCCGGGTGAGCCCGTTTATGATACCGATGATGATGCTCAACGCCGCGTCGGCAGTCATCGCCATCACCTACGGCCTGCGCGGCCCCAACATCTGCGTCGCTTCCGCCTGCGCCACGGGGGCCCACGCCATTGGCGAGGCGGCGGAGATGATCCGGCGCGGCGACGCCGCGGTGATGATCTGCGGCGGGAGCGAGGCGGTCGTTCACCCCCTTTCTGTTTCGGGGTTTGCCAATATGGGGGCCCTCTCAACACGCAACGATGAGCCAGAGCGCGCTTCCCGTCCCTTTGATGCCCACCGCAATGGGTTTGTCCTTGGGGAAGGTTCTGGAGTTCTGGTGCTGGAGAGCCTGGAGCACGCGCGGGCCCGCAGCGCGCACATCTACTGCGAACTGGTCGGCTACGGCGCGTCCTGCGACGCCTTCCACATCGCCGCGCCGGAGGAGTCGGGGGAAGGGGCGGCGCTGGCGATGCGCCGCGCGCTGGCCGATGCCGGCCTGCCCCCCGAAGCGGTGGACTACATCAACGCCCACGGCACCAGCACCCCGCTCAACGACCGGATAGAGACCCAGGCCATCCGCGCCGTCTTCGGCCTCCATGCCGATCGCCTGGTCGTCAGTTCCACCAAGTCTATGATCGGCCACCTGATGGGCGCGGCCGGCGCGGTGGAGGCCATCGCCTGCGTCAAGAGTCTGGAAACCGGTTGGGTCCATCCCACCATCAACTACGAAACTCCTGACCCCGAATGCGACCTGGACTACGTCCCCAACCAGGCCCGCCATCTGGAGCCGCGGGTCGCCCTCTCCAACTCCTTCGGCTTCGGCGGGCACAACGGATGCCTGATCTTCCGGCGGTGGGAGGAGGACTGATGCGCGCCCACGTGGTCGGTTGGGGCAAATACGTCCCCGACCGCGTCCTGACCAACGACGACCTCGCCCGGATGGTGGATACATCCGACGAGTGGATCGTCACCCGCACCGGGATTCGCCAGCGCCGCATCGCCGAAGAGGGGGAGACGACCGCCACGATGGCCGTCCAGGCCGCCCGGCAGGCGCTGGAGGGAGCGGGAGTCAGCCCCGGTCAGGTGGACGTGATCATCGTCGCTACGGCGACGCCGGACTACCTCTTCCCGTCCACCGCGTGCCTGGTGCAGGACGCGCTGGGGGCGACCCGCGCGGCGGCCTTTGACCTGGCGGCCGGATGCACCGGCTTCGTCTATGCCCTGGCAGTGGCGGTAGCGATGGTAGAGGCTGGAGCGGTCCGCACCGCGCTGGTCATCGGGTCGGAGACGCTCTCCCGCATCACCGACTGGACCGACCGCAACACCTGTGTCCTCTTCGGCGACGGCGCAGGGGCGGTCGTCCTGCAGGGTGGCCCCGACGACGGTGGGGTGCTCTCCGCCGTCCTGAGCGCCGACGGTTCCGGCGCCGACCTGCTGATGCTCCCCGCGGGCGGCAGCCGCCTCCCGGCGTCCCACCACACGGTTTCGGAACGTCTGCACTTCATTAAAATGCAGGGGCGGGACGTCTTCCGCTTCGCCGTTCGGGTCATCCCGACAGCGACCCGCGAGGTACTCCGTCGGGCTGGCCTTTCCCCGGATGATATCACCCTGCTCATCCCCCATCAGGCCAACGGGCGCATTATAGAGTCGGCGATGAAGGACCTGAAACTGCCGCCGGAGAAGGTCTACAACAACCTGGAGCGGTACGGTAACACCTCGGCGGCGTCCATCCCCGTCGCCCTCTGCGAGGCGGTGGAGGAGGGACGACTGGGGCCGGGGGACATAGTCATCTGCGTCGGCTTCGGCGCCGGGCTGACATGGGGTGCGGTGGCCATCCGCTGGACTCGCCCTCGGCCGGTGGCAGCCCCCACCTGGCGGCAATTCCTACGGCGGCTGATTTACCTCTGGGCGGCGCTCCGCTCATGGCTGCGACGACTCTGGTGGTGGATCAGAACATAGCACAAAAGCGCATGGGAATCTTTTGTGGTATAATATCCAATGAGCGGGTGGTTAATTCCTTACCCTTCCGATTTCTCCTCCTGCACTTGTCGTGAACATCGTCGTGTGTTACCTTCTCCTCATTGCCCAAAGCACACCTCTGCTCCGTTCTTTTTAATCAATATCAACCATTTTGCTAAAGGAGGTGCATTATGTCAGAGCGAGAAGGCGTAACCCAGGTAAAGTCGGAAGTTTATTATCCTCCGCCGGAGGTGGTCGCGCAAGCCCGCTTGAAGGACTGGAATGCCCTCGCTTCCCGTGCTCACGATGACCTGGAGGGCTTCTGGGCTGAAGAAGCGGCCGAACTGGAATGGTATCGGCCGTGGGATCGAGTCTTGGACGACAGCGAGAAACCGTTTTACAAGTGGTTCGTGGGGGGGCAGGTCAACATCGTACACAACTGCCTTGACCGTCATCAGAGAACATATCGCAGGAACAAGTTGGCCTTGATTTGGGTGGGGGAGCCAGGAGACGTACGTACCTATTCCTACTTTGCCTTGAATAGAGAGGTCAATCAATTTGCCAATGTACTGAAGGCTCTGGGCATTTGCAAAGGGGATAGAGTCACCATCTACATGCCGCGCATCCCCGAAATCATCATCGCTATGCTCGCCTGCGCCAAAATCGGTGCCATCCATTCGGTCGTCTACGGCGGCTTCAGCGTGGACGCCCTCCAGGGACGGGTTGAGGATTCCCAATCAAAAATGATTATCACCGCCGATGGCGGTTGGATGAACGGAAAAATCGTTGAACTGAAGAAGATTGTGGACGAGGCGCTCAGGCGTTGTCCTTCGGTTAAATCCGTCATCGTGGTCAGGCGCACTGGGCAGGAGATTCGCATGGAGCCGGAGTGCGATTACTGGTACCACGAACTCATCAAACTCCCGATCGCCAGCAGTCGCTGCCCTACCGAAGTGATGGACGCCGAGGACCCGCTTTTCATCCTCTATACATCCGGCACTACAGGCAAACCCAAGGCCATCCTCCACGTCCACGGCGGCTATATGGTTGGGGTATACAGTTCGCTTAAATACGTCTTTGACCTGCGGGATGAAGACCGCTGGTGGTGCACAGCGGACCCTGGCTGGATTACAGGCCATTCCTACCTCGTTTACGGCCCCTTGCTGTTAGGCGCCACTTCATTCATGTACGAAGGCGCTCCAACCTATCCTTATCCGGATCGCTGGTGGGCGCTCGTTGAGAATCACGGCATCACCGTGCTCTATACTGCGCCAACGGCAATTCGCAGTTTGATGCGCTTCGGCGAATCCTGGCCGAACCGCTATGACCTCTCCTCGCTCCGTCTCCTCGGCTCAGTAGGAGAACCAATCAACCCGGAAGCCTGGAAGTGGTACTATCGCGTCATCGGTAAAGAACGCTGCCCGATTATGGATACCTGGTGGCAGACAGAAACGGGGATGTTTATGATTACTCCCACCCCAGTCGTGCCACTTAAGCCTGGCTCCGCTACGTACCCCTTCTTTGGCCAAGAGGCAGATATTCTGGATGAAGAGGGGAATCCAGTGCCGGATGGCGAGGAAGGTTATCTGGTGCTCAAGCGTCCGTGGCCGGCCATGCTCCGCACTATCTATGGGGACCCGGAACGTTATATAAGCCAATACTGGAGCAAATATCCCGGCCTGTATCTGACCGGCGACTCGGCCAAGCGGGATACGGATGGCTACTTCTGGATTATCGGCCGCATTGACGACGTCATTAAGGTCTCCGGCTATCGGTTGGGGACGGCGGAGATTGAAAGTGCCCTGATCAGCCATCCGGCAGTGGCTGAGGCTGCAGCGATTGGCCTCCCCCACGAGATTAAAGGCCAAGGAATTCATGCTTATTGCATCCTGCGTGCCGGCTTCTCTCCCTCCGAAACGCTGGTTGAGGAACTGCGCCAACACGTAGCACAACACCTTGGCCCAATTGCCAGACCCGAAAAAGTTGAGCTTGTCCCCTCATTACCAAAGACACGTTCGGGCAAAATTATGCGCCGCGTCTTGCGCGCCAGGGCCTTAGGGCTCCCTGAGGGAGACATTTCTACACTGGAGGAGTAGTTGTCATTTCCCCTCCATCGTCAGGAGACGCTCTTTCCAGCCAACGGCTGAACGGCTACAGAATTAATAAACCATCTCACTTCTATCAGGTATCTCTGCGATTCTGCGGCTAATGGAGTAAAAAACTATATGGGAGACGCATTGCGACGCCTGGAGGAGATGGAGGCGGCTGCTCGCGCCGGTGGCGGGCCGGAACGGGTTCAGCGCCAGCATGAACAGGGAAAACTTACCGCCCGGGAGCGGCTGGAGGCCCTGCTGGACTCGGGCTCTTTTGTGGAACTGGACCCCTTCGTCACCCACCGGGCAACGGAGTTCGGCCTGGACCAGGAGCATCCCCTGGGTGACGGCGTCGTCACCGGCTGGGGGGAGATTGACGGACGACGGGTCTTCGTCTTTGCCCAGGACTTCACCGTGATGGGGGGATCGCTGGGCGAAGCCCACGGCCGGAAAATCTGCAAGGTGCTGGACCTGGCACAGGAGAACGGCGCGCCCGTCGTCGGCCTGAACGACTCCGGCGGCGCGCGCATCCAGGAAGGGGTGGACGCGCTCCATGCCTACGGCGAAATCTTCTACCGCAACACTCTCGCTTCGGGCGTCATCCCCCAGATTTCGGTCATTATGGGCCCCTGCGCCGGGGGCGCGGTCTACTCCCCCGCCATCACCGATTTCGTCATTATGGTGGATGGGACGGCGCGGATGTTCATCACCGGCCCCGACGTCATCCGGGCGGTGACCCACGAGGAAGTGACCCCGGAGGAACTGGGCGGGGCGCGCGTCCAGCACACCCGGAGCGGCGTGGCCCACTTCGTCGCCCGGGACGACCGGGCGGCCCTGGCGCTGGTGCGCCGTCTCCTCTCCTTTCTGCCGTCCAACAACGCCGAGGACCCGCCCTTCATCCCCCCCACCGACCCGCCCGACCGGACCGACGAGGCGCTGGACGCGCTGGTCCCCGAAGACCCGGCGGAGCCCTACGATATGTATGAGGTCATCCGGCGGGTGGTGGACGATGGGGAGTTTCTGGAGGTGCAGGCAGGGTTTGCGCCGCACCTGATCGTGGGCTTCGCCCGGCTGGGAGGGCACGTCGTGGGGATCGTGGCCCAGCAGCCGACCGTCCTGGCGGGCGTCCTGGACATAGACGCGTCGGACAAGGGGGCGCGGTTCATCCGCTTCTGCGACGCGTTCAACGTCCCCCTGGTCTCCTTCGTGGATACCCCGGGCTTCCTGCCGGGCGTCGCCCAGGAGCACGGGGGGATCATCCGGCACGGGGCGAAGATGATTTACGCCTACGCCGAGGCGACCGTCCCCAAACTTTCGGTGATCACCCGCAAGGCATACGGTGGGGCGTACATTGTGATGAGTTCCAAATCCCTGCGGGGCGACCTCTGCCTGGCCTGGCCGACGGCAGAGATCGCCGTGATGGGGCCGGAGGGGGCGGTGAACGTCCTCTTCCGCAAAGAACTGGCTGCAGCCGAGGACCCCGAGGCGCGGCGCAAGGAACTGGTCCAGACCTACCGCGAGCGGTTCGCCAACCCGTACGTCGCCGCCAGCCGGGGCTATATAGACGGGGTCATCCGTCCGTCCCAGACCCGTCCCGTCCTCGTCCGGGGGCTGGAGATGCTGAAAGATAAGCGGGTCCGGCGGCCGCCGCGGAAACACGGGAATATTCCTATGTGATTGCGGATTGCAAATTAGTGATTGCGGATCGCTGTTGCGATTAGTGATTGCAGATTGCAGGTAAGGGGGGAGGATGTATCGGGAGGTGAGTGTTCGGTGGACGCTGGTGGATTATCTGGTTTGGCCCCGGACGCTGGGGCGGGATGCCGCGCTGGTGGTGGCCGGGAGTCTGCTCATTGCGCTGGCGGCCCAGGTCGCCATCCCGCTCCCCTTCACTCCGGTACCCGTCACCGGGCAGACGCTGGCCGTTCTGCTCATAGGGGCATTGCTGGGGAGTCGGCGGGGCGCGATGAGCGTCGGGCTGTATCTGGCAGAGGGCGCGCTGGGGCTTCCCGTCTTTGCCGGTGGAGCAAGCGGCCCGGCCCGATTTCTGGGGCCAACGGGCGGGTATCTGCTGGGGTTCGTCGCCGCCGCCGGAGTGGTGGGCTATCTCTGTGAGCGGGGCTGGGACCGCAGGGTTTCCACCGCCGCTCTGGCGATGCTCATCGGCAACGGGGTCATCTACCTCTTTGGCCTCCCCTGGCTGGCCGGATTCGTCGGGATAGAGAAGGTCCTGATGGCGGGCCTCTGGCCGTTCATTCCGGGGGACCTGCTCAAGGTGGCTCTGGCGGCGGGGCTGCTTCCCGCCGGATGGCATTTGGTACGATCCCTGGAGAGGGAGCGCCCGAGGCAATGATCCGGAAAGTACTGGTCGCCAACCGGGGTGAGATCGCCATCCGGATTCTGCGGGCCTGCCGGGAACTGGGGCTGGAGGCGGTCGCCGTCTATTCGGAAGCGGACCGGGACGCCCTCCACGTCCGCTACGCGGATGAGGCGTACTGCATTGGCCCACCACCGGCGCGGGAGAGTTATCTGTGCATAGAGCGCATCATAGAGGCGGCGCAGAAATCGGGCGCGCAGGCCATTCACCCCGGCTACGGCTTCTTATCCGAATCCGCGGCCTTCGCCCGGGCCTGCGCCGAAGCGGGAATTGTCTTCGTCGGGCCGCGGCCGGAGACGCTGGAACTGATGGGGGATAAGGTCGCCACCCGGCGCGTCGCCCGCAGGCTGGGGCTCCCCGTTCTGCCGGGGACGGATCAGGCGCTGGACGACCGGGAACTGGTAGCCGCGGCGGACCGCATCGGGTATCCGGTGGTACTGAAGGCCGCGGCGGGCGGCGGTGGAAAGGGTATCCGGGTCGCCCGGTCGCGGGAGGAACTGGCGGCGGCGATCCCGCTGGCCCGCCAGGAGGCCCGCGCCGCCTTCGGCGACGACAGCCTCTACCTGGAGCGCCAGGTGGAGCAGGCGCGCCATATTGAAGTCCAGATTCTGGCCGACAGCCGCGGGCACGTGGTCCATCTGGGAGAGCGGGAGTGCTCCATCCAGCGGCGACACCAGAAATTGATAGAGGAAACCCCCTCCCGCGCCCTGACGCCCGCGCTGCGGAGGCGCCTCTGTCGGGCCGCTATCCGCCTGATGAAGGCGGTCCGCTACATCGGCGCGGGGACGGTGGAGTTTCTCCTGGACTCCCAGGGGCGCTATTATTTCATTGAGGTCAACCCGCGCCTGCAGGTGGAGCATCCGGTGACCGAGGCGGTTACCGGAGTGGACATTGTCAAGGAGCAGTTGCGGATTGCGGCGGGGCGGGAACTCCGCTACCGGCAGGGGGACATCCAGCCCCGCGGCTGGGCGCTGGAATGCCGCATCCTGGCCGAGGACCCGCTGCGGGACTTCGCCCCGTCGGTAGGACGGATCACCCGCCTGCGGGAGCCGGCCGGCCCGGGGATCCGGTTGGATAGCGGCATCTGTGAGGGGACGACGGTCACCCCGTACTATGACTCGCTCCTGGCAAAACTCATTGCCTGGGGGGAGACGCGCGGGGTCGCCATCGTCCGCATGCGGCGGGCACTGGAAGAGTACCAGATTGTCGGCGTCACCACCAACCTGGACCTGCATCGGGCCCTCCTGGATAGCCCTCGCTTCTTCGGCGGGCAGTTCCATACCCGCTTCCTGGAGGAGGGGTTCACTCCGCCGATGCCGGATGAGGAGGAATACCTGGCTGCGGCGCTAACGGCGGTCCTTGCCGACTGGCGTCGGCGGGTCGGCAGCCGTCGGGAGGAGACGGTGAGTCCCTGGAAAATGCTGGGGCGCCGGGAACAGATGGTGGAAGGATGAGGTACCGGGTCGTTGTAGAGGGACGGGCGTTTGAGATTGAGGTCGGGCCGGATGGGCAGGTCTGGGTGGACGGCCGCCCGCTCCAGGTGGATGTGGAGCACGTGGACGATTATCTGTGTTCTCTGCTGGTCAACCACCGTTCCTTTGAGACCAGTGTGGAGGCGGTTGGGGAGGAATGTCAGGTTCTGGTGACGGGGCGCCCCTATCGCGCCCGCCTGGATACAGGCCCGTTGACGGACGGGGGGAACGGCGCGGGGTCTTGCGGAGGGGCCATCGCCGACCGGGGCGAGGTCGCTGCGCCGCTGCCGGGGCTGCTGGTGGAACTGCGGGTCACCGAGGGGCAGTGGGTGGAGGCCGGGGCGGTGGTTGCCGTAATGGAGTCTATGAAGATGCACCTGGAACTGCGGGCGCCGCGGAGCGGCGTGGTCTGCTCCCTGCCGCTCCCCGTCGGACGGGAGGTGCTTCAGGGAGAGATTATTGCGATTATCGGGAACTCCTCGGACTAAATCCCCATCGGTTTGCCCCCCAGCCCCTTGCAGGTAGGTTCTCTCACCCCCAGCGAGCGTAACTGTTCAGTTGTCCTTCAGCGATTGAAATCGCCCCTCCAGGGCTTATGGACAAATTATTCCAGCAATACCAGGAATCACCTGTTGGCGGATATTAGCGCCCCCTCATCCCCCTGGCCCCCTTCTCCCCCGCCGCAGCGGGGGAGAAGGGGGAAAAGAGGGGTTTCGGG
>Ga0116210_1001482_pt1 | contig 17177 bp, 12 predicted proteins | sample TshhotsprinmetaG_FD_94483 | JGI IMG/M metagenome (GOLD analysis project Ga0116210, IMG submission 94483) | Hot spring microbial communities from South Africa to study Microbial Dark Matter (Phase II) - Tshipise hot spring metaG | ecosystem: Environmental > Aquatic > Thermal springs > Hot... | reverse complement strand
TATTCAGACCAGTTCTTGATACGGTATACTCTCTTCGGGCGTGAGGGTGTGGTTTTGTGTTTTGGCATAAACCAAACTTACACGATCACGCTCTCTTCGTCAACTATTCATGCACCAACGCCGATGGGCTAGGTTGGATGGCCGATCTGCCAGCCAACTAGTGGACGTGGTGCTGGTCGCTGGTCTCCGGACCGAGCCATGTCCGCCATCGACCAAGGCGATGATGATAGAGCGCCAGGGCGGCGGCAATGGCGGTGGTGATGGGAACAGCGGCAATCAACCCCAGCGAGCCCACCAGGGTGCGCACCACTTCTTCGGCGACGAATTCAAAGTTAAGCAGATTGAGATAGTTTCCGCGATGGAGGGAGAACAACAACAGGGCTGGCAGTGAAGCCCCGGCGTAGGCCAACACCAGGGTGTTGACCGTGGCCGCTGCGTGATCCTGGCCGATGCGCATGGCGCGCCTCACCAGCGCCTGAAAGCCCAGCGAGGGATCGGTGGCGTGCAGTTCGAAGACCGCCGACGATTGTGTGGTCACCAGATCGTCCAACACCCCCAGCGCACCGATGATCATCCCGCCCAACATCAGCCCGCGCAGGTTGATGGGTGTGGCGGTCATCTGCATCAGGAAGAGCGCTTCCTCGCTGCCTGTTCCCTGGAGCCGTGTGGCTTGGATGGAAAGCCAGGCCAGGCCGCCGGTGAGCACAAGCACCACGATCATCCCCAGCGCCGAGGCGTGGGTCTTCAACGTCCAACCGTAGGTGAGGTAGAGGGTAACTGTCAAGAGGATGGCCGAGCCGATGATGCTCACCCGAACCGGGTCCTCGCCGTTCAGGATGTGAGGAAGGATGTAGCTGATGATCACCGTCAGGCTAAACGCCATGGCCAACAGACTGCGGACGCCTTTCCAGCGGCCGGTGATCACAATCGCCAAGGCAAAGGCTAGGGCTAGGCGGCCGAGTATCGGCGTGCGCACGTAATCGGCGAAGTAGGCGTTGAGCGTGCCGTCTGGCCCGATACTCAGAGAGACCAAGATCACATCGCCCAACTGCAACAGCGGTGCCCCTTGGGGCAAGATTTGCCGCCGGCCGTAGTCAATCTCGATCGGAATACCAGCGAATTCTCCTTCGAGCAGTTTTACTCGCAAGCGCTGATAGGTCTGAGCCGTCTCGCCCAAGACAATCTCCCCCTCCTCCAAGATGAGCGTGACTTCGGCCTGAACTGTCCCGGTGCCGGGAGGACTGCCTACGATTGGCGGTGGAGGGGGCTGAAAAAAATAGGGCACACCCCAATTCCAGAAGGCCAGGGCGGCTAGCAAGATCCCAATAGCGAGGAAGAGATAGCGTTTCATGGCACTCGAGGGTATGGAGAAAATTCGCCGCGCAGCGCTTCGGGCAATTGAGCGGCGATGTGTTCCATGACGATGCGAGCGGCCAGGGCATCGCGCTCCTCAGGCGGGAGATGCTGCGACAGGCGGAGGTCATACGCAGGACCAAACTGCAGGCAGAGCGTTCCCTCTGCTTCGAAGATGCCGGCCGGAACGAAGTGCAGGCCGGCCGCGGCCAGCAACAGGGCGAAGCGGCCGGCCCCGGGCGGAGGCGCCATCAACGTGCCGTCGGGCGAGTCGCCGCCTTCAGCCGAGAGGCCCAAGACCAGGTCTGGGTTGCGCCGCACCCGATTCAACACGCGGAGCACGGCCTGAGCGCGCCGTTCCACATCCTGCGGGCGTGGCGGCATGGGGGGCATAGTGCTGAAGTCATACATGCGCGCTGCCCGACGCAACACGATGTGCGAGGCGATCTGACCCAGGGGAGCATACCATCGGCCAGGAAAGGTCCACTCTTCGGTCATCACGAAATGCATTTCCACGGGAACCACCGCCGCGATCGCCAAGGCGATCCAGAGGGCGTTGAAGCCCGGCCGGTGGTAGTGGTTGAAGGTGATCACACATGGCCCGTGTTGGGGAATGTAGGCTTCTCCTAGGAGGCGCAGAGGGGGGCTCAGGCGTCGAAGGCAGGTTTGCGCGTCGTGGCGGAAGGAGCGACGACGGCGCAACAGCCAAGCTATCCCCACGGCGGCCACCAGGTGGGGCGGGAAGGAGTAGCGCGGCGATGAAGCGGATCGAGGAGGAGACACATCGGGAGCCGATCGGTAAGGGGATGCGGGAGGGTTCATGAGGTTTCCATCTCTCAGAGAGTCACGGTGGGCAAGAAGGCTTCTCCTCGGCTGGGCAGAGGTTATTCTTCAAACTCAGTGGCCAACTTGTCCATCTCGGCCAGCAGGGTTGGGATCTGGCCAGGCGGAAGGTTCATGCGGAATAGGTAGGCAAAACCGTCGCCCAGGGCTTGGCGCATCAGGCGCCAGGAGGCCAGGCGCGGCGTTCCTTGGGCGGCTGGCAGGGCCTCCACCGCCTGCGCCCATTGCGGATAGGCGATGCGATAGTCGTCTAGCAGGGGCAGGGCCGAACGGCGCACTGGCAGGAAGCCCATGGCCGAGACCCAGCGCGCTTGCTGCTCGGGGGTCAACATCCAGCGCAGGAACAGCCAGGCGGCGAGTTGCTCAGCCGGTTGTTTGGCCAAGATGATGTAGGAGGAGCCGTAGGTGACCAGGGTTGGCTGCCGGCCTGGAAAGGGCAGGACGATCCACCGGTCGGGGTTGCCCCGTTCGAGGAAGGCGCGCGAGAGGCTTGGGATGTCTTCCAGGTCGCCGGCCAGGAACAAGGCGCGGCGGGCGGCAAACTCGTCGGCCGGGTTGGCGTCCGGGGCCAGGAAGGCACAACCGTCGTCAAAGAGGGTTTTGATGAAGCGAAAGGCGTCGAGGTTCTCGGGGCTTAGGAAGTGATAGGCGTCGCCTTTCAGCGGCCCACCGCCAAAGGCCAGCATCCACCCCAGGGCGGTCATCGGGTGGGGATCGATCAGCCAGCCACCGAGAGCGTCGTCCTGAGGGTCGGCGTTCTGGCGGAAGGAGGCGTTGGCCCGGCACGCTTGGCGGCGAAATTGGTCGGGCGTTTGGGGGGGTGAATCGAATCCGAGTTGGCGCGCCCAGCTTTGGTTGTAGAAGAGGAGGCGGGCGGTGCGTTGGGCGGGGAGGCCGAGGCGTCGTCCGCCGATTTGGTCTTGGTCCCAGAGGACGGGGTAGAAGTCTGCAGTCTCGTCGGCCGAGAGTCCCCAGAGAGGGTCGGTGAGGTAGGGGGTGAGGTCTACCACGCCTGCTTTGTCCCAGGCTAGGGCGTGTTCGGACAGGCTGATAACCAGATCGGGGCGGTCAGGCGAGCCAAGGGCCAGGGTGACGTTGGTGAAGAGTTCGGCAAAGTTGACCTGGCCGACCGCAACTACCTGGAAACCCCAGGGGTTAGTGGCGTTGAATTCGGCCACTTGGCTCTCGAATAGCGCCGCTTCGTTGCCGAACCAGGGATGCCAGGCGCGGATGGTGAGGCCATGCAAGACTTGGGCGTCGATCCCAAGTCGGCTGACGGGTGAGGGGATGGGGCTCGGGGAGGGCGCAGCGGTTGGGCTAGCTGACGGAGTGGAGGTGGCCGTCGGGAAGAGGGGCGGGGCCGGCACACAGGCCGATAGGAAAAGAAGGACGATCGGAAGCAGAGAGCCGAGCGGTTTAGCCAAGCGCCACCATCGGGACGGGGGAGAAGACCAGGACGAAGAGCAGGATGGTAAACAAGCCTACGGCACGGCGCGGCGGGTCGAGCTCGGTGATCTGGTCCAGCGGTTCAGCGTGCAGTTGGCCGAGCCAGAGCAGCAGGACCGCCCATAGCCACCAGGTGCTCCAGACGAATCCGAGGAGCACGAGGGCGGCCAGGACGAAGGGATAGGTGCGGCGGACGTTTTCGCCGAACATGGAGTAGGTGATGTGTCCGCCATCTAACGTGCCGACCGGCAGCAGGTTTAGGGCGGTGACCAGTAGCCCAGCCCAGCCGGCAAAAGCCACCGGATGGATAAACACGTCTACGCCGCCGAAGGGGATCGGTTGGCCGGTGAAGAAGTAGCGCACCCAGTAGAGCAAGGGCGACAGGGCGCCGGTGGAGGCCGGCGCAGGCAGCCATTCGCCAAAGACCAGGTATTTCAGGATCAGGTAGAGGATGGAATTGCCCTCGATGAAGCCGCCCGGGATGGGTTCGATGATTCCCAGCTCCGAGTTAGCAAGGCCGATCAGCAGGACTGGCACGGCCACCACCATGCCTGCCAGCGGGCCGGCGACGCCGATGTCGAACAGGATGCGCCGGTTTTTTGGGACGCCTTGCATTTGGATGAAGGCGCCCATGGTGCCCAGGATGCTGAAGGGCAAGGGGATGAAGTAGGGCAGGGTGGCTGGGGTTTTGTGGTAACGGCTCATCAGGTAGTGGCCGAATTCATGGGCCAGCAGAATGCTCAGTAGGGCTACGGCAAACGGCCAGCCGTTTAGGATGTTGCGGAGTAGCCAGAGCAGCAGGGAGCCTTGATCGGGGGGAGGGACATCTTCGGCGACGCTGGCCGAGAGCATGGCGCCGGCGAACATCACGCTCAGGACGGTCACCAGGAACAGAATGAGATTGGGCAGGAGAGAGCGCGGTTGTACAGGCGGCAGAGAGGCAACGATGTAGATGAGGTGTTTTGAGCCGTCTTTGCGAAACAGGGGGGTAAGGCCATAGCGCGCCAGCGACTCGGCTAGGAGGTCGTAGGCAGCGGCCGAGTCGTCGGCCCATAGGCGACCGCGGTAGCGTACTAGCCAGCCGCGCCGAGGATCATCGCCGAAGGTGATGTCTTCGATGCGAAAGATGCGGGCGACGAGGCTGGTGAGAATTTCAGGGTCGACAGGAAGCATAAGGCACCTTCGAGGAATTCGATCAGATAATGTGGAAGATCGTTTCGAGAGAGGTGGTAGTGCGAGGTGAGTTTGATCGGGAAGGTAAGGGCCGGGCTGGTCGGTCGGGCGGGAGAAGCATGTCGTGGTGGGATCTGCGCTGTTCGAGCTGGTCAATCGCTTGAGGGATCAGACGGGAGTGGATGGGAGTCGAACCCACCGCGGCTCGCAACGCGACCCGCCACCGGTTTTGAAGACCGGGAAGCCCACCGGGACTCAACCACTCCCGCTATCAAGGATACTCGAAAGCGGGGGGTTTGGCAAGAAGGTCTGTGGGCCGGCCGGTAGGTTAGCGGTCAAGCGCTGCCGAAGATCCCGCTGGCAGGTAGCTGGGCTTGAGTTCACGAGCCGGCAGGACAATCCATCCTTCTTCGGCGCTCCCCAGACAGGTGGTTTGCTCAGGGTGATGACTCAGGAGCCAGGCGGTGTAGGCGGCAACCAGTACGTCTAGGTGTTCGGGCGGGGTGAGGTGTTCCATGGGAAGTTGGCCAAGGCGCAGGCGACGGAGGGTGATCTCTTCGAAGAAGTCCATCGGGTCGTCGATCGGTAGACCCAATTCGTAGAGGACGGCTTGGCGTTGTAGGCGGCCTTCGAGGGTGGGCTTGGGTAGGGGGAGGTGGCCGATCAGGACGCAGAAGCAGGCATGGGGATGGGTTTCAATCCATAGACGGGGGGCGTCTGGCTGGGGATGGTCAGGGCGGTAGGGGTGAAAGCCGAGGGTCTGGAGGCGGCGGTAGAGGTCGAAGCCGGCGCGCATCCAAGGAGGGCAGGCGTCTTCGCGGGAGGGGGTGGCAGCGATCGAGATGCCGCGGGCGCGTAGGTCGGCCTCAGCCAGCCGCAGGTCCAGGCCGCGAGGCGAGGGGCCGGCGGAGTTGTCCGGCGGGCGAAGGCGTCGACGCGCTTGGCCGACGTTGGGTCGCAAGGGGGCGTTTACCGCAACGATAGCTTGGGGGAAGCGTTCGAGGAAGGTTAACACGTCTTGCAGATCGCCCGCCGCTAGGGTGAGGAGGGCGCGCTGTTCGTCTAAGGCAGCGTAGAGGAAGGGGTGACGTCCGCCGCTGGGATCAATGCCGAGGAAGAGGCGAGAGGAGGCCATGGGCGCCTGAATGAGGTAAACTTTGTGCGGATGCCGGCTTCTAGAGTTCTAGATGTCTGTGTATAGTGTATTCTAAACGGGAAGTTTCTGCAATGCAACGACGATGGATGGACGTGGTGATTTTGATCGTTGGCCTGGTGTGGATCGGTCTAAGTGTAGATCGAAGCGGCTCGGCCACGGCAGGTCGCATTCCTGCTCCACAGGCGGGCTTTTTGGCGCCGGCTTGGGAGTTGCCGGCACAAGACGGCGGAACGATCGCGCTGGCGGATTGGCGCGGCCAGGCGGTGATCGTGAATTTTTGGGCGTCGTGGTGCGGGCCGTGCCGCCTGGAGATGCCGGCCTTTCAGCGGGTGTATGAGGAGTATGGGGATCGAGGGCTGACTATCTTGGCGGTGAATGCCACTTGGCAGGACTCGCGCCGGGCAATGCAGTCGTTTGTGGAGGAACACGGGCTGACATTTCCGGTGGCTTTGGACGAGGAGGGGAGGGTGTCGCGCTTGTATCGGGTGAGCGCCCTGCCAACCACGTTTTTTATCGGGCCAGATGGAGTGATCTCGAAGGTGGTGATCGGCGGGCCGCTGGCCGAGGCTACGTTGCGCACAGAGGTGGAGCGGTTGTTGCAGGAGGTGCGGTGATGTTTCCGGTGATTCAGGTGGGGCCGCTGGCGATCCAGGCCGCCGGGTTGTTCGTGATCGTAGCAGTGTATGTGGGGGTTATGTTGAGCAGCCGGCGCGCTGACCAGGCAGGGGTGAAGGCTGAGACGCTGGAGAATTTGATCGTGAGCGGGTTGATGGGGTTTTTAGCCGGCGGCCGGGTGTTGTTTGCCCTGCAGCATTGGAGCAGTTTTCGGGCTTCGCCGCTGGATTTGCTCTCGCCAAATCCGGCGCTGTTTGATGTGGCGGGCGGGATGGGGATCGGCGCGTTGACGGTGCTGATCTTCGGGCGGCGCAAGGGGCTTGCACTGTGGCCGACCTTGGACGCCCTCACGCCGTTTTTGGCGACGCTGATGGTCGGTGTGGGCTTGGCCCACTTGGCCGATGGCTCGGCGTTTGGGCGAGAGACAACCCTGCCTTGGGGGATCGAGTTGCACGGGGCAGTGCGGCATCCGAGCCAGGTGTATGAGGTGGCGACGGCGCTCTTCATCTTGTGGTGGGTTGGGCTGCGCCGAGCTGCAGGGCCGGCGGGGATGCGGTTTCTGAATTTTGTCGTGTGGACCGCCGGTGCATGGCTATTCTTAGAGGCGTTTCGCGGCGATAGCACGTTGATCTTGGGTGGAATACGGCTGGAACAGGTGGTGGCTTGGGCGGTGTTGGCGCTCGGCTTGGCGGGGAGGGGAAGTATAATAGGGCGAAAGGATGATGGAGAAAGGCAGGAGGAATCGAGAAGATGACGCCCATTCCGCCCGAATCGTCTAAGATCTTGGAGATTTATTTGTTGATCGCCCAGTATCCGATCTTGGCGTCGCGCATTCGCCGCCGGATGCGGGAGGAGTTGTTCCGGCGCGGGATCATTAACCCTGAGCGGTTCGAGCAAGAGGTGCGCGAGAAGGCGATCCTTTCGCAGAAGCGGGAGGGGTTGTATGACCTGGAGCGTCCCGAATCCACTGAGCAGTGGGAGTTGCGCTATCATCGCGTGCGACGGATGTTGACCGATTTTTATTTTGCCTACAACCTGCCCGTGGAGTTGTTGCATCAGATCATCGACTCGGTGGTGGGTAGGACGGATGGCGAGGAAGGGGAACGGCTTTCATCGGACTTGGCGCTGCGCTTCAACCCGGAGCTGGCTCCGCTGGAGATGGTGTTGCGTCAGGCGGAGGTGTATGAATCGCTGCCGGCCGAGCAGCGCGCTAGCGTAGATCACCATCTGCAAGAGTTGCGCGTGGTGCTGTTGAAGAGTTTGATCAGCGATCAGTTGGCGTTTATTCGGATTGCCAAGCATTGGTTTAGCGTTGCAGATTTTCACTATGTGCTCGATCATCGCATCGGGACCGGCAAGATCGGCGGCAAGGCGGCGGGGATGTTGCTCGGCTATAAGATTTTGATGAGCTTGGCGCCGGAGTTGGCCGATCGGATCGTGATTCCCCGCTCCTACTTCATCGGGGCCGATGTGTTTTATGAGTTTTTGGCGCTGAACGATCTGGATTTTATTAACAATCAGAAGTATAAGCCGCTCGATCAGATTCGCCGGGATTATCCGGAGATTCAGGAGCGATTCACCTGCGCTCGCTTTCCGGAGGAGATTGCTGAGCAGCTCAGGGAGTTGTTGCGCGAGATCGGCAACGTGCCGGTCATCGTGCGTTCTTCTAGTTTGCTCGAGGACAATTTCGGTGCGTCGTTTGCCGGCAAGTATCTCAGCGTTTTTTGCCCAAATCAGGGCAGTTTGAGTGAGAATTTGCGCGATCTGACGTTGGCGATTCGGCGCTCATATGCCAGCGTGTTTAATCCGAATGTGATGATGTATCGGCGGCGGATGGGGTTGTTGGATTACGATGAGCGGATGGCAATCTTGTTGCAAGAGGTGCAAGGGGAGCGCTATCGGCAGAATTATTTTCCGGCGGTTTCCGGGGTTGCGTATAGCTATAGTCCGATCCCGTGGAATGTCCGCCTGAAGCGCGAGGAGGGGTTGGTGCGCATGGTGGTGGGGTTGGGGACGCGCGCCGTAGAGCGCACGGGCAACGATTATCCGCGCTTGGTGCATTTGAGTCATCCGCAGTTGCGGCCGGAGGGGACGCGCAAGGCGATTCGCCATTATTCTCAACGGTATATCGATCTGTTGGATTTGGAGCAGAATCGTCAGGTCAGCTTGCCTGTGTCGGAGGTCTTGGATGGCGGTTATCGTTATCTGCCCTGGCTGGCCTCGGTTGACGACGGGGAGAATATCCGCCCGATCCTGTACATTGGGCCAGGACAATCGCCGGCCGCGTTGGTGGTCACTCTGGATGGGCTGCTCGGCCGGACGGATTTTGTGCCCTTGCTCAAGACGGTACTGCGCCGCCTGAGCGAGGTGTATGAGCAGCCGATCGACATTGAGTTCGCTCTGTCGTTCGATCTGGGGGAGGAGGGCAAGCCGCGGCCGATCTTGCATTTGCTCCAATGCCGGCCCCATCAGCAGTGGGACGATCAGGGAAAGCCGCAGGTTGTGCTGGCTCGGTTGGAGGAAGCCGAGCGGCTGTTCATCGGCACCAAGTTGATGCCTCAGGGGAGGGTGAGCAATGTGGAGTACGTCGTGTATGTGGATCCGGAGCGGTATCACTGCCTGAGCGTGCCTGGGGCTCAGGGCGAGATCGCTCAGGCGATTGGTCTGTTGAATAAGGTGTTAGAGCGCTATTTGTTCGTGTTGATCGGGCCTGGGCGGTGGGGATCGAGCGATTCTCAGCTCGGGGTGCCGGTGACGTATGCCGATATTTTCAACAGCCGGGCGCTGATCGAGATCGCCCTGCCCGAGCGAGGGTATGCTTCGGATCCGTCGTATGGCACGCATTTCTTCCAGGATTTGATCGAGAGCCAGATTTATCCTTTGGCGATCTTTCCCGACCACGGGACGGATTGGTTGAATTGGGCGTTTTTGCAGGAGGCGACCAATCGGTTGAGGGAGTTTTTGCCGCAGGCGCCTGAGTATGTGCAGGAGTGCGTCCGGGTGATCCATGTGCCTTCGGAGCGGGCCGGCCAGGTGTTGGAGATCGTGATGGATGGAGAGAAGGGGATCGGGTTTTTTAGGCCGCCGGTCCAGGAGTCGGATTGAGCGCTCTGGGGAGAGGGACTCCCGAAATGATTGTAGCCGATTTGTGACAGGTGAGGGTTTATGAAGGTGGCTGTGGCTTGTGATCATGCAGGGTTTCCGCTCAAGGCAGTGGTTTTGGAGGCGGTGCGCGCCGCCGGCCATGAGCCAATCGATTTGGGCATCGATGGCCCGGAGCCGGTGGATTTTCCGGATGTGACGGCCCGACTCGGGCGGGCGATTCAAGGCGGTCAGGCCGAGCGCGGGGTGTTGATCTGCGGTTCGGGGGTGGGGGCTTGTATTGCGGCGAATAAGATGAAAGGGGTGTGGGCGGCGATTTGTCACGATACGTATTCGGCAGCCCAGGGGGTGGAGCACGATCGGATGAATGTGCTTTGCCTGGGGGGACGGGTGATCGGCCCGGAGCTGGCGGTCGCCTTGGTGAGGGCGTTTCTCGAGGCGCGCTATTTGGGGGATCAGCCGGGCGGCGAGCGGTATGCGCGACGGGTGGCGAAGATCGAGCGCCTGGAGCAGAGCGGGCAGTTGGAGGAGGTTGAAGCGGGGCAGGGAGGCGGTTAGGGCGTAGAGTTGCTCGGGGAGGCCTCCACCGGCCGAGGGTGGGTGGGAATCGCCGCTTTGTGGGCTTTCTTCATCCGGGTTCTTTTTGCAGTTGGGCAAAGGCGAAGAGGGTGGCTCGCAGCAAGTTAGGGGCAAATCGTTGATGGAGCGTGCCCAGCCAGTAGGCGATTCGGGAGAAGGAGAGGTAGGATGGCTCTGCTTCGTGGCCGTACACTACGTGTTGGAAGCCGTGTTGGGTGAGCATGGTGCGAAGGGCTGGGAGGGTGTTGCAGCGGTAGTAGGTTGGGAAGACGTCTTCTTCTTTTCGGCGCTCTTGGACGCGGGCCAGCACGGTGTGATGGCAGCGGTTGGGGATCAATTTGCTGAAGATAGCGATGTAGTTCCAGGCGTTGGAGGTTCGGATGCATAGGTAGCCCTGGTGGCGAAGCACTCGGCGGCATTCTGCAAAGAAGGTTTGGGGGTGTTCGAGGTGTTCGAGCACGTTGTCGCACAGGCAGAGGTCGGCTGAGTTGTCTTGCAGGGGCCAGCGGTCGCCTTGGAGGAGGTGGAATTCGTCAATCAGGGGGTTGTGCGCAGCGGCGGGGTCCACATCTAGGCCGATGACTTTGTGGACTTTGCCTTTGAGGGTCGCTAGCTCTCGCCGAATGGGGAGCGGGTCATCTTGGCGGGCGCCTCGGCCACAGCCGAAATCCACCACGACGAATGAGGGTTGGAGCAAGGCGTTCACCCGCAGGTAGAAGGCGATGGTGCCGTCCATGCGGGTGAAGCCACCGAATCGGCTTTCTGGGTAGTAGAGGTGTTTCAGCATCATGGTTTTGAGAATCCTTCGGTTGAGAAATGCTTGCCGTTAGAGAGATTGCGGTTCAGGGCATCACTGCCAGCCAGCCGTTGGGCGGCAGGAGGAAGGAGTCGTTGTGCGGCGTGCCGACGAAGTCCTGCCGCGTCTCGTCCACCAGGGCGCTGAAGGCGGCCCAGGAGGGGGTGAAGGCCAGGTCCACCGGCCAGGGCTGGTCGGGGTGACGGTTGACGTAGACCTGCAGGCCGTTGTCGTATTGGACGAAGACCTGGCTAAGTTCTTGGGCAGCGATGGCCTGTTCGACCGGCGCCAGGGCGCCGTCCACGCGGTAGAGGATGCGCACGGCCTGGGCGGCGGCACAGCGCTGGTGGATGGGCGCCACCAGCCGCGCCGTGCGCTCCACCCAGGCCAGCCAGTCTTCTGCCGAATCGAAGAGTTCGGGCGAGTCGATATAGCCGGCGTGGCAGAAGGCGATTTGCGTCGCCAGGTAGTGGTGCTGGTCTTCGAGGGTGTAGCCGCCCCATTTCAGTTGGCCGGCCTGGCTGAAGTAGCGCGGGAAGTAGCCCACGCCGTAGTTGACCATCAGCGGATGGAGGCGCAGCAGGGCAAAGTCTACCAGGGGCGGGGTTGTGTGGCCCTCGTCCAGGCCGTCCTGGTATTCGGCCTCGACGCCATCCACCCAGCCAGCGTAGAGGAAGTGTGCCCCGCCCTCGCTCAACACCGGCCCTTGATGGGCGGCGCGCAGGAAGGTCAGCAGGTCGATGTAGGCCTGAAAGACCGGCCCAAAGCGGGCGCTGCCGGCCTGTTCGGCGCGGTAATCGGTCTTTTCCCAGGGCGGGACGGCGGTGTGGACATCGAGAAAGGCGGCGCTGGTGGCGTAGCGGCGGTGGATTTCGGGGGAGATTGGGCGGGCAATCTCCAGGGCGCGGAAGGGGCTGAGCAGGTAGGCCTGCTGGCCGGTGGTCTGGTTGAACCAGGCCGGACGCGGGTCGCCCTGAGGGTCGAGGGCCAGGTCGTCGGGGGACCACCGGTCGGCGTTGGGGTAGACATCCACGTAGTTCTCGTGCAGGGCGAAGAGGTCGCCGGCGCGGCGGGCAGCTTGGCTGAGGGACTGCAAAGCCGAATCGCCGCCCCATTCGGCGCGGGCCGGCAGCACCGAGGGGTAGCAGTCGTCATAGCCGCAGCGCTGCCAGGGGTGGCGAATCAGGAGCAGGTCGGTCAGGCCGCGCTCGTGCAGGGCCTGCACCCGCGCCTGGGTCTCGGCGAAGGGTTCCTCGGCCCAGAAGTCCACCACCGTGCGGCCGGCCAGAGTGGCGCGATGCGGCGAGGGGGGATTGGGGAGGGCCGGCAGCACGTCGGCCAGGCGGTCGGAGACGGTCAGGTAGAGGACTTCGTGCAGGGGCTGGCGCTGTCCGTCGGTATCGGGTTGGTAGAACGCCATTTGGCTGAAGTGGAAGGAGCGCTCGGAGTAGGGTTCGCTCACTTTTTCGTAGTAGGAGGCGTTGGATTGGGTCCAGTCGAAGTAGGCCGAGAGGAAGAGGCCGTCGTAGAAGAGCAGGTCGAAGGTCGCCAGGTAGGGGATGGACAGGAGGCGCGCTCCGGGCGTCTCTTCGCTGCGGTCGAAGGAGAAGGCCGGAATCTCGGCGGTGGGGGAGGTCGCCTGCAGTCGCAGCGTCCGGCCGTGCAGGGAGAGACGGTAGGTGTAGGCGATTTCCTGCTCTCCCAGGGCGGCACGCCAGGTGATTTCCAGGCCGTCGGCGCTGAGCAGCGGTTCGGCATGGGAGAGGGTCAGGGTTTCGGCATCCCAGATGGGGATTTGCCGGTCGCCAAAGAGGAAGATGGGCCCGCCGTAAAAGCTGGGGTAGAAGGGCGGGCGTTCGTCCAGCTGGACGGTCAGGTCGTGGAGCGAGCCGGTGGCCGGGGTGTAGCGGTAGCGCAGGCGCTGTTCTCCGGCCTGGCATTCGAAGAGGAAGGAGTCGGCCTCCTGCCAGACCCGATCGCGGCATTCCTGCGCCGGCGCAGGGGGCGCAGCCAGCCCGGCCAGGCCCTGCAGCGGGGCTGCCTGGGGCGTAGGGGATGGGGTGAGCGTCTCTAGCGTTGAGGCGGGAGAGGGGAGGACGGCGTTTGCCGGCTGAGTGGGGAAGAGAGGAGCAGGGGCGGGCGCACAGCCAACCAGGGTTAGGATCAAGAGCGAAGCGGATAGGTAATTCATTTGTATTCCTTTTGTTAGAGAAGCAGCTAGGGAATGGCAGGTTGTGGCATGCGGTGACGCTTGGCGCGTTGCACTTCGTCCATCGTCGGCTGTGACTGCAATGCTCAGTGAACGGCGGTGGTGAGGGAATTTTTACCACAGAGGGCGTCGGATGGGGGGAATTTTTTGGGAAGTTTGGCCGTAGAAGGGACAGGAGAACAGGGGAAGGGGTTGACAGCATAGGGGTGTGGCTGTGCCGTTGCGGGATCGGCGTTTGGGAAGGTGATGGGAGGATGTAAGAGTCGACGGGGGATGGGAGCGCAGTATAATTTATGATAATTGTCAGGAACGACTCAGGGAGCTTTTGAAGGGCTGCAGCCAGCGCCAATTGTGTCAGCAGCGATTGGGCGGGTAGCGAACTGGGCGTTCGTCGGCCAGGTTTGGCAGAGGAGCGCTTCGGGTTTGGTGTTAGGTGAGCAAGGTGGTTTGTGATGTAGCGCAGCAGTCCTGACCAAGGAGTTGAGAGCCGATCGCGCTCTCATAACGTTCATCCACTCTCCTCTCCACAAAAACTAATCGAACACTTTTTCAAACACCCTCCAAACAAGATAAAATTCAAGGATACCCAGACTATCCAAGCAACAGGCGAAACTCACCAATCGGCATGAACAACCCCATCCTTACCCTCACCTCCCTCGGCCAATCCCTGTGGTACGACAACATCCAACGCCGTCTACTTGAAAACGGCGAACTGCAAACCTTGATTCAAAGCGGCCAGATTCGCGGCGTTACCTCTAACCCTACCATCTTCTACCAAGCCATTGCCCACAGCAACGACTACGACTCGGCCCTACTGCCCCTGGCCTGGGCCGGCTGGGATGCCGAGCGCATCTTCTGGCAACTGGCGGTCGAAGACGTCCAACAGGCCTGCGACCTCTTCCTGCCCCTTTACGAAGAGACCAACGGTGGCGATGGCTACGTCAGCCTCGAAGTTAGCCCTCGCCTGGCCCACGACACCGACGGCACCGTTGCCCAAGCCCAGGCCCTATGGGATCGAGTGGCTCGACCCAACCTGATGATCAAAATCCCAGCCACCTCCGAGGGCACTCTAGCCATCCGTCGTGCCATTGCCGCCGGCATCAACGTCAACGTCACTCTGCTCTTCTCTCTTGAGCGCTACGCCGAAGTTATCATCGCCTACCTCGACGGCCTAGAAGACCGTCTGAAGGCCGGCCGGCCCATTCACCACATCGCCTCCGTGGCCTCCTTCTTCGTCTCGCGGGTCGACACCAAAGTCGATCCCATGCTCTCTCCCGATTCTCCCCTGCGCGGCAAAGTTGCCATCGCCAACGCCAAGCTGGCCTACCAGACCTTCACCGCCATGTTCACCACCCGCCGCTGGGAAGACCTCAAACTCCACGGCGCCCGCGTCCAACGCCTCCTGTGGGCCAGCACCAGCACCAAAAACCCAGCCTATCCCGATACCCTCTACGTAGACAACCTGATCGGCCCCGAAACCATCAACACCGTGCCCCCGGCCACCCTCCAGGCCTTCCGCGATCACGGCCTCGCCGAACTCACCCTCGCCCGCGACCTCGACCAAGCGCGCCAAATCATAGCCCAACTCGAAACCTTGGGCATCTCCATGAACGACGTGACCCGCCAACTCGAAGAAGAGGGCGTCCAAGCCTTTGCCGACTCCTTCACCCAACTGCTCAACGCCATCGAACAACGCCGCCGTGCGGCGGTCGACTCCTTGGGGGATGGACCCCTGGCGGACGCGGTCGCCCAACGCGTCGCCTCCCTCCAAGCCGATTCCTTCCCCCAACGCCTATGGCAGCGTGACCTCTCCCTCTGGGCGACCGATCCCGAAGCCCAACGTGCCATTGCCCAACGTCTTGGCTGGCTCGACTACCCCGAGCGGGCCCGTTCCCGCCTGCCCTTCTACCACACCCTAGCCGAGACCATCCGTCGTCAAGGCGTTCAAGGCGTGCTCGTCCTGGGCATGGGTGGCTCTTCCCTAGCGGCCGAAGTCTACGCCTCCCTGCTCGCAGATCTCTCTCTCTCCCTTCGCCTGGCCATCCTCGACACCACCGACCCCACTCAGATCAAGCAAACCGCCCTCCAGTTCCTGCCCGAAAAAAGCCTATACATCGTAGCCAGCAAATCGGGCGAGACGGCCGAAGTCCTAGCCGCCTTCGACTACTTCTGGGCCCTTAGCAACCGTAACGGCGCTCGCTTCCTAGTCATCACCGATCCCCACACCGAGCTTGAACGGTTGGCCTACGAGCGGCAAATCGCCCACCTGGTCTCTGCCGATCCCGAAGTAGGAGGTCGCTACTCGGCTTTCACCGAATTTGGCCTGGTGCCGGCCGCCCTGATCGGCGCAGACCTGTCTCGCCTGCTCGATCGTGCTGCCTGGATGAAACGTCAATCTGGGCCGGCCCTGCCGGCAGCGCGCAACCCCGGCCTGGTCCTAGGCAGCCTGCTGGCCGAGGCCGCCCGGGCCGGCCGTGACAAACTCACCCTGCTAGCCGATCCCCCCTTTGACCCCTTCACCGCCTGGATCGAACAACTGATCGCCGAATCCAGCGGCAAACAAGGCCGAGGCCTTCTGCCGGTCCTCCAGGAACCTCCTACCGAGCCCGAACACTACTTCTCCGATCGCCTCTTCGTCTACCTGCGCCACAGCGGCGTCTGGGACGAGGCTCTAGCGGTCCTCCTACGGGCCGGCCACCCGGTCATCACCCTCTCCCTAACCGATCCCTACGACCTCGGCGCCGAGATCGTTCGCTGGAGCATCGCCACCGCCACGGCCTGTCACCTCCTGGGCGTCAACGCCTTCGACCAGCCCGACGTGCAAGATAGCAAACGCCGCACCCTCGAAATGATCGCCCAATACCGAGCCACTGGCCGCCTGCCTGAAATGGATCTCATCCCGCTCGACCAAGCTGGGCCGGCCCTACAGGCCTTCCTTGCCCCCGTGCAGGCCGGCGACTTCATCGCCATCAACGCCTACCTGCCGCGCACTCCCGAGATGACCGAAACCCTGCAAAAACTGCGCCTCGCCCTGCGCAACCAAACCCGCCTGGCTGTCACCTTTGGCTTTGGCCCGCGCTTCCAACACTCCACCGGCCAATTCCACAAAGGCGGTCCCAACCGTGGCCACTTCATCCAAATCGTCTACGACACCAACGACGACGTCCTCATCCCCCTTCAAAACCTGACCTTTCACACCCTCATCCGTGCCCAAGCCCTGGGCGATTACCAAGCCCTCCGAGCGGTCGGCCGGCGGGTGATCCGCCTGCTCTTGCCCGGGCCGGCGGCCATCCGGCAATTGGTGGATATCCTCGTCCAACCCGCTTCCTAGTCTGCTCAAATACATCCCCTCCGAAATCGTCATGGTCTTCGTCTCAGTGGAGGGTGACTTGCGCACCACCTTTGCCGATCGGCCCCAATCCCTCCAGATCGGCCTATGGAGCCTGGCCGGCCTGCCATTCCCGCTGCGAGGCAGCCGCCATCTGTTTGGCTTTTGGCGGAAAAGCAGGCAAGAAACACAACGGAATGGCGCGGCTGTAGCCACTGGCCAACGACGTCGACCAACTGGCAGGTTCTGCACCCTGTCCACCCCCAGCACATACGGCTCGCTCTTAGGCGCTTCCTGCAGCGTCTCCTCAGCATCACCCGCGACATCTCCGTTTCTCGATCACGACCCTGGCGGAACCTGCGTTACCAGGCACTCCAATCCCCTCCAGCACCCCCAGCGACAGCACCTCTGCGTCACCGTGTGACAACCAAAATTGAACATCTCCCACTACATTGGGCTTGTTCAATAAGCACCCTTGACGCAAAAGGAGAGCCCGGTAGAGCAGGCATGGAAGGGGATCAGCGATGGAATCAGCCGCCGATTCAAGGGTCAAACCGCCTTCTTTTGGCTCTTCCAG
>Ga0116210_1001479_pt1 | contig 17192 bp, 8 predicted proteins | sample TshhotsprinmetaG_FD_94483 | JGI IMG/M metagenome (GOLD analysis project Ga0116210, IMG submission 94483) | Hot spring microbial communities from South Africa to study Microbial Dark Matter (Phase II) - Tshipise hot spring metaG | ecosystem: Environmental > Aquatic > Thermal springs > Hot (42-90C)... | reverse complement strand
GGGTAGTGATCGCCGAACCATACTTGACCCTTTCGAAGTCTGCTGCGATAGCGCCCACCCGCGACGCCGGCGATGCGGTCACCTATGCTTTGAGCATTACTGCGGCTTCCGGCGTTAACCGCTCCACCGCCTTCGACCTGACCCTCACCGACGCCTTCGATTCCTACCTCACCAGCTTGAGCGTGGCAAGCGTCACCACCACCCAAGGCGCGACTTGTGTGGGCAATGGCAGCGGCACAACGGCGTTTAGCTACAGCAGCAGTTTCATCGGCAACACGCTCACCTTCACCGCCTCCTGCCTGGACCCGGGCCGCAACATCATCGTCACGGTGACCGGCACCCTCGTCTCGAACGTCCCGGCCGGCTACACCCTCCCCAACGTTGCCAACCTGGTCTACACCTCGCTGCCTGGCCCCAACGGAACGACCAGCAACCCGACCGGTTCATCCACCCCCGGCGCATCCGGCAGCGGCACTGGCGAGCGAGATGGTTCCGGCGGGATTAACGATTACGCCTTTTCTGCCAATGCCTCCCTCAATCTGAATACGCCTCAGGTGCAAAAACAGGCGCCAACGCCCACGGCCTACCCCATCGGCGCTACCGTCGCCTACCCCATCCGCATCACCTTGCCGGAGGGCGTCACCCGTAACGTGCGCGTCACCGACCAGGTGCCGGCCGGCATGCAATATGTGTCCTATGCGCTGGACACCAGCGGCTTCAACGGCGCGGTGCCCGCGCCCAGCGTGAGCGGCGGCGCTTCGGACGGAGATGATGTGACCTTCAACTTCGGCGACATCACCACCGCTGACGACAACCTCACCACCAACAATGCCTTCACCCTCTACGTCATCCTGCGCGTCCTGAATGTGCCGGGCAACGCCATCGGCACTGTCCTGACCAACGGCGCGACCCTCACCTACACGCCCGGCATCGGCGCTACCGACAGCACCATCAGCGGCGGCACGCAGAACATCACCGTCATCGAACCGATCCTCACCACCGCCAAATCGGTGGCTCCCCCTAGCGGCGTCCAGGCCGGCGATACGCTGACCTACACCGTTCGCTTCACCAACACCGGCACCGCCACGGCTTACGACGTGACCGCCCAAGACATCCTGGCTCAGGGTGTAACGTACAACAACGATGCGGCTTGTGTCTTCTTCAACGGCAGCACGAGCAACCCGATCGGCGTGACCGTGACCGTCAGCAGCGGTGTCCTGACCTTTGACGGCAACCCGGCCGGCGCGTGGGACATTCCGGCTACCGATCCAGACTCCTACATCGAATGCACCTACACGGCCACCGCCCAGAGCAGCCTGCATCTCGACGGCGACCATACCAACACCGTAGACGCCGACTGGTCCAGCCTGGACGGTCCCGATCCCAACGAACGCGTCTACGACGATAGCGTCCACCGCCCGGGCGTGGATGGCACCCAAGACACCGCCTCGGCCACCTTCGCCAGCCCGGCTCCGTCGTTTGACAAGAGCGATACCCTGACTCAGGCCGTTATCGGCCAGACCTACACCGTCACCCTCACCCTGACTTCGCCGCTCGGCACGCTGCGCAACCTGACGGTCACCGACCTCCTGCCGGCCGGCCTGATCTACGTCGTCGGCTCCCAGAGCGTGAGCGGCGGCGTCAGCCCGGCCCCGACCTTCACCGTCTCCTCGCCCAACGATGGCAGCCTCCCGGTTACCCTCACCTGGACCTTTGGTGATGCTGTGATCTCCTCCTCGCCGATCACCTTCACCTACACGGTTCGGGTGGCCAACGTAGCCGGCAACCAAAACGGCGAGACCCGGACCAACACCGCCACCCTGAGCTACACCAATGCCCAGGGCGCCCCCCGAACCCAGACCGATAGCGACGACGTGACGATCGCCGAACCCGAGCTAGACGTGCAAAAGGCGGCCGACGACCCCACGCCGGCCTACGGCCAGACCTTGACCTACACCATCACCGTCTCCCACCTCGCCACCAGCACCGCAGTCGCCTACGATCTGGTGATCACTGACGTCGTTCCGAGCGGATTGACCTACGTCTCCGGCTCGATCACCGCTCCGAGTGGATGCACGGCGGACGACTCGGCGGCTCCAACCTTAACCTGGACCTGCGTCTCCCTGCCGATCGGCAACACCCTGGCCCTGACCTACCAGGCCACCGTCAACGGCCCGCCCGGCCCCCCGAATCCTGGCGACACCCTGACCAATAACGTTGCCCTCACCTGGACCTCGCTCGCCGGCCCAGACCCGAACGAACGCGACGGTTCCGGCGGCGTGAACGACTACCGGGATGCCACCTCCCAGGTCGTCATCCTCTATAACCCCGATCTCACTGTCACCAAGACCGATGGGCAGACCACCTACATCCCAGGCCTGTCGGTCACCTACACCATTGTGGTGAGCAACGTCGGCAATGGGGATGTCACCGACGCTAGGGTGAGCGACCCCATCCCCTCGCAGGTCGCCTCGTGGGAGTGGACCTGCACCACCACCGGCGGGGCGACGTGTAACGGCTCTGGCGGTCCGATCACCACCGACTTCACCGATACAGTGGACCTGCCAGCCGGCTCCTCCATCACCTACACCGTCGTTGCTAACATTGCCTCCTCGGCCACCGGCAATCTGGTCAACACCGTCACCGTTTCCCCGCCGACCGGCGTGATCGACCCGACCCCAGCCAACAACACCGCCACCGACATCGACGAGCCGAACATACAGGCCGACCTGAGCATCACCAAGGACGACGGGACAGCCCAATACGTGCCGGGGAGCACGTTGACCTACACCGTGACTGTCTCCAACGCCGGCCCGAGCGATGCGCCGAACGCCACGGTGAGCGACCCCATCCCCGCCCAGATCGCTTCCTGGACCTGGACCTGCCAGAGCGTGAGTGGCGGCGCCTCGGGGTGCGATGGCTATAGCGGAAGCGGCGACTTCACCGACGTCGTCAACCTGCCGGCCGGCGCTTCGATCACCTATCAGGTGGCGGCCTCCATCCGATCCTCGGCCACCGGCGATCTGACCAACACGGCTACCGTCGCTCCGCCGAGCAGCATCACCGACCCCGATCCGAACAACAACACCGCCACCGACACCGACTCGGCCGATCCCCAAGCGGCCCTCTCGGTCACCAAGGATGACGGGGTGACCCAATACGTTCCGGGTTCCAGCGTGACCTATACGATCACGGTGACCAACAGTGGCCCGAGCGATGCCCTGGGCGTGGTAGTGAGCGACCCCATCCCGTCGCAGGTCGCCTCGTGGGAGTGGACCTGCACCACCACTGGCGGGGCCACGTGTAACGGCTCTGGCGGTCCGATCACCACCGACTTCACTGACACGGTGGACATGCCGGCCGGCTCGACCATCACCTACACCGTCGTTGCCAACATTGCCTCCTCGGCCACCGGCAATCTGGTCAACACCGTCACCATCACGCATCCAGAAGACACTACCCCCGGCGACAACCAAGCCACCGACACCGACACCCAGGACGTACAGGTTGACCTGTACGTGACCAAGACCGATGGGCAGGCCAGCTACACGCCTGGCGTCGGCCTGACCTATACCGTGGTGGTGGGGAACAACGGCCCGAGCGATGCGATCGGCGCCCAGCTCACCGATATCCGACCCAGCCAGGTGAGTTCCTGGACTTGGACCTGTGTTGGCGCCACTGGCGGCGCTTCCGGTTGTGACGATGACTTGAGCAACCCGGCCGTCTTCACCGATACAGTGGACCTGCCGGCCGGCTCCACCATCACCTATCAGGTCACTGTGGTCATCCCTTCCTCCGCCAGCGGCACCCTGACCAATACGGTGGAAGTAGATCATCCCGAAGAGACTGACCCACGCAACAACCAAGCCACCGATACCGATACCCAAGAGTCGCAGGTGAATCTGAGCGTCACCAAGGATGACGGGGTGACCCAATACGTTCCGGGTTCCAGCGTGACCTACACGATCACGGTGACCAACAGTGGCCCGAGCGATGCCCTGGGCGTGGTGGTGAGCGACCCCATCCCGTCGCAGGTCGCCTCGTGGGAGTGGACCTGCACCACCACTGGCGGGGCGACGTGTAGTGGTTCTGGTGGTTTTATCACCACCGACTTCACCGACACGGTGAATATGCCAGCCGGCTCGACCATCACCTACACCGTCGTTGCCAACATTGCCTCCTCGGCCACCGGCAATCTGGTCAACACCGTCACTGTTGCCCCGCCGACCGGCGTGGTCGAGACCGATCCCACCGACAACCAAGCCACTGACACCGATTCGTCCGATCCCCAGGCCAACCTGAGCATCACCAAGGACGACGGCGTCACCGTCGTGGCGCCTGGCTCGATCATCCTCTACACGATCACTGTCTCCAATGCCGGTCCCAGCGACGCCCTCGGCGCCCGGGTCAGCGATGCCCGCCCGCCCGAGATCGTCTCCTGGACATGGGTCTGTGCTATCACGACCGGCGGCGCCTCTGGCTGCGACGGCGACTCGAGCAACCCGGCCGTCTTCACCGATACAGTGAACCTGCCAGCCGGCTCCTCCATCACCTATCAAGTCACGGCCACCATTGCCGACACCGCCAGCGGCGATGTGGCCAATACCGCCTCTGTCGAGCCGCCAGCCGGCGTCGACGATCCCGATCCAACCGACAACGTCGATGACGACGTAGACAGCATCATCACTACCCCGGCCGGCGACTTGAGCAAGTCGTTGATCGGGACCAATCAAGGCTTTACGCCGGGCCGCTCGGTGGCGATCGGCGAGATCGTGACCTACCGCGTGCAGTTCACCGTCCCGGCCGGCGGCGCGATGCCCGACCTGACTCTGACCGACGTGCTCGATCGCGGCCTGGCCTTCGTGCGCTGCGTGAACATCAGGTTCACGGGTGAACTGTCCACCTCTTTGCCCGGTGGCTTCGACAACGCCTGCGACGATCCCACCAACCCCACGGTGCACACCCAACCTCCCGGCTCGACCAACCCAGCCGACCCCGGGCGAGGGGTGGTCTTCTCGTTCGGTGATGTGGTCAACAACAGCAGCAGCAGTAGCGGCACGGTGACCGTAGAATACGAGGCCGTGGTGCTGAATAGCCTGGAGAACCAAGATGGCCTGAGGCTGGACAATGCAGCCACCTTGCGTTGGGCCAGCGGTTCGCTGCAGGCTGCCGCGCCCGAGGTGGTGATCGTTGAACCCGATCTCTTCCTGCGCAAGGAAGTGGACCAGACACTGGCCCTGCCCGGCACGGTGCTCACCTTCACCTTGACCTTGGGCCACACGCCTGAAAGCAACGTCAACGCCTACGACGTGGTCCTGATCGACATCCTGCCGCCCGAACTGACCTACGTGCCTGGCTCACTGCGGATTATCACCGGCCCAGCCGGCGGGACGACCGACGACAGCGCCGCGCCCACCCTGCGCGTCACCTGGCCCGATTTCCCCTTGCTGAGTGGTGGTCAGCGTACCCGTGCTGTGGTGGAATTCCAAGCCACCCTGGGGAATCTGCGGCCCGGCCAAAAGGTGGAAAACGAAGCCGCTCTGGCGTGGACCTCTCTGCCTGGCGATTACACCACCCCGCAATCGCCCTACAACGCCCTCTCTACCGAGCGCTTCTTCGACCCGCCGAGCAACATCAACGTGTACGGCGTCTTCGCCAGCGTGGAGATCCGCCTGCCCTACCTGCCCGATACGGGCTTTGCCCCAGGCGTGACGACCTCCATCCCGCCGCAACCGCCGGCCAAGACCTATCAGAACATGGGCGACCTGTGGCTAGAGATCCCGCGCCTGGGCGTGAAGACGGCCATCGTGGGCATCCCGGCCGTCGGTGAGACCTGGGACATCACCTGGTTGTGGAATCGGATCGGCTGGTTGAACGGAACCGCCTTCCCGACCTACCCAGGCAACTCGGCCCTGACCGGCCATGTATACCTGCCAGACGGCACGCCAGGGCCCTTCCTGCAGTTGGGCGAGCTGCGCTGGGGCGATCAGGTGATCGTCCATCTCGGTGGCCAGCGCTACGTGTACGAGGTGCGCGAGGTGCGCCAGGTGTCGCCTTACGCGCTCTCGCCGCTGCGCAGCGAAAAACTGCCCTGGCTGACCCTGATCACCTGCCGTGAGTACGACGAGCGAAGCGGCAGCTATCGCTGGCGCATTGTCGTTCGGGCGGTGTTGATCCGAGTGGAGCCGAATCGCTAGGAGATCAAATCAGGGCGGATGATGATCCGCCCTGTTGCTTTTTTCAGCGCTCGTTTTGGCTCAGCCGATCTCTAGCCGCTGCGAGCCACGGCGCAGCGATTCCACCGCCGCCAGGGTAGCGCGGGTGACGCCCAGCAGATGCTCGTAGGGGATGGGGGCCGGCCCGCCCTGGCGGATGGCCTGTAAAAACGCCTTCCACTCGTTCACCCAGCCCTTGTCTTGAGCGACGCCTTCCCGTCTCGTGCGACCGTCCCGCACGAAGTGGAGGGTGCGGAAATCATCCAACACGGCAACTGCGCCGCCACAGAACACCTCCACTCGCTCCTTGGGGAAGGATTTGTCGCCGTTGGCCAGATAATCCACCACGCCCAGCGAGCCATCGGGAAAGGCGAAGGCCATCGAGACGTTGTCTTGGCGGTACTTGCCGCCGTCCGGCAGAGCGTGGGTGGCGACCGAGATCGGTGGGGCTCCCACCAAGAAGGTCAAGAAGTCCACAAAATGACAGGCCTCGCCCAGGATGCGCCCGCCGCCGATGCGCTCATCCTGGGTCCAGTGGGTGGGAGGCAGGTAGCCGGCGTTGACTCGGTAGTGGGCGAACAGCGGTTCCTGGCGCTCGGCGAAGAAGGCCTGGAGCGATCGGGCCAGGGGCGCGAAACGACGATTGAAGCCGACCATCAACAGACCGTTGCCCGGCTGTTTCAGTTGTTCGGCCAGCGCTTCCAGTTGTTCTGACGTGATGGCCAGAGGTTTTTCCACGAAGACGTGTTTGCCGGCCCGCAGAGCAGCGATCGCCAGCTCAGCATGATCGTGATGGCGGGTCAGGATGGCGACCACCTGGATCGCTGGGTCGAGCAGAATCTCTTCAGCCGACGAGGTGGCATAACGAAAGCCAAAGCGCTTGGCGGCGTGTTGGGCATGCAGGCCGGTCAAGGAGGCCACGCCGATCGGCTCGATGCCGCCGACTCTACGGATGGCCGGCAGGAGCACGCCGCTGGCAAAGGCGCCGGCCCCGATCAGCCCCAGGCCTGGCCGTTCGGTGGAAGGCGTGGCAGATGGGCTGGGGGCACGCAGCATGACGCGAGCTGCCGGCGGGGAGGCATCAGGCGCTTCGGGATAGGTCAGGATCACGCCCAAAAACGGTTCCTGGCGCTTGCCGGTGATCACCTTGTAGGCGGCGGCGGCCTGCTCAATCGGAAAACGATGGGTGATCAGCGGCCGGACGTTCAGCTTGCCTTCGGCCATCAGACGCAGGACGGCCTCCATGTTGCGGCCTTCCGTCCAGCGCACGTAGCCGATGGGGTAGTCCACGCCGCGCTCTTCGTAGGAGGGATCGTAGCGGCCGGGGCCGTAGGAGCGCGAATTGACGAAGAACAACTCCTTTTCGTAGTACACCTTGCGCGACAGGGTTTGGCCTACAGCGCCGATGGCCACCACGCGGGCGCGGTCGCGGGCGATGGCGCCGGCCAGTTCCACCGGGTCGTTCGAGGGGGTGGCAGCGCATAGGATCACCGCATCGAAGCCGCAGCCGGCGGTGAACGCTTGGGCGGCCGACTCGGCCTCTCGGCGGGCAACCACGCTCAGGTTCAGGGAGGAAGCGAGACGCACTTTGGCAGGGTCCACGTCAATCCCCAGGACACGGCAGCCGGCAGCAGAAGCGATCTGGGCGGTGAGCAGTCCCAACAATCCCATCCCGATCACCGCTACCGATTCGCCGATCTGCGGCTCGGCCAGGCGGAAGCCGTGGAGGGCAATCGCCCCCAGGGTGGTGAAGGCTGCCGATTCGAAATCCACGCCGTCGGGGACGGGGGTGAGCAGGTTGCGGGGAACCAGGTTGTATTCGGCGTGAACGGCATAGTTCAGGCCGGCGCAGGCCACCCGTTGGCCGATCTGGAAGCCGCTCATCCCCTCGCCCAGGGCGACGATCACGCCGGCCGAGGAATATCCCAACGGCATGGGCTGGTCTAGTCGGTTCAAGGCAGCCCGCACGGTGGGGAGCACGCCCTCGCGTTTGGCCCGTTCGAGCACCTGGCGCACTAGATCGGGACGGGCGCGCGCTTTGCCCAGCAGGCTCTTCTCGGCAAACTCGACCAGCATGCGCTCGGTGCCGGCCGAAACCAGGCTGGCCGCCACTCGCACCAGCGCTGTCCCCGGCTGCACTGCCGGAATGGGCGCCTCTTCCACCGTGGTCTGACCGGTTCGCATGTTTTGTAAGAGCTGTTTCATCTCGTTATTCCCATTCCCAAGGTTTTCGAGAAGTATACCCGGTTTTCCGAGGCAGCCGCTCCCTGCTTGTCGGTGATGGGCGGCACGAAGGAGGCAAGGTGAGAGCGCTCGAGGCCGCCAAAGAAATTTGTCTGACGAATTCAGAGAGGGTGGTAGAATATAGATGCGCCTGGGCGAGGAGGCAGAGAGTGAAGCAGCCGCCCTGCCCCCTGCTCCCTCCCTTTCAGCCCAGCGTCCGGTCGCTGTCTGAGAGGCGATCGGCCATTTCTTGGCTTTGCCTGGGAGTGTTCCATGCCTGTTCCCGTCATTGTGGATGCCATTCGTACTCCGGTGGGCGCTTTGGGGGGGATCTTGGCGCCAGTGCGCCCCGATGACCTGGCCGCCCTGGTGATTCAAGAGATCGTCCGCCGCTCCAATCTCGATCCTGCTCTGATCGAAGAAGTCTATTTGGGGTGTGCCAATCAGGCCGGCGAGGACAATCGCAATGTAGCCCGCATGGCCGCCTTGTTGGCCGGCCTGCCGGTGGAAGTGGCTGGCGTCACTGTCAACCGCCTGTGCGCTTCAGGGTTGACAGCGGTCAACTTTGCTGCGCGGGCCATTCAGCTCGGCGAGGGCGAGGTGTTCATTGCTGGCGGCGTCGAATCCATGTCGCGCGCGCCCTACTCGCTGCCCAAGGCCGAGGCCGGCTACCTCTTTGGCAACCTCACCGCCTGGGATACCGCCCTGGGCTGGCGCTATCCCAACCCTAAGATGAAGGAAAAGTACGGCCTCGAATCGATGGGCGAGACGGCCGAAAACATCGCCGCCGAACGCCCTCATCTCAACCGCGAACGACAAGACGCCTTTGCACTGCGCTCCCATCAACGGGCGATTGCGGCCATCGACTCGGGACGCTTTGCCGAGGAGATCGTGCCAGTGCCGGTGCCCCAGAAGAAGGGCGAGCCGCTGCTGGTTGCCGCCGATGAGCGACCGCGCCGCGACACCACTCTCGAATCGTTGGCCCGCCTGAAGCCGGCCTTCCGCGAAGGCGGCACAGTGACCGCCGGCAATTCGTCCGGCCTGAACGACGGGGCGGCGGCGATCCTGATGATGAGTGAGGAGCGCGCCCGTGTCCTGGGGTTACGGCCGCTGGCGCGCGTGGTCGCCTCAGCAGCTGCCGGCGTGCCGCCGCGCGTGATGGGCTATGGCCCGGTGCCGGCCACCCGCAAAGCCCTGGCTCAGGCCGGCCTGACCGTGCACGACCTGGACCTGATCGAGATCAATGAAGCCTTTGCCGTCCAAACCCTGGCTGTGATCGAAGACCTCGAACTCGACCCGGAGAAAGTCAACGTCAACGGCGGGGCCATCGCCATCGGCCATCCGCTGGGCTGCTCCGGCGCGCGCCTGGTGACCACCATGGTTCACGAGATGCGCCTGCGCGCCCAACGCAGGCAACCTGTTCGCTACGGCCTGGCGACCCTATGTGTGGGCGTTGGACAAGGCGAAGCAACCATTTTGGAGTGGATCGGATAACCTGCCCCTCCGGGCGGATCGGCGGCCCACCGACGGATTGCCCATGAGACGCCTCCTCTTCGCCCTCCCGCTTCTGATCTACGCCGCGGCCTGCTCGGCCATCCCAGGCGCTTTCCTCCCCCCGACGGACAGCTCCTCGCCCGTTGCGAGCGCGACCATCCCGCCGGGGCCGGCCCTTCCCCCCCAGGCCCTGCGCAATGCCCTCTACCCCCTGCCCGGCTTCGGCGATGCGATCCATGCCTGCTCCCTTCAGGAGGGCGCCTGCACCGTCGACGACCCGGTAGTCGGTCGTATCGAGGTCAGACTGATCGAACCGTTCGCCTTCGGCGACCTGAACGACGATGGAGCCCAAGATGCGGCCGTGCTCCTGGCGGCCCGGGCCGGCGGATCGGGCGTGTTCGTCTCGCTGCATGCCGTGCTCAACCAGAACGGGCAGCCGCAGCCGGCGGCCTCCTCCCTGATCGACGACCGCCCGCTCGTCCAGAGATTGACCATTGACAACGGGAGAATCGTGCTCGACGCCACAGTGCACGATCACGACGATGCCGCTTGCTGTCCGGAATGGCAGGTCAGGCGCGCCTTTCGTCTGGTGGGCCTGTCGCTAATGATGGTGCAAGCCATCACCTACCTGCCCGACGGCCGTGAGCGCAGCGTTGTGATCGAGTCGCCGCGCCCGGGCGAAGAAATCGGCGACCAAATCTACCTGAGCGGCCGGGTGACCATTGCGCCGTTTGAGAACACCTTGGCCTATCGGGTGTACAATCGAGAGGGCAAAGAGCTGTTTGCCGGCCCTCTGATGGTAGACGCCCCGCAGCCAGGGACGCCGGGCGTTTTCTTGGCTCTGCTCAACGCCGATCGCCTGCCCCGCGGCCGTTTGCGCCTGGTGGTGGTCGATCTCAGCCCTGTCGATGCCTCCATCCTGGCTTTGGACTCGGTGGAGATTATGGTGCGATGATCGCCTCTTCCTGCCGATCCGTTTTGGTTAACCTCTCCATCCCCCTATCTCTGGAGGTAGTATGCCCTCTCTCGTTCGCGACTGGATGTCGAAACCCGTGGTTGTGGTAGACCCCGACTCGAGCGTCTCGTATGCCTTGACTCTAATGCGCCGGCGCAACATCCATAGTGTGATCGTGGATATCGGCGAGCACAACCCAGAGTACGGCATCGTCACCCGCAGCGACATTCGCGATAAGATCCTCCTGGCCGACCGAAACCCGGCCGAGACCAAGGTGCGCGAGATCATGTCTGGCCCGTTAGTCACCGCCCGGCCGGAATGGACGCTCAAAGAGTGCTCCCTAGTGATGCAAAAGCATGGCGTGGACCATCTACCGGTGGTTGACGAGAGTGGCGCCTTGATCGGCTTGATCTCCCTGACCGATATCTTCATGGCCGTGGAGGAACAGGGCTGGCAGGAAAAGTAGTTTGCAAGTGAAGGTAGGATCGCGTTGCGCAAGCAGAAATACTACGTCGTTTGGAAGGGACGCCAACCGGGCATTTACGCTTCATGGGAGGAGTGTGAGGCCCAGGTCAAGGGATTTTCCGGAGCGCAGTTCAAGGCGTTTGACAGTCTAGAAGCGGCGCAACAAGCATTTTCGGGGACATACGAGGAGCAGCTTGAAAAAGCGCGGCCGGTGCGCCGCTGGCTATTTGCGCTCAATCCGCCGATCATTCCTAGCCTGTGTGTAGATGCCGCTTGTGCCGGCTCGCCCGGGCCAGTGGAATATCGAGGAGTGCTCACCGAAACCGGAGAAGAGATGTTTCGGGCCGGCCCTTTCCCGGGCGGAACCAACAACATCGGTGAGTTTCTAGCCATCGTGCGCGGCCTAGAATGGCTGGCGCGGCGCAATCTCGATTGGGTGATCTATTCCGATTCAGATACCGCCATCGCCTGGGTGCGAGCGCGCAAATGCAACACCAACCTACCGCGCACCGAGGAGAACGCCATGCTGTTCCGCTTGATTGCCCGCGCCGAGGAGAGTTTGAAACACTTTAAAACCATACGTATCATGAAATGGGATACCGAAGCCTGGGGAGAAAACCCCGCCGACTTTAGAAGGAAGTGATTCGGATGACGTTACCGCTTCGAACGATTTGAAATAAGGAGATTACACCCTATGGATGACTTTCTTGTTCGCGGCAAACTTGCCGAACTCGATCCCGAGGTATACCTGCTTACTCAACTGGAAGCCGAGCGCCAAGCGCGCAAGCTGATCTTGATCCCCAGCGAGTCCACAGCGCCGCTGGCAGTGCGCGAAGCCTTAGCCTCGGCCTTTCACAACATCTACGCCGAGGGATACCCCGACGAAGAGACGCGCTGGATGACCGAGGAGGAGATTCTGAATTATCCGATGCGCCTGGCCCACTATCGTCGCTACTCAGACCCGCGCTACTATAAGGGCGTGGAGTATGCGGACATTGTGGAGGCGCTCGCCCGTCGCCGTGCGGCTGAGGTCTTTGCGGCCAACGGGTTCACCGCCGATCAGTTGTACGTCAACGTGCAAGCGCTCTCCGGTGCTCCAGCCAATAACGCCGTGTATCAGGCCTTGCTCAACGTGGGCGACACGGTAATGGGCTTGAATCTGCTCCATGGTGGGCACCTGAGCCACGGTTCGCCGGTGAACCGATCGGGCAAGTGGTTCAAAGCGGTGCATTATATGGTGGACGAGAACGAACGGCTGAATTATGACCAAATCCGCGCTCTGGCGTTGGAGGCGCGGCCAAAGTTGATCATCGCCGGCTATTCGTCCTATTCCTGGGTGCCCGATTGGACAAAGTTCCGTGCCATCGCCGACGAGGTAGGAGCGTACTTCTTGGCCGATATTTCGCACATCGGCGGGCTGGTGGCAGCGGGGGTGGCGCCTTCGCCGGTGGGCATCGCCCATGTGGTTATGTCTACCACGCATAAGAGTTTGGATGGCCCGCGCGGGGCGGTGTTGATCACCACCGACCCGGAGATCGCTCGCAAGATCGATCGGGCAGTCTTTCCGGGTGAGCAGGGCGGCCCGCACGTGAATGTGTTTGCAGCGTTGGCGCTGACTTTCAAGATCGCCCGCACCGAGAGCTTCAAGAGGCTCCAAGCTCAGACGGTGATCAACGCCCAGGCCATGGCCGATCAGTTCCAGAAGCGGGGTCTGCGCATCCCCTTCGGCGGTACAGATTGCCACCTGTTGAATGTGGATGTGAGCACTATCCGCGGGGAGGATGGCACCGGTCTGAGCGGCGATCAGGCGGCGCGCATCTTGGACCTAGTGGGTGTCGTGGTCAATCGCAACACCATCCCCGGCGACAAGAGCGCCGCCGATCCGAACGGAATCCGCCTGGGCACGCCGTGGATCACTCAGCGCGGGTTCAACGAGAAGACCTCGCGCCAGTTGGCGGATATTATCGCTGATGTGTTGCTGGCCTGTGCACCTCACTCGGTCGATACACCGCGCAAGGGGCGCGTCCGCCGCGCCAAGATCGACTTTGAGGTCTTGAACGAGGCGCGCTTGAAGGTGCGCAAACTGGCTGAGAAGGCCGGCATTGACTATTCCTATAAGAAGAGCGGGTATCCGCATTTCTATTACATTGACGATAAGCCTCTCGGCCGCGGTGAGACAGCTACGTATGAGTTGCGCGGCCGGCGCGTGCGCCAGATGTTGGATTACGCTGTATCCAGCGATCTCTCGGCGTTGAAGGCCGGCCAAGTACAAGAGACTTCGCTAGCAACGCCGAAGGGCGCGGTGAAGGGATGGCTGGCCAAGGTGGACGAGACTACGTATCGGCTGCAAGTGCCGGCGGCCAAGGCCGGCGTGGTGGCCACGTGGTTGCGCGATCTTTCGGATGGGTATGTGTCCTTGCGGCTGGATGGGGGGAAGGATTTCACTCCAGCGCGTCTGCCTGGGCCATTCGTGGTGATGGAGGTGCGGCAGAAGTTGCGGGCGCCGGCTCGGAAATCACCCGTCGGGCAGGAGAAGCCCTGGTTCGTGGGCGACACGCGGCGGGAGAGGAAGGAAGCGCTGCCGCCCTTCGAGTGGGTGGAGCCGGCCGAGGGGGAGTTGAGGAAGACTCGCTTGAATCCGGTCCATCGGGACCTCGGCGGCCGCATGGTTCCGTTCGCCGGTTGGGAAATGCCCGTGGTGTATACGTCCATTTACGAGGAGCATTTGGCTACCCGTCGGGCGGCCGGCCTGTTCGACGTTTCTCATATGGGCGTGTATGAGGTGCGAGGGGAGGACGCAGCGTCGTTCTTGGACGCAGTGTGTGCGAACGATTGTGGCGGGCTGCAGCCAGGTGAGAGTTTGTACACCCATTTTCTCACCCCGGATGCCGAGGTGATTGATGATGCGCTGGTGTATCGCCGCCAATGGGACCGCTATCTGGTGGTGGTGAACGCCGCTAACGACGATCGGGTCCGGGCCTGGCTGGAGGCGGTGCGCGATGGGCGGGTGCAGATCGATCGGGCTAAGCCATGGGTGCGCACATACGGCTATCAGGCTGAGATCCGCAATCTGCGCGATCCGCTGGCCGGCGACGAGATGCGGGTGGACATCGCCTTGCAGGGGCCGAGTTCGCGCGAAATTCTGTTGAGCTTGCCGATGGACGAGGACACGCGGGCCCGCTTGTTGGCTTTGAAGCGCACTGAGTTGTGCGATGCCACCATCGGTGGGTTCGATCTGATCGTCTCTCGCACCGGTTATACCGGCGAGAAGATGGGCTTTGAGTTGTTTGTCCACCCAGATCGGGTGGTGGAGTTGTGGCAGATGCTGCTCAAGGTGGGCGAGCCGTTGGGTTTGAAGCCGATCGGGTTGGGGGCGCGCGATTCGCTGCGTACCGAGGCCGGCTTGCCGCTCTACGGCCATGAGATGGGCGTGGGCTCGGGCCAGTTCGGCGAGCGCGATCTGGGTGTGGGGGAGAGCGGCTTTGGGTCTTACGTGAAAGTGTACAAGCCGTGGTTTATCGGGCGCGAGGCATACCTGGCTCGCGAGCATGAGCGCAAAGGGGTGGTGGTGCGCTTCCGCTTCGATGAGCCGCGAGTGCGGATGGCCCATCCAGGCGACCCGGTGGTGAACGCCCACGGAGAGCGCATCGGCTGGGTGACTTCGTGCGCCATCGACTCGGAGCGTTACCTGACCGGACAAGCGTATGTGAAGCTGGAATATGCCCGCGAGGGAACGCCGATCGAGATCCATCAGGGCAGGGCGATGGATCGCCCGCCGAGTCTGGCCAAGGTGGTGTCGCGCTTCCCGAAGTTTTGACTGCGCCTAGGGGTGGCCGAGGAGGTCGCCTGAAGGCCGGCGGTTCCCTGTAAAAAAACGTTAGGACGGCTGGATGGGCAGCCGTCCTAGCCCATTGTCGGCGGAGGAGCGATCAGGGCTGAAGGCCCATCTCGACCAGGATGCTGTCAAGGGTGGCCTGGAATACGGAGAAGGGTTGGGCGCCTTCAAGAAGACGGGTTTGGGTTTGGCCATTGACAGTGTAGGTGATGACGAAGGATGGAGTAGCCCGTACGCCGGCGGCGCGTCCGTCAACGCCGTCTTGGGTAACGCGCTGAGCGTATTTGCCCGTGTTGAGGCAGTCCCGAAAGGCATTCATGTCCAGGTTGAGAGCCTCGGCAAAGGCTTCCAGGCGACGCCGGGTGAAGTTGCCCACGTTTTCACCGGTGTGGTTGGCGAAGACGATGTCGTGGTATTCCCAGAATTTGCCCTGGTCGCCGGCGCAGTATGAGGCCTCAGCTGCGTCTCGAGACTCTTGGCCAATGAACAAGCCAAAGGAGCGATAGATGAAGCGCACCTTGCCGGTCTTGACGTAGGTTTCGATCAGTTGGGGTTCGGTCTGCTCAGCGAAGCGCTTGCAGAACGTACATTGGTAATCGGAGTATTCGGTGATGGTGATGGGGGCGTTGGGATCGCCAGTGGCATTGAAGTCCACGTTGGGGCGTTCGTAGAAGTCTGGTACAACGAATTCGACCGGTCGCAGATTGGGGTAAACCAGGACGCCAAAGATCAAGAGCGCTCCGATTGTGACGGCAATGATGGCCAGGATGCGCTTGCGCTGTTGTTCTCGCTGTCGTTTCTCGCGCAGGAGTTGGCGTTTGCTTTTGGCTTCAGACATGTGGATCTCCTTGATGGAAGGGATAAGTCAAAGAGGTATTGTAAGGAAAAACGCTCAAGGGCAAGCCTGAGAAGGCAAGATAAACCACACCAGCCTTTGCGAGCCGGTATGATAGGATTTTACCATGATGGGGAGAAGCGGATGCTGCTGGACAAAGGCCAGGAGTGGCTCAAAACTGGGCTAAAATCGCGACATGATAGAATGTCCACGATGTCAGCGAACCGAATGACAAAACCGAGCTGGGAAAACCGGCAGCGGCAGTCAGCGGTATCGCTGCCTGTTCTGTCACATCAAATACACGCCAGAACGGATACCCAATCTGCCCGTTCCTACTAGGGTCGAGAAGGTGGAAGTGGGCGAGTGATTCACCTTCGTTGGGGATAAAAAACAACAAATCTTCACCATCATCCTGGTAGACCGGTTGATGCGTCCCCTTTTGGGCTTCCGAGTGGTCTGGCAACGCAGCCGAGAAGTGATCCAGGAAATGGTGGACAAAGCGCCGAAAGTCTGATATTCCTACAGCGATGCCTTTGAAGGGTATGAGCGCCTGGGGTATCACGGCGGGAGGTATGCAATCTCCCAAGGCAAGACCGATACCTATTCGGTCGAAGGGAATAACCCCGAGTTGCGCCATTACCTGGCTCGCCTGGCGCAACGCTCACACTGTTTTTTGCGTTATCCAGAAGCCTGGAAGGCAGCCTTGAAGATTTTTCTGTACTGCTTCAACTTCCGTGAATTGCACAAGCAGCGTTTTCCGAACTATCCAGCTCATGTGTGTCAGTTTATCCAACCTATTAGCTATTCCCCACCCCCACATTGCCCTGGACACCGGCATCTACCGCACCCCCGACGACGGGTATATAGGGACGAGCGCCGCAGCCTGCGGGGCGTCACCACGGTGATGGACTTCGCCACCCAGTTCCCTGGTCAAACGCTGCGCCAGGCGGTGGAGGCCCGCCTGGAGAAGGCGCGAGATGCAGTGATAGACTACACCTTCCAAGTGATGGTCACCGACCTCCCTCCGGGCCGGGAGGGCGAACTGGCGATCCTGGCCGAACTGGGCATCCCCAGCATCAAACTGTATACCACCTACCGCCCCAACTATTACGCCGATGACGCGACCGTTCTGCGTTTGATGGAGACCGCGGCCCGTTTGGGGATTCGCCC